>VOFC01001426.1_pt1 | contig 16001 bp, 36 predicted proteins | sample 5384161 | NCBI WGS metagenome assembly VOFC01 (sample SAMN12384722, study PRJNA508395) | human gut metagenome | isolation source: healthy gut B | host: Homo sapiens | reverse complement strand
AAAAAGCAGGACGAGAGCGAGCTTGCATCAAAAATCTATCTGTTTCAAGGACTTCCCAAAACAGGACAAGATGGAACTGATCGTGCAGAAAGTCGGTGGAACTGGGTGTATACCAGGTATTCCGGTGGCAACAAAGCGAGCAGTGGTCAAGCTGGATGCGAAGAAGGCGAAGAAAAAGGTCGAACGCTGGCAGCAGATTGCGGAGAGTGCGGCGAAGCAGGCAGGAAGAGGCATTATTCCTGAGGTGGAGAAGTGCACTTATGCGCAGGCATTAAAGCAGCAGAAGAACTGGACGTTGTCCTGATCCCATATGAACTGGAAGAAGGGATGGAAGAGACGAAGCAGATCATCGCAGGGATCAGACCGGGGCAGTCGGTCGGCATCTTTATCGGACCGGAAGGCGGCTTTGAGGAAGAAGAAGTAGCACTTGCCATGAAAAAACCGGGGCAAATCCGGTGACACTTGGAAGAGAATCCTTCGGACAGAGACTGCAGGACTTACGATGCTTTCGGTTCTGATGTTCATCTGGAAGGGTAGAAGACATAATCTAATACTAAGAAAAGAAGATTTTACAGGAAGAAAGAAATGAAAGGAAGTATATCTGGATAATTCGGCGACTACCATGGCATATCCTGAGCGTCGGGGAAACTGGTGCAGAAGAGTTATGTGTGAAGACTATGGCAATCCGTCTTCCATGCATAACAAGGGTGTGGAAGCAGAAAAATATATAAAAGAAGCAAAAGAGACATTTGCAAGACTATGGAAAGTACAGGAAAAGAAGAAGTGTATTTTACTTCCGGCGGTACCGAAAGTGACAATATGGCGCTGATCGGTGCAGCAAGGGCGAATAAGCGTGCAGGCAACCACCTAATCACATCATCCATCGAGCATCCGGCGATCATTAATACCATGCGTTTCCTGGAAGAGGAAGAAGGATTCCGTGTAACCTATCTTCCGGTAGATCAATATGGAAGGATCCGTCTGGATGCATTGCAGGAAGCACTGTGTGAAGATACGATCCTGGTATCGATCATGTATGTGAACAACGAAGTGGGTTCCGTCCAGCCGATCCAGGAAGCGGCAAGTATCGTAAAGGCATATAATAAAGATATTTTATTCCATGTCGATGCGGTACAGGGATTTGGAAAAATATAAGATCTTACCCGAAGAAACTTAAGGTAGATATGTGCTCCATCAGCGGTCACAAGATCCACGGACCGAAGGGGGGTGCATTTATATACATCGGTGAAAATGTAAAGATCCGCCCGATCGTTTATGGCGGCGGCCAGCAGCATGACATGCGTTCCGGAACGGAAAATGTACCGGGAATCGCAGGACTTTCCTGGCGGCAAAGACGATTTACGATAACCTTTGATGAAAAGAGTGGAGAAGATGAGGATGCTTAAAACAGCATTTCATCGAAGGCGTGGAAAAGATCGAGAATACAACGATCCATGGTTTATACGATGAGACGTCGGCACCGCATATTATCAGTGTAGGAATCGCAGGGATCAGGAGTGAAGTGCTATTACATGCGCTGGAAGATAAAGGAATCTATGTGTCATCCGGATCGGCATGTGCGTCCAATCATCCGCAGATCAGCGGTGTGTTAAAAGGAATCGGGGCAAAACAGGAGTTTCTGGATGCGACCTTCGGTTTAGTATGTCAGAATTTACTACACTGGAAGAGATTGACTATACGCTCGATGCACTATATAATATAGTACCGATGCTTAGAAGATATACCAAGACATTAGAAAGTTACAGATAAAGAAAAGAAATCAGGAAAGGAATCAGAAGATGAGATTTCATACATTTTTGATTAAATATGGAGAGATTGGAATTAAGGGAAAGAACCGTCATCTGTTCGAAGATGCACTGGTGCGTCAGGTGCGCCATGCATTAAAAGATGTGGACGGACAGTTTATGTACATAAAAATCACAGGCAAGAATCTATGTGGACTGTGAGGGTGATTATGATTACGAGGATACGGTGGAACATTTGAAAAGAGGTGTTCGGACTGGTCGGAATCTGCCCGGTTGTCCGTATGGAGGATAAAGGTTTCGAGGAATTGAAAAAGATGTTGTCGCATATATGGATGAGATGTATCCGGATAAGAACTTTACATTTAAAGTAGAGTCCAGACGTGCAAAAAGTCTTATTATCCGAAAAATTCTATGGAATTCAAATGTGACCTTGGAGAAGCGTATTTTGTACGCATTCCCGGAAAGCGGGATCAAAGTAGATGTACATCATCCGGATGTTATGGTGAACGTGGAAGTCAGGAATGAGATCTATATCTATTCAAAGATCATTCCGGGACCTGGCGGATGCCGGTCGGAACAAATGGTTCGGCGATGCTGCTCTTATCCGGCGGTATCGACAGCCCGGTTGCAGGATATATGGTATCAAAACGTGGCGTTGAGATTGAGGCTACTTATTTCCATGCTCCGCCGTATACAAGTGAGCGTGCAAAACAAAAAGTTGTGGATCTTGCAAAAGAAAGTGGTATCTGCCTATTCAGGACCGATCAAGCTGCATGTCGTCAACTTTACGGATATCCAGCTTTATATTTATGATCAATGCCCGCATGATGAGCTGACGATCATTATGAGAAGATACATGATGCGTATCGCAGAACATTTTGCAAAAAGAGGATGGCTGCTTAGGTATGATCACAGGGGAGAAAGTATCGGTCAGGTGGCAAGCCAGACCATGCAGAGTCTTGCGGCAACAAACGATGTATGTACCCTGCCTGTATACCGTCCACTGATTGCATTCGACAAGCAGGAGATCGTGGATGTATCACTGAAAAAATCGATACTTATGAGACATCGATCCAGCCGTTCGAAGACTGCTGTACGATCTTTGTGGCAAAACATCCGGTAACAAAGCCGAATATTGATAGTGATCCGGCGTTCGGAAGAGAATCTGAATGAGAAGATTGATGAGCTGATGAAGCAGGCGATCGAGACTGTTGAGGGCATTGAAGTAAAATAAATGAAGACACGGAAAAATGGTGAACCCTGCCGCAAACAGGTCAGCCAGTTTTCAAAATAAAAGAATTTAAATTTTATGATTAGTCGAAATGATATGGTTTTAATGCCTTTCCAGAATTACTTCTACGTTGTCATCAGCGTGGATGTTCAGATCGATCGGTTTAGAAAGATCTAAGCTGAAGATTCCCATGATTGATTTAGCATCGATAACATATCTGCCGGATACCAGATCAAAATCATAATCAAATTTTGTAATTTCGTTTACGAATGATTTTACTTTGTCAATTGAATTTAAAGAAATTTTTACTGTTTTCATTGTCAAAAACCTCCTGAATTTGTGTTTTTATATTAAGAGTCAGACGAATCATACCCAAATTTCGGAGGAATTCTTTTCAAGATGTTAAACAATGTGAATTTAAAAAAAGGAACAAAATATGGAAAAAAAGCGGCATTCCACAATCTGGGATGCAAGGTAAATGCATATGAGACGGAGGCGATGCAGCAGCTTCTGGAAAAAGCAGGGTATGAGATTGTGCCGTTTGCAGGAAGGGGCAGATGTATATGTAATTAACACCTGTACGGTGACGAACATCGCAGACCGCAAGTCCAGACAGATGCTGCACAAAGCAAAGAAAATGAATCCGCATGCGATTGTTGTTGCAGCCGGATGTTATGTGCAGGCAGGCAAAAGATGATATCCCGGAAGGATTGATATTGTCGTTGGTAATAATAAGAAGCAGAATATTGTTGAAATCCTGGAAAATTATGAAAAAGAAAAAATCAGGATGGTCAGCCGGAACATCAGACGAACAGGAAAAGGAAACAGAGACCTATCAGGAGATTCTGGATATCAATCATGAAAAAAGTGTATGAAGATCTGCATTTAAGTACGGCGGCGGAACACACAAGAGCGTATATTAAGATTCAGGACGGATGCAACCAGTTCTGTTCTTACTGTATCATTCCGTTCGCAAGAGGAAGGGTAAAGCAGAAGCCGTGACAGTGTGCTGGATGAAGTGAAGACACTGTCGGCCAATGGATATAAAGAAGTGGTACTGACCGGAAGCCATCTGAGTTCGTACGGAATCGACTGTGACGACAACCTGTGGTCACTGATTCTGGCGATCAATGAAGTGGAAGGAATCGAAAGAATCCGTCTTGGATCACTGGAGCCGAGCATTATTACGGAAGAATTTGCACAGACGATCGCAAAACTTCCGAAGATGTGTCCGCATTTCCATCTGTCATTGCAGAGCGGATGCAACGCAACATTGAAGCGCATGAACCGCAGATACACAGCAGAAGAGTATTATGAAAATGTCAGCTGCTCCGCAAATATTTCGACAACCCGGCACTTACAACGGACGTGATCGTCGGTTTTCCGGGAGAGACGGAGGAAGAGTTTGCAGAGTCGAAGGCATTTGTAGATAAAGTAGATTTTTTTATGAAACACATATTTTTAAATATTCCAGAAGAGAAGGAACAAAGGCAGCGGCTATGAAAGACCAAGTGCCGGATCAGATCAAGGCCGCAAGAAGCGCCGAACTTCTGGAACTGAACCGTAAGAAGCAGGCAGTTTATGAAGAAAGACTGATTGGAACCACGCAGGAAGTTCTGATCGAAGAGGAAAAATCGTGCGGATGGAGAGGAACTTCAGATCAGGCACACAAAGGAATATGTGAAAATTGGTGTAAAAAATCCGAATAATCTTATTAATCAGCTTGTAAATGTAGAAATTGAAAACCAATTACAAATATTGCATTGAAATTTAAGATTTAATCATGTAGAATAAAATTGAAATATTTTTGGAGGACGTGATTACATGAAAAATATGACAAATACCCAGTTTTTCCAGGTAGAAAGTGGACCACAGATCAGCGCAAAGACATTCTGGAGATTGTATATAAGGCATTAAGTGAAAAGGGATATAACCCGGTAAACCAGATCGTAGGCTATATCATGTCAGGCGACCCGACGTACATCACAAGCTTTAAGGGAGCCAGAAGTCTGATCATGAAGATGGAAAGAGATGAACTGGTAGAAGAGATGCTCAAGACGTATATCGAGCATAATGAGTGGGAATAATGACTATGAGAATCATGGGACTGGACTATGGATCTAAGACGGTAGGCGTTGCGGTCAGTGATCCGTTGGGAATTACTGCTCAGGGAGTAGAGACAATATGCAGAAAGGACGAGAACAAGCTCAGAAAGACCTGTGCGCGTATCGAAGCACTGATTGAAGAGTATCAGGTTACGAAGATTGTTCTCGGACTTCCGAAGCATATGAATAATGATATTGGAGATCGTGCGGAAAAATCAATGGCATTTGGTGAGATGTTAAAAAGACGGACCGGCCTTTGAGGAGGTCGTTATGTGGGACGAGCGTCTGACCACGGTAGAAGCTGAGCGGACTTTGATAGAGAATAAGGTGAGGCGTGAAGACCGCAAGAAATATATTGATAAGATTGCGGCTGTTTTTTATATTGCAGGGATATCTGGATTCACTTGCGCATACGCCCCTGGATTAAGAGGTGGATTATAGATGGAAAAGATTAAATTCATGTCCGAAGAGATGAATGAAGAAGTAGATTTTTATGTACTTGAACAGACAAAAGTTGGTGGGGTGTCTTATATTCTGGTGACAGATTCGGAAGATGATGATGCAGAATGTCTGATTTTGAAAGACACATCAGGAGAGAACCAGTCAGAGAGTGTATACGAGATCGTAGAAGATGATGTAGAGCTTTCTGCTGTTCTGAAAGTATTTGAAGAACTACTTGAAGATGTAGAGATTGAAAGGTAGTTTGGAATGTCTATCAGTAAAGAGAAAGTTTAAAGAAATGCTGAGAGAAAAAGGGGTTGAAAGTTACCAACCAGCGTATACTGGTACTGGAGGTCCTTGCAGATCATCGTGATAAGCATCTGACTGCAGAAGATATTTATGAATTAGTAAGAGAAGATTATCCGGAAATTGGGCTGGCAACAATTTACCGAACAGTGCAGCTGTTACTGGAAATGCAATTGGTGGATCGTATTAATCTTGATGATGGATGTGCACGTTATGAGATCGGAGAATTCTTCGATGGAGAAGAAAGACATCATCATCATCATCTGATATGCAGAACATGTGGAAAGATCATTCCGTTCAAAGATGATCTTCTGGAAATCTGGAAGATAAGATCGAAGAGACAACGGGATTTCATGTGTTAGACCACGAATTAAAGTTCTACGGACAGTGCAAGGAGTGCCAAAAAAGGCAGAAAAAATAGTACGGTAAGCACGTGGAGGTGTAATTTTGAAGAGAGAAAACAATGGAAAAATGCGTATCATTCCACTCGGAGGTCTGGAAAAGATCGGAATGAACATCACAGCTTTTGAGTATGAGGACAGTATTATTGTGGTGGACTGCGGTCTGTCATTCCCTGCAGATGATATGTAGGGAATCGATCTGGTCATCCCGGATGTGACTTATCTGAAAGATAATATTTCCAGAAAGTCAAAAGGATTTGTGATCACCCATGGTCATGAGGACCATATCGGTGCACTGCCTTATATATTAAGAGAACTGAATCTTCCGATCTATGCGACAAAGCTTACGATGGGAATCATCGAGAAGAAGCTGACGGAGCACAATCTGCTCCGCAGTACAAGAAGAAAAGTAGTAAGTCATGGACAGTCTATCAATCTGGGTCAGTTCCGTATCGAATTTATCAAGACGAACCACAGTATTCAGGATGCATCCGCACTGGCAATCTATTCCCCGGCAGGAGTGGTTGTCCATACAGGAGACTTTAAAGTGGATTATACACCGGTATTTCGGTGACAGTATCGATCTGCAGAGATTTGCAGAGATCGGAAAGAAAGGTGTACTGGCACTGATGTCGGACAGTACCAATGCGGAGAGCAACCAGGATTTACCCAGTCTGAGCGTACGGTAGGTATTACATTTGACCACATTTTTTGCAGAGCATAAAGATACACGTATCATCATTGCAACTTTTGCGTCAAATGTAGACCGTGTACAGCAGATTATCAATACGGCATGTAAAATATGACCGTAAGGTGGTCGTAGAGGGACGAAGCATGGTGAATATCATCCAGGTTGCACAGGAACTGGGATATCTCAAATGTTCGATAAGACATTGATCGAGATCGACCAGCTTAAGAATTATCCGCCGGAGAAGACCGTTCTGATCACAACCGGAAGCCAGGGAGAATCCATGGCGGCTCTATCCCGTATGGCAGCAGATGTGCATAAGAAAGTAACGATCATGCCTGGCGATACGATCATCTTCAGCTTCAAACCCGATCCCTGGAAATGAAAAAAATCCGTATCAAAGGTCATCAATGAACTTTCAGCAAAGGGAGCAGAATGTTATCTTCCAGGATGCCCTGCGAGGAAAAGCATACGGACTGGAATAAGATCAAGCTGGTGATCCGGGATGCAATGAATGATTATATCTGGAAAAAGACGAAGAGAAGACCTATGGTGATTCCGATTATCATGGATGTGGATGTGTAGATATGATAGTAGATGAACGTATCATTACATTCATCAATTCTATGGATACAGAGAACAGTGAAATACTGGAGCAGATTGAAAAGGAGGCACGTGCAGATTCCGTTCCGATCATCCGGCAGGAGATGCAGAGCTTCCTCAGGACGCTCCTTATGCTGAAAAAACCTGTGCATATCCTTGAAGTGGGAACTGCCGTAGGTTTTTCTGCGTTACTGATGAGTGAATATGCACCGGAAGAGTGCAGGATTACAACAATAGAAAATTATGAAAAAAAGGATTCCCATTGCCCGTGAAAATTTCAGGAGAGCAGGAAAAGCTGACCGGATCACTCTGATCGAGGGAGATGCGGCTGGAAGTGCTTACAGAGTTGACCGGGGAGTATGATTTTATTTTTATGGATGCGGCTAAGGGACAGTATATCTACTATTTTCCGGAAGTGATGCGGCTCCTGGCAAAGGGAGGCTGTCTTGTATCAGATAACGTCATGCAGGATGGAGATATTATAGAATCAAGATTTGCCGTGGAACGGAGGAACAGGACGATCCATGCAAGGATGCGAGAGTATCTTTATGAATTGAAGCATAATGAAGAGCTGGTTACTTCGATCATCCCGCTGGGAGACGGTGTAACGGTAAGTATAAAGAAATAGCAGGAAGGAACAAAAACGATGAGCAGACATCCAGAATTATTGATTCCGGCGAGCAGCCTGGAAGTGCTAAAGACAGCGGTTATCTTTGGAGCAGATGCAGTTTATATCGGGGGAGAAGCATTTGGATTGCGTGCGAAAGCAAAAAAATTTCTCGTTGGAGGACATGAAAGAAGGAATCGCATTTGCACATGCACACGATGTGAAAGTTTATGTGACTGCCAATATTCTTGCACATAATGGAGATCTCGATGGAGTCCGCACATATTTTGAAGAATTAAAAGGAAATCGGACCGGATGCATTGATCATTGCAGATCCGGGAGTTTTTGATATTGCGAAAGAGGTTTGTCCGGAGATTGAACGGCATATCAGTACACAGGCGAATAATACGAACTATGGTACTTATAATTTCTGGTATCGGCAGGGGCGAGCCGTGTGGTATCGGCAAGAGAATTGTCGCTGCAGGAACTGGAAGGAATTAAGAGCAAAAATTCCGGCAGACCTGGAGATTGAGACCTTTGTCCATGGGGCGATGTGTATTTCGTACTCGGGAAGATGTCTTCTGAGTAACTATTTTACCGGAAGAGATGCCAATCAGGGAGCTTGTACCCATCCCTGCCGTTGGAAATATGCGGTTGTGGAGGAGACCAGACCGGGAGAATATCTGCCGGTTTATGAAAATGAGCGTGGAACTTATATTTTCAATTCCAAGGATCTGTGCATGATCGAACATATGCCGGAGATGATCGACGCGGGAATCGACAGCTTTAAGATCGAGGACGAATGAAGACGGCACTCTATGTGGCAACGGTTGCGAGAACCTACCGCAAGGCACTGGATGATTATCAGAAAGACCCGGAATTATACAGAAAAAATATGCCGTGGTATCTGGATCAGATATCAAATTGCACATACCGCCAGTTTACGACCGGCTTCTTTTTTTGGCAAGCCGGATTCGGAATCTCAGATCTATGACAGTAATACATATGTGAAAGAATACACATATCTGGGGATTGTAGGAGAAGTGAAAGATGGTCTGATCCAGATTGAGCAGAGAAACAAATTTTCTGTGGGCGAGACCATCGAGATCATGAAGCCGGACGGACGGAATGTTGAAGCGAAGGTAGTGCGGATCGTCAACCAGGACGGGGAAGAACAGGAAAATGCACCACATCCGAAGCAGATCCTTTTTGTGGAACTCAGTGAGCAGGCGGATGTATATGATCTGTTGAGAAGGCAGGAAAAGGTCTGAAAAGGTAGAAACTGTTTATGTAGCTGCAGGGAACCGCCGGAGGCAGTTCCTGCAGGGTCAGCAGAACCAGACCCTGAGTTTTCTACAGCACTTTTTTCAATACGGGATACATAAGAACGGGAAATGCCAAGCAGAGAGGCTATTTCCCGTTGCGTGTATTCTTCACCATTATATAAACCATATCTCATTTTTAATACAAGACGTTCACGGGGAGAGAGTTCACTCTCCACTTTTTCATATAATTTTTGAATATTTTCTTTCAGATACAGTTTTTCGGGAACATCAGTATCAGTAGTTTCAATGATATCGTAAAGACGTATTTCATTGCCGTCCCGGTCCGTGCCAATGGGTTCATAAAGAGAAATTTCTTTTCCCCCCTTTTTCCTGGCACGCAGGTACATCAGGATCTCATTTTCAACACAGCGGGATGCATAGGCAGCAAGCCGGTTTCCTTTTTCAGGATCAAAGGAAATGACCGCTTTGATGAGCCCGATCGTACCGATGGAGATCAGATCTTCCATTTCTTCACCAAGATTCTGGTATTTTCTTACGATATGTGCTACAAGCCTCAGATTACGCTCAATGAGAATGTGCTTTGCTTCCAGATCACCCTCGGTGTACTTTTGAAAGTAATACTTTTCTTCGTCAGGCGTGAGGGGATTGGGAAATGTCTTCAAGGATACACCTCTTAGCACATTTGATATCATTGTATGAAAAAAGGATATTATATCGTGCTTTTCCATCTGAAAAATGCCTGGGATTCAGTAAAAAATTTCTAAAATCCGGAAAAGAAAAATAAACTCCATTGACTTTTGAAAGAGAGTCCTCTATTCTGTCAGTACATTTCAGAGCATTCCGCTCTGGCGATCAGATCAGGCTGGTTCAGCCAGGTTTCATTGAAAGTGATTTCGTAAAAAAGAACGGTTTTATTATTCGGAAAGAGGTGCATATTGAGTTTCAGTACAGTAGTATCTGCTGCAACCGAAGGACTTGCAGTAGAATTTGTCCATGTGGAGGCAGATGTCAGCAATGGTCTGCCGGTATTTCACATGGTAGGATATCTTGCCTCGGAAGTAAAAAGAGGCAGGAGAACGTGTCAGAACAGCAATTAAAAATTCAGGATTTGATTTTCCGGCAAAAAGGACGGTGATCAATCTGTCCCCGGCAACGATGCGGAAGAGAGGAGCATCGTTTGATCTTCCGATTGCAGTGGCAGTACTGACTGCTCTCGGAGAACTGTCAGGGTCCAGGATTCAGAACACTCTGATCATTGGAGAAATGGGACTGGACGGGAGTGTCAGAAAAGTTCCCGGAATCCTGCCGATCGTGGCAGAGGCGAAAGAAAGAGAAGTCAGAAGGTGTATTGTGCCGGAAGAAAATAAGGCGGAGGCGGCTTTAGTCAGTGGAATGCAGGTAATCGGGGTGAAGGACTTGAAAGAAACCATTGAGTTTCTGAAAAGCGGGAGCAAGCCGCAGAAAAAGAAAGTGCAGCAGACCGGGGAGTGTGCAGGAAAGAGAGACAGAGGAGAGTTTTCCAGATTTTGGAGATCTCTGTGGACAGAAAAATGTCAGAAGGGCAGCAGAAATTGCAGTGGCAGGAGGTCATAATCTGCTGCTGATCGGTCCTCCGGGCAGTGGAAAGACAATGACAGCCGGCTGTATCGCAGGATCCTTCCACCTATGAGTACGGAAGAAAGTATGGAGGTAACGAAAATCTACAGTGTTATGGGGATGGTAAATGAAAAACAGCCGCTGATCCGGAAGAGACCGTTCAGAAACGTGCATCATACAGCAACAAGGGCGGCACTGATCGGAGGAGGGATGATTCCAAGACCCGGGAGATCAGTCTGGCACATCAGGGTGTCCTCTTTTTAGATGAACTCCTGAATTTAAAAAAAGGTGTCCTTGAGGTGCTGAGACAGCCGTTGGAGCAGCATTGCATTCGTATTACAAGAAATTATGGCACATATACCTTTCCGGCAGATTTTATGCTGGTGGCGGCAATGAATCCCTGTCCGTGCGGGTGCTATCCGAATCTGGAACGATGTACCTGTACGCCTGCACAGATCCAGGCTTATCTCGGAAAGATCAGCCAGCCCTTTTTAGACCGGATCGATCTGTGTGTGGAGGCAGGGAGAGTTGATTATGAGAATCTGACAGAACAGAAAAAAAAAGGAGAAGCATCAGCGGAGATCAGGATGCGGGTCTGCAGGGTGAGAAATCTTCAGAAAGAGCGGTATGAAGGGAAGAAGATCAGAAGAAATACACAGCTTGAGGGGGGAGCTGCTGAAAAAATACTGTGCATTGGGAACCAAAGAAGAAGCTATGATGCGTCAGGCATTTGAACGGTTCAGCCTGACGGCAAGATCCTATCACCGGATTCTGCGGGTGGCAAGAACGATCGCAGATCTGGATGGCAGGGAAAAAATCAGCGAGGAACATCTGAGTGAAGCTTTAGGATATCGCATGGTTGACAAAAATACTGGGGCAGATAGAAGGCAGAGAAAAGGGAAGAGAACCTGTGCGGAAAGCGGAATGGAACGAGAAAGAAAATAGAAAGAAATCAGAAAGAACAATAAAAAAGAACAATAAAAAAAGAACAAAAGAAAGGAGCAGGGATATGGGACAAGAAAAAATATGAGGTATGGTTTGCAGGGATACGGGGACTTGGTGCAAGAAAAAAAATATTTGCTTCATGAAGCTCTGAAATCGTGCAGAAATGCATATTATATAGAAGAAACGCAGTTGAAAAATTCCCTTCCTGACAGAAAAGGACTGTCAGGAAATCCGGCAGGCACTAAAAGAGGAAAGATCCGGAGAAAATCTGCGAGGAAATGAAGAAAAAAGGAATCCGTATAATCCCGTATTATTCAGAAAAATATCCCCCAAAAATTACTTCCAGCTTGCGGACTTTCCATTTGCATTATTCGTGAAAGGAAAACTTCCGGGAAAAGATACTGAGAAGGCAGCGATCATAGGAGCGAGGAACTGCACCGCTTACGGAGAAAAATATGCAGTAGAATATGGAAGAAAGCTGGCACAGGCAGGAGTCGATGTCATCAGCGGGCTGGCAAGAGGAATTGATGGAATGGGCCATCGTGGTGCGTTGATGGAAAAGGGGAAAACGTTTGCAGTTCTGGGCTGTGGTGTGGATATCTGTTACCTGAGAGAACATATTGGGCTGTATATGGATATTCTGGAGCAGGGAGGTGGGATCTTGTCTGAATTTCCACCTGGTACGCCGCCGCTGGCTGTCAATTTCCCGCTCAGGAACCGGATCATCAGTGGTCTGTCTGATGTGATCCTTATCATGGAGGCAAGAGAACGAAGTGGTTCACTCATCACAGCCGACCTGGCACTGGAACAGGGAAGGAGGTTTATGCTCTGCCCGACCGGTAGACAGTCCGCTCAGTACCGGCTGTAACCGGCTGATCCAACAGGGGGGCCGGTGTACTCCTGTCAGCCGAAAACCTGCTGAATGAATGGGGAATTATGCCGGATAATTTGTGCAGAAAGACGGAGATAAAACCCGATAAAAAATAAAAAACGCTTGAAAGTGAAGATGAATTGGTGTATAGTTGTGTCGGTCTGTATCCAAAGAATGTGGAACATTTAGTGCTGGAGACAGGACTGGAAATCAGGAAACTGATGCGTGTTCTGGTATCTTTGGAGTTACAGGGATATATAAAAGAAGTTTCAAAGAATTATTATATCAGAAGGTAGAAGAAAGAATACTTCTGCCGGATGGAGGAAGTAGATTTATGGCACATTATCTTGTAATCGTGGAGTCTCCTGCAAAGGTAAAGACAATTAAGAAATTCCTTGAAGTAATTATACCGTGACGGCTTCTCAGGGACATGTAAGGGATCTTCCGAAAAGTCAGTTTGGAATTGACGTAGACAATGACTACGAACCAAAATATATTACAATCCGTGGAAAGGAGATATCCTTGCAACGCTCAGAAAAGAAGCAAAAAAGTCAGATAAAGTCTTTCTTGCAACCGATCCCGACCGTGAGGGAGAGGCTATTTCATGGCATCTTGCCACAGCATTGAAGCTGGACGAAAAGAAGATGCGGCGTATCACATTTAACGAGATTACGAAAAATGCAGTAAAGGCATCATTGAAAAATCCAAGAGATATTGATATGAACCTGGTAGATGCCCAGCAGGCAAGAAGAGAGCTGGACCGTATGGTGGGATATAAGATCAGTCCGCTGCTCTGGGCGAAAGTGAAAAGAGGTCTGAGTGCAGGAAGAGTCCAGTCAGTGACACTTCGCATTATTGCAGACCGTGAAGCAGAGATCGATGCATTTATTCCTGAAGAATACTGGTCGCTGGAGGCAGTTCTTAAGGTAAAAGGCGAAAGACGTCCACTGACGGCAAAGTTCTACGGAACTGAGAAAGAAAAAATGACGATCCATTCTAAAAAGGAAATGGATGAGATTCTGAAAGCTCTGGAAAATGCAGAGTTTCAGATTACGGATATTAAAAAGAGTGAGCGGATCCGCAAGGCACCGTTACCGTTTACGACCAGTACCTTTTGCAGCAGGAGGCAGCAAAAGGCTCTGAATTTTGGAACGCAGAAGACGATGCGTATTGCACAGCAGTTATATGAAGGTGTGGATATCAAGGGCAGTGGAACCGTAGGTATCATTACCTATCTGCGTACGGATTCGACACGTATTTCGGATGAGGCAGATGCTGCAGCAAGAGGATATATCGGTTCGGTTTACGGAGCGGAATATGTGGCTGCAGGAAATCAGATCAAAAATGATGGAAAGAAGATTCAGGATGCCCATGAAGCAATCCGTCCGACTGATATTTCCAGGACACCGGCGGCATCAAAGAGTTCCGTCAGTTCCGTCTGTATCAACTGATATGGAAACGTTTTACGGCAAGCCGTATGCAGCCGGCACGTTATGAGACAACGGCGGTTAAGATCGGGGCAGGACAGGTTATTGTTTACTGTTGCAACTTCAAAAGTTAGACACTGGAAGAACTGGGGAATCGGACGTCCAGTACTTATGCGCCGACAATTTCTCTGATTATTGCAAGACGTTATGTGGCCAAAGAAAAAAAATCTCTATCTGACTGAGATTGGAGAAGTTGTAAATCATATTATGAAGCAGTCATTCCCTAAAGTATTGTAGATGTGAACTTTACAGCTAATATGGAAGGGCTTCTGGATGGAGTTGCAGAAGGAAAGTCAGATGGAAAACAATTATCCGAAAACTTCTATCCGGATCTGGAAGCAGCAGTAGAAAAAGCTGAAAAAGAACTGGAACAGGTGAAAATAGAAGATGAAGTTACAGATGTAATCTGTGAACAATGTGGACGAAATATGGTAATGAAGTATGGTCCGCATGGAAAATTCCTGGCCTGTCCTGGATTCCCGGATTGCAGAAATACGAAGCCGTATCTGGAAAAAATCGGAGTACCATGTCCGATATGCGGAAAAGATGTAGTAATTCGTAAAACCAAGAAAGGCAGAAGATATTACGGATGTGAGAATAATCCGGAATGTGATTTCATGTCATGGCAGAAGCCGTCGAAAGAAAATGTCCACATGTGGTGGATATATGGTTGAAAAGGGAAATAAACTGGTCTGCAGTGATGAACAGTGTGGATATGTAACAAAATATTGAAAATAAGAAGGAAAATTAATGAAAATTCGTTGAATGTTTTCAGAATTGTATGATAATATACACTCATAAGGATGGAGGAATGCATATGGGCGTACAATTATTAGATAAAACTAGAAAAATCAACAAATTACTACACAACAACAGTTCGAGCAAAGTCGTATTTAACGATATCTGTGAAGTCCTTACAGAGATTCTGGATTCGAACGTATTGGTGATCAGTAAAAAGGAAAAGTGCTTGGCGGAAGCAAATGTGAAGGTGTGCCTTACATTACCGAATTGATCGAGAGAGAGATCGGAAAGCATGTAGATGATATGCTGAATGAGCGCCTGCTTAGTATCTTATCAACAAAAGAAAATGTAAATCTTCAGACACTTGGATTTTCCGAAGAAACTGTCAAAGGTTACCAGGCGATCATTACACCGATTGATATTGCGGGAGAAAGACTTGGTACATTATTTATTTATAAAAAAGATAAGGTGTATGAAATTGACGACATTATTCTGAGCGAATATGGAACGACGGTCGTTGGCCTTGAGATGTTAAGATCCGTGAATGAAGAAAGTGCTGAAGAGACGAGAAAAGAAGCATATTGTACAGGCTGCGATCAGTACCCTTTCTTTTCAGAACTGGAAGCGATCATTCATTTTTGATGAACTGGATGGAACAGAAGGAATTCTGGTTGCAAGCAAGATTGCAGACCGTGTAGGAATTACCAGATCCGTTATTGTAAATGCTCTTAGAAAATTCGAAAGTGCAGGGGTAATAGAATCCCGCTCTTCGGGAATGAAAGGAACGTATATTAAAGTAATCAATGATTACGTATTTACTGAACTGGACCGCATTAAAGCAGAACGTACAAAATAATAAGAATTATAAAGGGTATCGGGCGACTGATACCCTTTTCATACTAAAAAGGAGGATACAGGCAGTGGGAT
>VOFC01001317.1_pt1 | contig 16001 bp, 27 predicted proteins | sample 5384161 | NCBI WGS metagenome assembly VOFC01 (sample SAMN12384722, study PRJNA508395) | human gut metagenome | isolation source: healthy gut B | host: Homo sapiens | reverse complement strand
CTGCGTTTTGTTTTGCTGTGATGCACTTATAAAGGGAGTTCGTTTACAGGGGCGCGTTTACTCGCCGTAAACGATCTTGGTAGCAGTTTCCACATGGCGTTCCAGCCGGTCGGCAAAGTGTTCCAGCGGCAGAAAAACGCCAAGTTCATCGTAGCGGGTTCCGCCGTCCTCCAGCGAATCCTGCCCGTAGTAGACCACTGAGCGGGGCAGCGCGTGCTGCAGCTTCATCTGGATATCCCACACGGTGGAATAGGCCTCCGCTTCCGTTACCTTCTGCTTCACGGTGTCCGGCAGTTCGTAGATCAGCAGCAGCCCCAAATGCTGGTTGTAGTGGTACTCCACCACATCCATCGAGCCTTCGTCGTAGCCATGATACTTTTGCAGTAGCCGCTGGCAAGGTACATTTTGACCTTTTCCTGCTTCTGGAATACCCGGATGAACCGGTCGTATACTTTGCTGCTCACGGCAAATTTGTTGTTCGGCAAAAAAAAAAAAGAACGCCGGACCTCCATGGCACAGCTCTATGACCGGGATGCTTCTCATTCGCCGCTGATGATCGGGGCGTTTGAGCTGCTGCTCTGAAATACGAAAAAAGGCCGCCCGGCATCGCAGCAGGGCAGCCTTTACAACTACAAGGATGTGTCTCTATGAAACTCAAACAATTCATTCAGCAGGAAACGGTCCTCACCGCAGCCGCTGTGCTGGCTGTTGTCTCCGCCTTCTTTGTTCTGCCGGATGCGCAGTATCTCGGCTACATCGACCTGCGCACGCTGGCGATTTTGTTTTCCCTGATGACGGTCATGGCCGGGCTGCGGCGGCAGGGCTTTTTGATGGACTGGGCCGGGCATTGCTGTCCCGCACCCACAGCACCTTTCAGCTGACGCTAGTACTGGTCGGGTTGTGCTTTTTCGGAAGCATGTTCATCACCAACGATGTTTCCCTGCTGACCTTCGTTCCCTTTACGTTCGTGGTCCTGAGCCGTCTGGGAGCGGATGTCCGCCGCGCTCTTCTGATCCCGGTGGTCTGCATGCAGACCATTGCGGCAAACCTTGGCAGCATGCTGACCCCCATCGGCAACCCGCAGAACCTCTATCTTTACGGAAAAAGCGGCATGAGCATCGGGGGATTTGTTCTTCTTATGCTGCCCTACACCCTGGTCTCTCTGCTCCTGTTGTTGGCTTGGGCAGTAATGGTCTGCTGGAAAGCCTCTGCCACCCTTTCCGTGGACGAGCTTGTTTCTTCTTCTGCATCTCAGGGGGATCAGAAGATCATCCTGCTGTATCTGGTTTTGTTTGCCGTTTGCCTGCTGTCCGTGATCCGGGTGTTGCCCTATGGCATTGCCTTTGCCGCTGTACTCGTCTGCGTTCTTTGCAGACCCGCACACCTTGCGGGCAGTGGACTATTCCCTGCTTCTGACCTTTGTGGCTTTTTTCATCTTCATTGGCAATCTGGGGCGCATTCCGGCCTTTTCCGGCTGGCTGCAGGAGTTTCTGACCGGCCGGGAAGTGCTGGTGGCGGTTCTTGCTTCGCAGGTCACCAGTAATGTTCCCGCCGCCCTGCTGCTGTCCGGGTTCACGGCAGAGACACAAGCCCTCATCATCGGCACCAATCTGGGAGGTCTTGGCACTTTGATCGCATCCATGGCCAGTCTTATTTCCTACCGGCAGATCGCACGGGAGCTGCCACAGGGGAAGAAGCAGTATTTTGAGCTGTTCACCCTATCCAACCTGATCTTCCTTGCGCTCCTGCTGGGCGTGTGGTTCTTGCTCCGTTGATTGTGGCAGATGACTTATGGTTTTTCTCTACCCTTTCTTTTTATACCCGCAGTCACAGTAGGGTCCGCCGGAGGCAAGGGTGTACTGCCGCACAAAGTTCGTCACACCGCCCGCTTCGCTCATGGTGTAGTCCAGATGGCACAGGGCGGGGGTCAGGTCGTACAGACCCAGCTCCTTCATCAGCACACAGATGCCGCACTTGGTAAAGCGTCCCTCGTAGCCGCTGCCGTCCGGGTATTCGTAAAATTCCATGTTCCACGAGTAAGGGTTGCGGTCGGCAGCTTTCAGAGCAGCGGTGGCCTTCATGGCGGCAATATCCTTTGGGGTAAATTTGCTTTTTCTTTTTCGCTCTTGCGGCAGAACCACTGCATGGGCGCCATGTCATCATGGATCTTGCGTAATAATCTGTCAGCCGCTCCACCTCCGGCCGCTGGGGCATGGAGAGAATGACGGCGCTGAGCATGGCGCAGTTGACGATGTTCATTTTGAACCGGTCCGCCTTTTCAAACTCCGGCAGCCTGCGGATGATCTGCCGGTATTGCGGCTTTGCCTTTTTGGTGTGATGGCTTTTGCAGTGTCTGCATCATAGCCCAGCACCGCGGTCAGCTGCTTTTGAAAGGAGCCGGCAAACAGCGCCCACATCCCCATGGGCATCCCTGCATACTTCATTATCTGCCCACAAATCCGATCTTCACGAGCTGCATTTTCATCCCGTTTCCCCGACCCTTTGCGAGAAACCGGAAAAAGCCGCTGACGGAAGGATCTTTCAAACCGTTGTACCCCAGCATATATCCCCTGCTGGACACCTTGCAAACGGCTGTCCCATGGGGAAAGCTCGCTTTTTGCATCCGAAACCGCAAAATACGCCCCTACATCCTTGATTTTAGCCGTCCTGAGCCACGTTTTGGCGATCATCTTCACCGCCGTGCGGTTGGCAGCATCAAAGACCAGTACTCCGCCGGGGAAAAGCATCTGCCATCCCCTGCACCAGCGTCTTGACCTGCTCCGTCAGAAAGTAATAGAACACCCCGGAGGCAAAGAATACTGCCCCGCCGGAGGCATCGATCTTGTCAAACCATGCGGGATCTTTCAGGTCGCAGGGGATGTTTTGCTCCCGCTCCCCGGCGGGCAGCAGCTGCTGCCGCAAGCGATAACATCCGGGAAGTCCAGATTGTATATCTTGCATCTGCCGTTGTCGCAGGTTCTGCCGGTGTTGTCCAGCCCGCAGCCCAGATTGACCACTGCCGCGCAGGGGTGGTTTTTCAGGTACTCCCGCACCTCAAAGGCAAGGTCATTCTGCCGCATGGCGACCTCCAGCGCACCGAAACGCTGCATCAGGCTGCGGGAATTCCGCCTTGTTCATCATAGTCCCATCTGGTCAGACGCAGCCGAACCGCTGTTTCGTCCCGGGTAAAGGTTCAGGTACAGCTCATGCACAGCTCAATAAAACGGGAGGATCCGTCTCCTGCACGGTGTTTTTCGATTTTGTATTTCATAGGTTCCTCCCTGTTCTTTTATTCCATTTCCGTCAAACCATGCCATGTTCTTCACTGTTTCACCGGTTTTGCGCGCCGTAACGCAAAGCCATCCCTTTCTGTTTTTGTGGCTTTGGATCTGACAAAATCCTGCTTGTTCCAGATACCCTTTCAGTGCAGTATCCGTATAGATGGCCATGCCATCGATGATCCGCGTCCATTTGTCGTCTTTTGTCGTTTCGCCGTTTGCTTCGTTGCAAATGAAAAAGATTCCGCCGGGCTTCAGCACCCGATAGACCTCTCTGAAATTCTGTGCAAGCTCCGGCCAGAAATAGACCGTTTCAAATGCGGTTGCCACATCAAACTGCTCCGCTTCAAACGGCAGTTCTGTCACGCTTGCCTGTTGCACGTTGCACCGTCCTGCCGCAATGGCTCTGGCATTGACCTTTCGCGCTTTTTCCACGCTGACGGCTGAGTAGTCGATGCCCTGCACCTTGCCGTTGGGACACAGTTTCAACAGCGTCTTAATGTTCGCTCCACCGCCGCAGCCGCAGTCCAGCACCATGGAATCCGGGGCAGGCTGTAAAAAGCGCAGCCCCCATTCTGCCATTGCGCTGTGTCCAAAGTTCATCATAGCAACCATGATCTTCCCGCCAAAGCCTACGGGCTTTCGGGTGTTTTCAAAAAAGGACATAATGCCCCCCTCTTTCTATTTACCGTTCACAATGCAATGCTTTTTACCAGAGGCGCCCACTGCACCGGATGACAGGCCAGCAATTCTTTGTGCTGCAAGTTAGGTAAAGTTAACTTTCTGTTCTATAAAAAGCCGCTTCTCAGCGGTCCTTCTGCCAAAATAATACGCCCTGCCGTCTCCTCTGTCAAGAAGTTTAAGCATTTTCGGAGATTCCGAAAAAGATTTCGCTTTCGGGAGCCCCCAACCGTCACCCCAGTGCTACGTCCAGCACCATCATCACGCTGAAGCCCACCACGGAAAATTACCGTGCCAACGTTGGAGTGCTGTCCCTGCGACATTTCCGGGATCAGTTCCTCCACCACCACATACAGCATGGCTCCGGCGGCAAAGCTGAGCAGATAGGGCAACGCGGGCACCACGATGCCTGCCGCCAGAATCGTCAGCACTGCCCCGATGGGCTCTACGATGCCGGACAGCACACCGCCCCAGAACGCCCGGCCTTTTTTCATTCCTTCCGCCCGCAGTGGCATGGAGATGATGGCCCCCTCCGGGAAGTTCTGGATGGCAATGCCAAGGGAAAGTGCCAGCGCCCCGGCGGCAGTGATCTGAGCAGTTCCGGCAAGATACCCGGCATAGACTACGCCCACTGCCATGCCCTCCGGGATGTTGTGCAGCGTCACCGCCAGAACCATCATGGTGGTGCGCTGGAGCTGGCTTTTTGGCCCTTCGGCCTGCAAACTGTTCTGGTGCAGATGCGGGATGAGATGGTCCAGCAGCAGCAAAAACAGGATGCCCAGCCAGAAACCCACCGCCGCCGGGAAAAATGACAGCCTGCCCAGATCTGCGGCCTGCTCCATAGCCGGGATCAGCAAGCTCCATACCGATGCCGCCACCATCACTCCGGCGGCAAAGCCGGTGAGGGCGCGCTGGATGCCGTCACGCAGAGAGTTTTTCAAAAAGAACACACAGCCCGCCCCAAGGCTTGTGCCCAGAAAGGGGATCAAAATCCCCCAGAACGCGTCTTGCATGATGTAGTACCTCCTTATGGTTATTTACGGCTAACTGCATAAAAAGTATACTGCGCTCCGGCAAAAAGGTCAAGGGCTTTGCGGTATAGAGGAGGCAAAACGTTTCCCGCATCGAAAAAATTTCGTCCCTGTAAACTTTTCTGTTTCTGCTTGACAACGCCCGGTGGGAGTGCTATTTTTACTTCGTGAATTTGTTTTGCCTAACCATCTGAGGCGCTTTTCCCCTGCATTTTTTTGCATCAGTTGTTAGGTAAAGCTAACTGTTTTTTCAAAACTGAGATAGAGGTGTGTTACCATGAGATTGAAAAAAGTATTTGCAGGTGCACTTGCGGCCGCTATGCTGGTATGCGCTGTGGCAGTCCCGGCCTTCGCTGCGGAAGAGGCGGAACAAGAAAACTGCCTGACCTCCAGCTATGTCCAGATGAACATCCCCTACGCCGACTTCTACAAGGCTGCCGGTGTGGACAACGCATCTGAGATCGACGCTGTGACCAGCGCCACCAGGAACAAGACCCGTGCAGGCAACCTTGCCGCCGGTTCCTACCACGTCAACTCAGATGGCACCGACATCACCGGCGTTTCCTTCCCGGTCAAGGTGCTGACCCCGTGGGCGCTGAAGAATGCAAAGCAGGTCACCGATGCCGACAGCTACGACATTACCGTTACCCTGAAGGGCAAGGAATCCACCACCACCTACACCGGCGCAGATGCCTTGTTTGAGAACGAGAGCTACGCTTACTACAACGCTCAGTGAGACCCCTGCCTACTACATCACCGCATGGTATAACCTGCTGAGCGGCAAGTGGGAGTTTGGCAAGGTCAACGCCACCGAGACCACCGTAGAGGGCACCACTGTGGAACTGAATACCAACGGTCACCACGCCACCTACGAGATGAAGCTCTCCGGTTTTGATCTGGACTACAAGGCCAACAAGGTCTACGGCGTAGTTCTGACCACCGCCGATGGCAGTGAGTACGGCCTGCATCATGTGACCAACATCTGGCATGGTACCAAGCTGGGCTTCAATGCCGATGATCCTTACTTTGCATCCATCATCGGCAAGACGATTACTCAGATCACCTTCTACGCCGCCGACGGCGTGTATGTCCTGCCGGTCAATGTGGCGCTGTGAATACACGGAAACTGCCTAATTTATTGTAAAATATAGCACAAAAGGGCAAGGTCGCTTGGTATCAGGCGGCCTTGCCCTTTTTTATTGCAGATGGAGCCCAATCGCATGGTCAACAGTTTTTACGTCTGCAATACGGAATCAATATTGCCGGCATTACTCTGCGAATCACAAAATGGTTCATCCAACAGCGTTTTGGCGATGCTGGCAGGCTCTACGCCCAGTGCGTGGGCTGCTTCTGTTACCGGACTCGTTCAGCACAATGACGTGGTCTCCCAGACCTTTTTCTTCCAGGTCTGCTTTTGCTTTTTCAAAGGACCCTTTCCCACTTCCCCGCTCTTATTCGGTAATGGCCCAGACCCGTGCAGGCAGACCAGTTGCACCCTCAATGCGGGGATAAGAAACGATGACCACCGCACCGGCAGGCTGTACTTTATCCAGATTTGCAAGCACTTCCACCTGCAGCTTGTCGTTGTCTAGAACATAGCGCTCGCAGGCAAGGTCGCCCTTTTCCTCCGCCACCGCAGAGGAATCGGTATCCAGCGTTTCGTGGCCGTTGGCGGCGGCGTTGCGCACCTTGTAGATATACTCCAGTGCTTCCAGCGACCAGCCGGGGGCATTTTCTTTGCCCTCTGCATCGATGCCGGACAGCGCATCCATATCCGGCCACTTCTTGTACCAGTCGCTGCGCAGAGCCACCAGTGCGCCATCTGGGATAGGGACCGTACTTTGCTTCATAGGCCTTGATGTCCTCCACCGTCACAGCGTAGCGAGGGTCTTTCTTAGCCTGCTCAGAAATATCGATGACCACCAGCGGGAAAATCAGGTCGTTCACATCGTACTTTTCGGACAGTGCTTTGCCCTTGATGAAGTGACCCGGGAAGTCGATATGGGTACCGAACTGTCCGGGGAATTTGAAAGTCTGGATCAGGCATTCCAGTTCCGGCTTGCCCCAGTCCCACACGGTCTTTGCCAGCTCCACAGAGCCTTCCGGGATGCCGGACCAGTAGGGGCTTTCGTTGTTCAGCGAGTGAGAAAGTTCCACCCAGCGATATTTTTTAGCATCTTTCAGTGCGTTCCACAGTTTATAATCAGCCATTGTCGGTTCTCCTTTTATTGTGACGATGTATGTTCGGGCACTTCTCCCAGACAACGGCATCTTCCTGTTTTTTCTCAGTCTGTCTGCCGGGAATTTGTCTGGGAGCAGCGCATTCGCCCGGGCAGCCTGTGCCGGGGCATCTGCTGTATGTTTCATCTGCCTGTGCTCCCTTCCTTGTGTTGGGGATAGTATAAACCCATTTTCGCACCATGTCAATAGGTCAACACAAAAAAAGTTTCCAAGGAAATGATCCGGAAAATTTCGGAAATTCTGAACCAAGAGGGCTATGTCCCGAATACATCTTCCCGTGAGCTGACCTGCAAAGGGTCCTGTATCATTGGACTGGTGCTGGGCTACAGCTGTATCCACGGCATCCCTTCTCTGCGCGATACCTTTGTGGCAGAACTTTCTGTCTGGTGTAGAAGAGACAGCCCATCGAAACGGATATTATGTCATGCTGATCAATGGCCAGGACAAAATACGGACCAGGTGGCAGAGATTGCCTCCCGATGGAATGTGGATGGTCTTGTCGTCCTGGGACTGGACGAACAGAAATACAAGGAGCTGCGCAGGCAACTCAACAAATATATGGTCCTGATTGACACCTATCCCGAGGCGGAGTATCACTACGTCAACGTGGGGACTGATGATTTCGGCGGCGGCGTCATGATTGCAAAGTATCTGCTGGACAACGGGTACACCCAGGCCATCTTTGCCGCCGCCGAGTGTGATACCGGCGCAGACCATTACCGCTGGAAAGGATTTCAGCATCAGATGTGCTCTGTCGGGATTGACTGCGGAGAAGAGCGCCATATTCTTCTCCCCGAGGATCTTTCTCTGCGCCGTGTCATGTACGGCCACTATTTGGATTGCTTTGTCCAGGCCGGGGCTGTGGCCCTGGCCTCTGACTATGATGCGGCGGAAGTGATGAATTATCTGCAGGACCACGGCATACAGGTGCCGGAGCAGGTCTCCGTCACCGGGTTTGACGACTGCATCTATGCAGAACTCCTGCATTCCCCTCTGACGACAGTGCGTCAGAACGTCCCGGCCAAAGCAGAGGCCGCCGTGGAACTGCTGGTGCGTCTGATTCGGCAGGAACCGGTGGAGTGTAAAAATTACGTTCAGCCTGTTGAACTGATCCGCCGCAACTCGGTGTGCGAATCAACCCCCAACGCCGCGCCCTGGTCAAAAGATCTGCACAAAACCCACAAATAATTCTTGTGGTATTTGTCAGTTTCGTAGGAAACGTTGCGCAAAACCCTTTTCAAATCCTCTTCGGTTTTGTATAATGAGCTCGTCAGAAAGACACGCTGCGCAGCCTGTCAGAACGAGACATATACAAACTGGAAGAGGATTTGTTTTTGTATCCTGGATGGAGCAGACAAAAAATGAATTCCGGAAAATCTGACTGAACATCGTGGAGGATTTTATCATGAGAAAGATTTCGCGCAGATCATTTTTGAAGGCCGCTACCGTTGCCTGCGCACTCACCGCACTGACCGCCTGCGGAGGCGGCGATGAATCTGCCGCCGTTTCCGTGGCCAAGGACGAAAACGGAGCCTATGTGGACACCCCTGACCATCACCCTGGGCCGTTTTGCGGAACCTTCTGCCGCTGCCCTGTTCCCTGAAGGCCAGACTTTTGAAGACAACGCCTACACCCGTTACATTGAATCCAAGCTCAACGTGGATCTGGTGGACAGCTTTGAAGCAGGCGGCGACGCTTACACCAACCAGCTGGCCACCTGCGTCGCCTCGGGCGAACTGCCCGACATCCTGACCGTCAACAGCTACGACACCTTTGTCGAGATGGTGAACAACGGCCTGACCTATGACCTGACCGATGTGTACGAGGAGTACGCCTCTGACTACATCAAGAGCCTCTACGATTCCTACGACGGCCGCTGCCTGGGCATGGCAACCTTTGACGGCCGGCTGATGGGTATTCCCGGCACGAACCCCGACAACAGCGTCCCTGTCCTGTGCTGGATGCGCAAGGACTGGCTGGACAAGCTGGGCATCAACCCCGACCCCGACGGCGACCTGTGCATCACGCTGGATGACATCGCTGCTGTGGCCAAGGCCTTTGTGGACGCCAATGTAAGCGGCGGCAACCACACCGTGGGCATGGCTTTTTCCGGCAATGATATCGCCGATGCCATGTGCATCGCCAACGCCATGGGCGGCTACATCGACCGATGGATCGAAAACCCCGATGGCACCATGAGCTGGTCCACCCTGGCGCCCGAAGTCAAAGCTGCCTGGGCCAAGATGAACGAGTGGTACGAGGAGGGCATCCTGGATCCCCAGTTCGGCACCCGCACCACCGAGGACATCAACGCCATGATGATCAACAAGGAACTGGGCATCGTCTTTGGCGCATGGCATATCCCCGACTGGCGTCTGAGCAGCGTCAAGGCCCTGGTGCCGGAGGCCGAGTACATCGCCTATACGGTGGCCGATGACAACGGCATCGTCCACACCTACCACGAAAACGCCGCCGACCGGTTCCTGGTGGTCAGCAAGGACTGCAAGTATCCCCAGGTGGCAGTGGAAATTCTGAACATCCTCTATGACGATCTGGCCCGCGCCACCGCGGAAACCGCGCCGGATGTCATCGCCTACATCAACGCCGGCGGACACAACGAGGGCCGTCCCTATTACATGGAAGTCCTGCCCTCCAACAATCCCTCCATTTACTACACCGAGCATATGGCCGTCATCAACGGCGAGATGACCCCTGAGGAAACCACCATTGCCGAGAACAGAGGCTCTTCCCAGGCCATTCTGGACTACCTGAAGGATCCCCAGAACGTCACCGAGAAAACCCTGGGCGGTTGGCACTTCTATGAGTCCCGCATCATCGGCCTGGGCGCATCCATCGAGGCGCTGGAAAAGAACGGCAACGCCGAATGGATCACCCCCAAGTATCCCCCCCCACCACCCCACCAGCGAGCAGAAAAAGGCAACCCTGGACAAGACCGAGCTGGAGGCCTATGTGGCAATCGTGACCGGCGCACAGCCCATCGATTATTTCGATACCTTTGTCAGCGAATGGAAGCGTCTGGGCGGCGACGCAATCGCCCAGGAAGTCCAGGAATACTTTGCACAGTAATAAAGGGGGTGGAACCGGATGAAAAATCAGGTCAAAAAGATTCACTCAAACCAGGCCTATCAACTGTATTACCACGGCATGATGCTCCCTGGTTTCATCTTCCTGATTCTGTTCAACTTTGTTCCGATGTTCGGCGTCATCATGGCCTTTCAGGATTACAGACCCGCCAAAGGGTTTTTCGGTTCTGACTTTGTGGGCCTCAAACATTTCAAATACCTGTTCGAAATGCCAGACAGCTTTGAGCTGTTCCGCAACACCCTGATCATCGCCCTGGGCAAAATCGTCCTTACCACCATCATGTCCATCGCCTTTGCGATTCTGCTCAACGAGGTCAAGAACCGGGCCCTGAAAAAGTCGGTTCAGACGGTGGTTTACCTGCCTCACTTCCTGTCCTGGGTTGTGCTGGCTCTGGTCGTCAAGAATCTGTTCAGCGTGGACGGCTCCATCAACGCAATGCTGGGCACCTCGCTGAACTGGCTGGGCAGCAACTCCCTGTTCCAGCCCCTGCTGATCCTGACCGATACCTGGAAAGAGTTCGGTTATGGCTCCATCGTCTATCTGGCAGCCATCACTTCCATCGACTCGACCCTTTACGAGGCTGCTTCCATCGATGGCGCCACCTGGTGGAAAAAAGGTCTGGCATGTCACCCTGCCCGGCATCCGCACCACCATCGTCCTGATGGCCGTCATGAATCTGGGCAACATCCTGAACGCCGGTTTCGACCAGGTCTATAACCTGTACAGCGCATCGGTCTATGCCACCGGTGATATTCTGGATACCTATGTGTACCGCGTCGGCCTGCAGGGCCTGCAGTACAGCTTCGGTACCGCCGTGGGCCTTTTGAAGTCCGTGATCGCCTTTGTTCTGATGATCGGCGCCAACAAGCTGGCTCAGAAGTACACCGACAGCAAAATTTTCTAAGGAGGGCCGTCCGGCAATGAAAGTTGATAAATTCCGCACTGTCATCATCTACATCATTATTATTCTGCTGGGCCTAGTCTGTCTGCTGCCGCTGCTGAACATTGTTGCCATCTCCTTCTCCTCCTCTGCAGCAGTGGAAGGCAACATGGTAGGGCTGATCCCGGTGGGATTCAGCACCGCAGCCTATGAGAAGATCCTGGAGGACTCCCAGTTCTGGCACTCCTTCCTGATCTCGGTGGAGCGGGTTGTGCTGACCCTGATCATCAACTTTGTGCTGATCGTACTGATGGCTTATCCCCTCTCCAAAACCAACGCACAGTTCCGGGGCCGCAACATCTATGCAAACCTGATGATTTTTGCCATGCTTTTCAACGGCGGCATGATCCCCACCTTCCTGCTTGTCAAATCCTACGGGAGTCTGGGCCCTGGTTTTGCCCAGGGAACGGGTGATGAACTTCAAAAGTAGGAAGCCGCCTCATTGACGGCGCCAACCCGCTCCATGGTGGTTCCCACCGTTTGAGCACCGAATCGGTGGTCGCACCAATCCCTGCAAGCCAAGCAATCTGGCAAACCCCCTCAATGCTGTGGGAACGGTCAAAACCAGCGAGTCCGGCTTCTGCTTTTATATTCCTGCCCCCTGGGGAGAGGGATTCGACCGGGTCTACGGCCTGGGCGAAGCCAAAACCAGCGAGTCCGGCTTCCGCGGCATCAACAAGCGGGGCTTTGTCTACGTCGGCGACAATGTGGACGACGGCCTCCACACCGAAAACAAGCAGCGAATGTACGCCGCCCACAACTTCATCGTGATCTCGGGCCAGCAGAATCTGGGGCTGTTCTTCGACTATCCCGCCCGGATTCGGTTTGACATCGGCTTCACCCGCAGGGATTGGCTGGAAGCAACCTGTGAGCGGGCCGACCTGGCCCTTTACGTCATCACCGGCGACAGCGCCTGCGATGTGGTCAAGCACTTCCGGGCCATCATCGGCCGCAGCTACATCCCGCCCAAATTTGCCTTTGGCTTTGGCCAGAGCCGCTACGGCTACAAGACCCAGGCCGACTTTGAAGAGGTGGTTGCCAAACACCGCCAGGCCCACATTCCCCTGGACATGGTGTACATGGACATCGACTACATGGACCACTACAAGGACTTCACCGTCAACCCGGAGAATTTCCCCGATTTTTCCGGCTTTGTATCCAAGACGAAAGAGCAGGGTGTCCGGCTGGTGCCCATCGTCGACGCCGGCGTCAAGGAGGAAGCAGGCTATTCGGTCTGCGACGAGGGCAAGGAAAAGGGCTACTTCTGCAAGCGGGCCGACGGAACCGATTTTGAGGGAACCGTCTGGCCGGGGTGGAGCCACTTCCCCGACGTGCTGAACCCCGAGGCCCGGGCCTGGTTCGGCAGCCAGTACAAGGCTCTGACCGACTGCGGCATCGAGGGCTTCTGGAACGACATGAACGAGCCCGCCATCTTCTACTCCCGGGAGGGGCTGGCCGAGCGGCTGGATCATCCGCCGGTTCCCCATGAAGACGGCACCATCGATCAGTTTGGTCTGGCCATCGGCTGGCTCAATCTGTCCAATGCGCCGGAAGACTACGCCCGCTTTTATCACAAGGTGGACGGCAAAATGGTCCGCCACGACCAGGTCCACAACCTCTACGGCTACAACATGACCCGGGCCGCCTCGGAGGGGCTGGCCAGCATTGCCCCGGGCAAACGGTTTCTGCTGTGTCTTCCTGCATCGGGATGCACCGGTACGGCGGCGTCTGGACCGGCGACAACCACTCCTGGTGGAGCCACCTGCTGCTGAACCTCAAGATGCTGCCCTCCCTCAATATGTGCGGTTTCCTGTATGTGGGAGCCGACCTGGGTGGCTTCAACGCCGACACCAGCCGGGATCTGCTGCTGCGGTGGCTGGCGCTGGGGGTGTTCACCCCCTGATGCGCAACCACTCGGGCTGCGACACCCGCCGGCAGGAGTTCTACCAGTTTGAGGGCCCCGAGGACTTTTCGTAGCGTCATCGAGACCCGCTACCGGCTGATCCCCCTACCTCTACAGCGAATACATGAAGGCAGCGCTGAACGGCGATATGCTGTTCAAGCCCCTGGCCTTCGTCTACCCCGAAGACGAGATCGCCCTTCAGACCGAGGACCAGCTGATGCTGGGCAATGAGGTGATGATTGCCCCGGTCTACACCCAGAACGCCACCGGACGGATGGTGTATCTGCCCGAGGAGATGCTGTTTGTCAAGTTCGGCCCCGAGGGCCGCATCACACAGGAAGTCCTCCCCGCCGGCACCCACTTTGTGAAGGTGGCCCTCAACGAGGTACCCCTGTTCATCCGCAAAGGCGCATCCCGGTGGCGGACCCCGCCCAGACGGTGGCCGGTATCGACCCCGCCACCATCCGGATGATCGGCTGGCCCGGGGCCAGCTATGACCGCTACGACGACGACGGGGTCACTATCCCCGCAGAATAAGGAGGCATTACCATGGACCGCAAATGGTGGAAAGAAAGCATCGTATACCAAATCTACCCCAGCAGCTTCCAGGACTCGGACGGGGACGGCATCGGGGACCTGAACGGCATCCGTTCCCGGCTGGATTACCTGAAAGGATCTGGGGGTCAATGTGCTGTGGCTGTGCCCCATCATGGACTCCCCATGGATGACAACGGCTACGACATCTCCGACTACCGGGCCATCAACCCCCGGTTTGGCACCATGGAGGACTTCGACGCCCTGCTGGCCGAGGCCCATCAGCGGGGCATCCGCATTGTGATGGACCTGGTGGTCAACCACACCTCAGACGAGCACGCCTGGTTCGTGGAGAGCCGAAAGTCAAAAGACAATCCCTACCGCGACTACTATATCTGGAAGCCGGGCAAAGACGGCCACGAGCCCAACAACTGGGGCGCCAGCTTCGGCGGCTCGGCCTGGAAATACGACCCCCAGACCGATATGTATTACCTGCACCTGTTCTCCCCAAGCAGCCCGACCTGAACTGGGAGAACCCCAAAGTCCGGGACGAGGTGTTTGACATGATGACCTGGTGGCTGGATAAGGGCATCGACGGGTTCCGCATGGATGTCATCAGTATGATTTCCAAGGACCAGCGCTTTCCGGATGGCGAGAAACACGGACTGTATGGCAATGGCGGTCCCTACTATGTCAATGGGCCCCGCATCCATGAATTTTGCAGGAGATGAACCGGCGGGTCCTCTCGAAATACGACATTATGACGGTGGGCGAGACCCCCGGCGCCACGGTGGAAAAAAACGCCCCCAGTATGCGGGGCTGGACGGCAAGGAGCTGAACATGGTCTTCCCATTTGATCACGTCGGCATTGGGGACGGACCCCTGGGCAAGTGGACCACCCAGCGCTACGATTTTATGCAGCTCAAGAAAATTCTCAGTCACTGGCAGACCGGCCTGGACGACAAAGCCTGGAATAGCCTGTTCTGGGGCAACCACGATCAGCCCCGGGCTGCATCCCGCTGGGGCGATGACTCGCCCCTCTCCGCCAAGATGCTGGCCATCTGCCTGCTGAGCCTGCAGGGTACTCCCTACATCTATGAGGGCGATGAACTGGGGATGACCAACGCCTATTTCAAAGATCTCAGCCAGTACCGGGATATCGAAAGTCTCAACGCCTTCAAGGAGCTGACCGGCGCAGGCTTGATTTCTGCAGACGAAATGATGGAGTGCCTGGCCCTCCGCAGCCGGGACAACGCCCGCACCCCGGTCCAGTGGGACGACTCCCCGAACGCCGGTTTTACCACCGGCACGTTCTCTATTCCCTTCAGATCCTTGCAGATGGTAGCACCGCACTTTTCCTGAAAGTTTTGCAGCAGTTCCTTAGAAATGCGGGGTGTGCCTTGCCGTCGGTGACGATGCCCGCCACCATCACAGCGCCGATCAGTGCGCCGCAGGTGCTCTCCATGCAGCCCATGCCGGCGGCATAGCCTGCGCCCAGCTTCATCAGGGTGTCGGCATCCACCGGCAGTTTGTCCTCAAATGCCTTCAGCACCGCCTGTGCACAGTTGCACTGTCCAGTAGCTTTCCATGCGGCAGCCTGTGCCGCCCGTTCTTCGATGTTCATTTTAAAGTCCTCTTTCTTTGATGAATCGTAGTTTATTCGACATTATCATAAAATTCCTGTAACACTGTTGCCAATTCCTCCGGAGATTCTATGTTTGCTTCATGACCTGCTTTCAGAAGTTCATGGAAGTGGGAATCGCTCAAATAACTGGCAAGTTCCTTTGAGGCTTTTTTGTTTGCGTTGTCCTTTTCCCCACAAACGATCAATGCCGGGCAGGACACCTTACATAATGAATCCCTGAAATCCAATTCCGTCATCGTACCGCACAAGCTAATCGCATCTGCTTTCTTGAATCCAAATTGCTTGAACATTGTGTTCGGCATAAAGCGAAACAGCATATTCTGGAACTTCAATAGCTTTCCAGACATTTTATATTGTGCTGCAATTAGCACCAGTGCCTTTACTTTATTCGGATGGTCTATCGCATAATTAAGTGCCAGAACAGCACCCAAGGAAAGCCCGCACAAGACGATTTCGTCATTTTCCTTGTTGCACTCTTCTGAGAATGCAGTATACAACTCCTTATAGGTGGCCGCTTTTCCTTCCAGCATCTCTGCCAAGCTCAAGCTGGCGCTTCTATCCGAGACCTTCGTTTCTTTTATTACTCTGTCCCAACTGTCTGGTTTTTGTCCCAACCCATGTAAGTACAAAAACTTCATCTAAT
>VOFC01001300.1_pt1 | contig 16001 bp, 23 predicted proteins | sample 5384161 | NCBI WGS metagenome assembly VOFC01 (sample SAMN12384722, study PRJNA508395) | human gut metagenome | isolation source: healthy gut B | host: Homo sapiens | reverse complement strand
ATTGCTCCACAATCCTCCATCCTGTACGGCATTGATTCTGGAAGCTTTCCTGATGGATTGACCCTGCCAAAAATTATATCAGCAAGAACGTTTCCGCCTTCCATGCCGCAGTACCACTGCCATAATATCGTCTTCGCCTTATCTTTCCATTTTCCCATGGAAACAGCATTTCCCGCCATCATGACAATTACTGTGTCAGGATTTACTTCTAGTACTTCCTCGATCAGTCTGTCCTGCTCATATGGAAGCGTGATGTCATCCCTGTCAAATCCCTCGACATCATAGTCGTGGTTAAGCCCTACGACAAGTATCACATCCTTAAAATGAGCTGCCGCTTCAACAGCCTCCGCTCTTAACTCGTCACGCTTTTTTTCTTACCTCATCGCTTACCTGTTTTCTGGCATTTACAACCGCACCCTGATCAAGGTTTTTCGTCCGTGCTCTTTTCCTGCCAGCTTTCCTGTGATTCTTCCTTAGGGGATACATAATATCCTCTCTTGTAAGTCACTTTTGTGTTACCGCCAAGCTGGCTTTTTATACCCATAAGCGGTGATATCTCATAAAGTGCTTTTTATCTCGGCACTTCCTCCGCCAAGTGCATGAAGTCTCTCCGCATTATCGCCTATCACAAGAAGCTCCTTAAGACCTTTGTCCGAGAGTGGAAGCCTGGTATCATCGTTTTTCAAAAGCACGAACGACTCTTCTGCAACACCTCTTACCTCACTTCTGTGCTCCGGTGTATTGTAGCAGCCCGCCTTTCTTTCTTCTGCCAGGGCACCTATCATTTTAAGCCTGAACATCATAAGAAGTATGTGGTGTACTTTTTCATCTATGTCTGATTCTTTCGCCTCGCCCTTTTCAGCCTCGATGAGCGGATTTGCAAGCTTATAATCATCAAAATCATATGTAACGGACATTTCAATGTCTAGTGGGCTTTCGGCTGCTGCCTTTGTATCGTGGACAGCATCCCAGTCTGATATGATCGTTCCATCATATCCCCACTCGTCACGCAAAATATTTTTAAGGAGCATCTTATTTTCACAGCAGTGCTGTCCTCTGATAAGGTTATATGCTCCCATCAAAGATTCTACACCGCCTTTTTTTACAGCTGCCTCAAATCCCGGCAGATATATCTCACGCAGTGCTCTTTCATCGATCTCGACATTCACCCAGAGTCTTTCCGTTTCCTGATTATTGAGGGCAAAATGCTTTGACGCACGCAGCCACATCACTCTCCTGTATTCCTTTTATGAGTGGCACTACAAGCTGGCTTATAAGATAAGGATCCTCACTCATATATTCAAAATTCCTTCCGTTTGCCGGAATTCTCTTTATATTGATCCCAGGTCCTAAAATTATGTCCTTTCCTCTGCCTCTCGCCTCCTGTCCCATGACAACACCGGCTCTGTATGCCAGATCTTTGTTCCATGTGGCTGCGATCGCACTGTTGCTTGGACAATATGTGACAAAATCATCCGAATTTCCTACCGGAACCCAGCTTGCCTTTGGAAATTCCTGTCTTACTCCCATCGGTCCGTCCGACATATTCACAGCAGGTATGGAAAGTCTTTCAACTGCTCCCGAATAAAAAAGTGCATCACCATGGATCATTTTTTACTTTTTCCTCAAGTGTCAGCTCTTTTTTAAGATTTCTTCTATTTTGCTGTTCATCTCTTCAAGTTTCATTTTATCCTCCCATTCCCTTAATGTACTCTCAGAATGATTCATTTAGAAGATTCCGAGAGTACATCTTAAAATATTTTTCTGCTGCTTTATATTTTCGTAAACGATAAGTTTAAAGCCCTACAACTCTGCAACAATTGTACCGGCACAATCTGTAAGTATTTTTCCATCTTCTAATTTTGCACCTGTGACTGAAGAAATTGAGACATTTACAAGTTCAACTTTATATGGTTTCTTTGCGTCTGTTTTTATTGTGATCTTGTTTCCTTCTTTTTAGCGCTTTTGCAGTAAACTCAAGGCTGCCATTCATATCATATACTTCTGTCGATGCTTCTTTTCCATCCTCGAGAGCAAATATTCTAAGGAGAACATTGTCTGCATAATCATACTCAGGTCCATTATCCGATGCACCCACCGCAATTATTGAGTTAGGTCTTGCCATAAGAGGGATATCACAATAACCATATTTTCCTGTGTACCACTGACCACTTACCTGCTCCTCTCCTGTAAAGAAGTTTGTCCATGTCTGTGTTTTCCACCTTCTGAGGATGGAAGATAATATTCACCAATGCTATCCTCATTAAAAATAGGAGCAACGAGGAGGCTGTCACCGAGCATGTATTGTCTATCTATATAGTTGCACATGCGGTCACCTGTAAATTCAAGTACCATGCTTCTCATAGATGGAACGCCCTCTGTATGTGCCTGTACTGCTGTTTTATAAATGTATGGCATAAGTCTTGCCTTCAGTCTTGTAAAGAATCTTACAACCTCAACAGCTTCCTCATCATATGCCCACGGAACTCTGTATGACGTACTTCCGTGAAGTCTGCTGTGTGATGATAAAAAGACCGAATGCACACCATCTTTTGTACACGTCCGGTGTGGATGTGCTCTCAAATCCTCCGATATCATGGCTCCAGAAACCAAATCCTGACATCTGGGTGAAAGACCGCCCCTTAAAGCTTTCTTCCATTGATTCATAATCTGACCAGCAGTCTCCTCCCCAATGTACAGGGAATTTCTGCCCGCCTGCTGTGGCAGATCTTGCGAAAAAGAACAGCCTGCCCCTTGCCTTTCTTTCTCTCCAAAAGATCAAACACTGTCTTATTATATAAATATGTATAGTAGTTGTGCATCTTGTGGGCATCCATGCCGTTATAATATACGCAGTCAGTAGGAATTCTCTCTCCGAAATCTGTCTTAAAACAGTCAACACCCATGTCTATAAGAGCTTCAAGCTTATCCTGATACCACTTGCAGGCATCCGGATTGGTGAAATCGACAATCGCCATGCCCGCCTGCCACATATCCCACTGCCATACAGATCCGTCTGGTTCTTTGAGGAAATATCCATGTTCCATTCCCTCTTTAAACATGTATGATTCCTGACCGATATATGGATTTATCCATACACAGACCTTAAGTCCCTTTGCTTTGATGCGTGAAAGCATTCCTGCAGGATCTGGGAACACTCTTGAATCCCAGCAGAAATCAGACCAGTGGAAATCTTTCATCCAGAAACAGTCAAAATGGAAAACTTTCATAGGAATTCCTCTGTCAAGCATTCCGTCTATAAAACTCATTACTGTTTCCTCATCATAGTTTGTTGTAAATGATGTAAAAGCCATAATCCGAATGTCCATGGTGCCGGAAGTGCCGGTTTTCCAGTCAGATCAGTGTATCGTCTTAATACATCTTTCATCGCAGGTCCGTTAATAAAAAAAGTAGTCAAGGCTCTCTCCCCCTTTACAGAAAACTCTGCCTTTGTGACAGCCTCTGTTGCAAGTTCAAATGAGACTTCATCTGTATGGTTTACGAATATTCCATATCCTTTGTTTGAAATATAAAACGGAATATTTTTTTGTATGACTGGTCTGTTGAAGTACCGCCATCTTCATTCCAGATATCGATAGATTGTCCGTTCTTTACGAATGGTCCGAACTGTTCTCCTGTTCCGTATAAAAGTTCTCCTACACCGATTGAAAGTTCCTGTCTCATGTAAGAATTTTTGTGACAGCTTGAGTCGTAAGCTTCACCCTTCCAGTCAGTCTTCATATATGCAAGATCACGTCCGCTGCTTTTACACATCACCTGATCTTTATTGTAGTAAGTCATAGACCAGCTTTCTTTTGTGATGACAAGCTTTGCATCCCCGCTCTTTACAACGATCTTCTCATCACTGTCCTCTACATCAACTTTTGCGTTTTCGTCAATATTAAGTTCAAACTTAGGTGAGTCATCCTTAACTCCGAGATAATGTGACGTTTTTACTCTTATAACTTCCGGCATAGGAGTCGTGATCTCTATTGTAAGATTTGCTCCACCGAGTGTATCTCCCCTGTGATTTATTTTATGTGTCGGTGCACAGAGTGTCACCTTTTTGTCCTCTATCTTTGTAAAATATACCTCAGCTGGTGGGAAACATCCGATCCCCTCTTTTTTGAAGCCAGCAGCCATTACTGAATTTCATAGTTCCTCCTTATTTTGCAGTTGTTTATTTTTACTACAGTATATATTGAAAATATCCTATTTTATACCTCAATAATTCCACCTTTTTAATACCTGTAAATTAAGTGATATGTGCGACTTTTCATCTAGGATTTTTTATGTAAAACATATCTGATTTTTACAGTATTTTATCTCTAAAATGGTCTATATTATTTTCTTTGTGACACATGATATAATGAGCATAAGCGAATTATATCTGCGCGAATGCGCATAGGTATCAGTTGCAGGCTATCATGTGCGTAAGCACATGATATAATGATGATAGAGAAATTTTGAAATGGAAGCCGCGCGGTGGCAGGGGGGGAGTGCAGCTTCCTCCCAACACTTTCTCTATAAATTACAGTTCAGAGTACATATATTAAGGATAATACACAATGATAATCGAGAAAAATAAAAAGCCACATTCCCGGCTCTAAAATAAAAAAAACAGATCACTTTCATATTTTTTGCTTTCATCCATTATCCCGATATGCGTTGTCGGCCTTTTTTGCAATCATAAATGCAAGAAAACAGATGCTTAGCCACTATGAAACACAGCTTGAAACAGAAGCGATACGAATAAAATCAACTCTTTTTGATATAACTACTTCTGTGCGTACAAATACCCAGAGCATAATAGAAAATCAGAGTTTCAGGAATCTTTTTAATACTTCATATAGTGATGATACAAAAGCAGCCTACGACCTTATCAATTCGCAGCTTGAGACGTACTATTCAACCTCGGCTGCGATAAAATCAATAAATGTATATACAGACAATCTGACATTCCATCCAATGGGCATATATACTGCCTTCCGGATGGATTTACCAAAAAGAGCCCCGGTATCTGCATATGTCCCCGCCAACACATACACCACATGGACAAGTGCACCATATGTGGATCGTTTCGGAAATACACAGTATGAACTTACTTTGATAGAAAAATTTCTGACAAATGACAGCCCATACAGCACATACCTTGTTACAAGGCTCGATTCAAATTCCCTGAGAAACAGAATTCTCGTAAACAATAATATAATAATGGCATCAATAGATCAGGGACGTGTATTTTCTCTTCTGAATCCGGATGGCTTTGGAAGTATATGCCTCATTACAGTGAATTTAAAAACCAGACATATTCATACACAGGACCTGTCACTATAAATAATAAAGAATGTATGACCTCGATCAAGACCTTTATTCCTTACCAATCCATTCCATATCAGTCCGACAACCATATGTATGTACTGGTAAGTGATAAAAATGCATACGACAACATAAACCAGATCACGATACTCTACAGTGTGATCCTGCTTTTTTGCAACGCTTGTCCCACTTGGAATAATTTTATTTTTCTCAAATTATTTCAGCATGAGGATACAGACACTTAAAACTGCAATGCATCAGGCAAGTCTTGGGGATTATAATATAATAGACACTTTTAGGGGTGACGATGAGCTTTCCGATACATTTAATGACCTGAAAACTACTGTAAATTACATACATGAGAAGGAAACCATTTACTATCAGGCAAAATTAAAGGAACAGAAGATTTTAAATTCCCAGCAGCAGATGGAATTTAAGATGCTTGCCAGCCAGATAAATCCGCATTTTCTGTACAATACGCTTGAGACGATCCGCGTACGCAGGCAGTTGCACATGGAAACCGTGATGTATCCGACTCGATAAACCTTCTCGGAAAAACAATGCATTACGTGCTCGAAAATACAGGAACCGAGTCTACAACAATAGAGAAAGAAATCAAACACGTTATATCATATCTTGAGATCCAGAGACTGAGGTTCGGTGACCGCGTAAACTACAAAATAAACGTTCCACCGTATTTAAATCTTGAGCAGTTTCATATTCTGCCTCTCCTGTTGCAGCCGATCGTTGAGAATTCAATCGTTCATGGTCGTGAGGGTGTAACGCAGAATGGACATGTGGAAATCTCTTTTTATACTTGAAGAACCAAACCTTTATGTTACAATACATGATAACGGCGAAGGCATGGATGAAGAAACATTGCAGAAATTAAAAAGACCGGATCTATCAGAAAAACTTAAGTACAGCCTCATCCATCGGACTGCGCAATATAAACATGAGACTTACACTCATGTATGGTGAGGACTATGGTCTTGAAGTGGATAGTAAAAACAGCGCCGGTACAACAATTACTCTTACACTTCCTTTATCAAAGATCATAGACAAAAAACGACCTGTTTGACTTATATCTCATGCGCGATAAATACCTCGAACAGGAACTTGAATACGATGAATAAAACAGGGGGAACATCATGGAAAATCCGTTAATAAATGTACTTATTGTTGATGATGAAAAAAAAATAGTACGGGGAAGGAATAAAGCATCTCATCGACTGGAACAATCTTGGCTTTTGTATCTGCGGCGAAGCTGCAAATGGGGAGGAAGCCCTAAGCATGATAAAGCTTTTTACGATCCCGGTCTTGTGCTTCTCGATATCCGCACGCCAAAGCTTTATGGTACAGATCTTATCGCAAAGGTAAGGGAAGATGGTTTTGAAGGGGATTTCATCATACTAAGCGGATATACAGATTTTTCTTATGCTCAGACAGCCCTTCATTATGGTGCTTCATTTTATTTAACCAAACCCATAGACGAAAATGAACTCATAAATTCTGTTCTTGCCGTAAAAGAAAAAAATAAGTAAAACGTACACAGGCACACTCTATGAGCCAGTACTTAAAAAAAAGCAAAATCTGCTGTTTTTTGCGATCTAATACTTGGCAGGGAATTCAACGACTCAATAAATTACATGGAATTTGGACTTACTGCACCGATATATCAGGTCGTAATGTATGAAGGCTACACTCCATACTACCAGTCATATAATTTTGCAGACATGCTGCGTGTGACGAACAACGGAAATAATTCATTTGAACACATAACCATTGATAACTCAAATGTCATACTTTTAAAGGGAAACTTTGCCCTTGACCGTTTTAAATCGTGCCTTAAATATTATAATAACGGAACTGAGAAAAACTCTCCGCTTGATACCATTTTTCTTACATATGGACCATCCGTTTCAAACCTTTCACAGATCCATCATTCATACGAGATCTGCCTTAAACTGATGAACCGTAGATTTTTCTGCAGTGAAAACCAGTATGTGCTGTCCGCAGAAATGCTCCCTGATCATGATGTTTGTGGTCTGTCTCTTGATCAGGACTGTGCAAACGCCTACAGCGAACGAATCATGAACTATATCCAGACATTTAACAGACGCATGATATCACAGGAGCTTTCCAGACTCAGTGATGAGCTTTTCTTATGTGACGAAAAATTATGACTATAAAACATTTTCTTACAGATATTTTCATGCAGATAAAACAGATGACTCTTCATCTTTTTTCCAAATTCCGATATTCCTTTTTTTGCACATAACTCTTCGATAATAGAGCTCATTGAAGGAAAATATTATCTGTACGAAATACTTGCATACTTTTCGGAACAGTTTGAAATGATAATACGCACTATAGGAAACAATTCAAGCGACAGTATTTTTGACGATATAATTTTTTATATTAACCATAATTTTTCAAAGCCTCTTAAGCTTGAAACACTTGCCCCACTCTTTGGGTACAACAGTTCATACCTCGGAAAGCTGTTTTCACAGAAGACCGGCACATCCTTTAACAGCTATCTCGATTCCGTCCGTATAACAGAAGCCGCAAAGCTTTTAAAAGATACAAACCTTAAGGTTTATGAGATTTCAGCCCGGTAGGATACAAAAAACGTGGACTATTTCCACCAGAAATTTAAAAAGATAAAAAATGTAAGCCCTGCCGAATTCAGAAAAAAACTTATAATTTTTATTATTTTTATCAAAAAGCAGCGGTCAGATGACCGCTGATTTTTGTATTGTTGTATTATGCTTATTTTATTTTGTCTCGCTTGAAGCTGATGCAATTGAATCATTGAATGCGTCAAACTGTACCTGACAGTTTTCTTTATCGATCTCATATACCTGATCGTATCCGAGACCTTTACATGTATCCTGCATATCTTTGAGAAGGCTGTCAAATTCCTCATCGCTTGAAGCGAATGCCATCTGCCATGATTTCTCAAGAATAACCTGTGCACACTGCTCTTTGATCGTGGCAATATCAGTTGAGTACTCAGGTACTGCATAGTTTGTTCCAGGCTCTGTGATGATCTTTCCTACACTATCCAAGTAGTCGATAGCTGTAGTTGTCTTATCTACTCCAAAATGTGCTGCCCAGTCTTCTGAAAGTGGAGAAGCTGTTCTCTCAAGATAATCATCCCATGTCTGATAGTTGTAGCACACCGTTTTCCTGATTCTTTGCTGTCATGCCGACTGCTTTGTAGTTGAGGGCTGAAATACCATCTTTCCATGTTCCGCCGCCCCAGTCATCAGAAACCTGTAATGTATCGTCAATGTCAACGAACGCTTTAACACCAAAATCTGTAAGTTTAGGCTGTCCATCGTCTCCCATTTCCCATGTAAGACCTTCTGGACCACATGCTCCACCTGTCTGTGTAGCACTCATCTCGATTCCCTCCGGGCTGTATAACCAGTCGATGAAATCTGCAAGTCTCTGTGGATCCTGTGCTTTGCTTCCGATCATGATAGCGTTTGTCATTTTACCAAGTGGGCTTCCGCCGTATCCAAGACACTGCATATCATCTATAACAGCTGACTGGAAACCTTTTCCGGCTGCAATGTTATCTGCTGTGTTGTAGTATCCTGAACCAAGCCATGGCCAGAGTGAGTAAAGTACCTGTCCATCTGTGTATTTGCTTGCAAGAGTATCAAAGTTCTGTGTTGTAGATTCCGGATCTACAAGACCTCTTTGTTTGCCTCGTACATGAATTTAAGTGCACGTACATAAACTGAATCGCTGTCGATAGCACTCTGAACATCTGATCCATCGCTCTTTTCCGAATGCAAATCCTGAAACTGCACGGTAACCATATAATGCTGCAATACCTGTTGCGTTCTGCATTGTAGCACCATCCCAGTCTTTAAACAATGAGAACATATATGTCTGCTTTCCTGAATCACTGGTAGGATCAGCTTTCTGCATCTGCTCACCTACATCGAGAAGATCCTCAAGTGTAGACATCTGTGGATATCCGATCTCTTTGTAAACATCCCATCTGATCGATGGAGCATTTGTAGGATCTGATGCTTCTGAAGGTTCTGTAGGATCGCCCTGTGTAATCTCACTTGGGACTGCCCATGTGCCATCTTTTCCGGCAAGATCACTACATGCTGTGATCGCATCGCTGTACTGTGAAAGGTTGTCGCAATCTTTTATAAGATCTGTCATATCGTAAAGAAGATCTGCTGAAACCATATCTTTTAACTTACTCTGGTCAGCATTGATAATTATAAGATCTCCGAGATTTCCGTTTGCTGAACGTGTCTGGTAAAGTGTATCTCCACCACCGGCAACGTTTGGTGCAATAATATTGAGTTCCATATTAAATTTGTCCTTTACAACTTTTGCAAACCATCCAGACTGGATGCCCCGGAAGTTTGCCTGTGAATCATACACATCAACTGTTATAAAATCTTCGTATGGTCCTCCGTGTTTAGAATTTTTTGCAGTACTTGATTTACTGTTGTCACTTCCACAGCCCGCAAAAAGCGATGCTGTCATTGCGCCTACAAGTGCAAGACTTGTGACTTTTTAAAAAGTTTTAGCTTTCATAAAAACCTCCTGTTTTATTAATATCAACCCTTTACTGAACCTATCATGATACCTTTTACAAAGTATTTCTGGAACATAGGGTAAATAAACAATATTGGTAACACAACTATTACAGAAATTGTCATACGGATAGATGTCGGTGTCTGCTGCGTGGCAATGTTTGCTACCGCAGCTGCATTTCCTGTTGATTTAACAAGTGAAGCAAGTGAGCTTGCCTGATTTATGTATGTATACAATAAATACTGTAATGAGTATAATTTCTGGTCTGTTATGTATATCAAAGTATCCTGAAATGAGTTCCACTGTCCTACTGCAGCCCAGATAGCTATTGTTGCAAGTATTGGTTTTACTTGTAGGAAGGATTACTTTGAAAAATACTGTAAGTACACCCGCACCGTCAATCTCAGCAGCTTCCTGAAGTGATCTCGGTATTGATTCGACATATGTCTTTACCATTATGATATTAAATGGCTGGACGATTGCCGAATAATGTATACCCAAAATGAATTTGTAAGGTGTAATGTCTTCATTGTCATAAACATCGGGATAAGTCCTGCGTTAAAGTACATTGTTACGACAAAAGACGGTACCATAATTTTCTGTGCCACATCTTTTCCTGTGTGAACATAAATCCAAGGTATGCTGATGCAAGCACTGTACAGGCTGTACCGATCACTGTTCTTGCGACAGATACAAGTGCAGCTGTACCGATTCCACTCATTTTCAAAACATCAATGTAGTTCTGGAAATGTATTTTTCTTGGTAAAAAGTTTATAAGACCATTCGCACTTAAATCATTCGCACTGATCGAATTGATGATCAGATAGTAAAACGGATAGGCACATATCAAAGTTATAAGTGCAAAAAACAAATAGTTAAAGAAGTTAAATACATGGTCTGCTTTACTTACTTTTTATCTTGATTGGTTTGTCCATAATATTCTCCTTCCTATACTATTGTCTCGCCACGTGTTTTCTTTTGATGCTGTATTTACAATAAACAGTAACACTACGCTGACAAGGCTCTTTAAAATACCGATTGCAGTTCCGAGAGATAAGCTCTTTCCTGTCATACCTATGTTATAAACGTATAGATCAAGTACCGGGATCGATGATTTGTTGAATGAGTTCATAAATACATAGTACTGATCCATTCCGTTGTTAAGGAAATTGGCGATCGATAACATAAGCATTACAAAATATGTAGGTAATATTGATGGTATCGTAATGTTTTTGATGATCGCCCATCTTCCTGCTCCATCAACCTTTGCTGCCTCAAACATTTCCTGATCTATACCGGCTATCGCTGCCAGATACATGATAGATCCCCATCCAAGACCTTTCCATGTAGACCAGAGTATCATTGACAGCCATACATGATCTCCGCTGTCCAGAAACTTGATAGGCTCTGTTATAAGTCCTATATGTTCCAGTACTGAGTTCATCATACCCGTTGTTGAGAACAGGCTGAATGCAACTGCATATACAAGTGTCCAGCTTATGAAGTTTGGAAGTGTTGTCAGTGTCTGCACAACATTTTTGAACCATTTGCACTTTATCTCATTTAAGAATACTGCAAACAGTACCGGTAAAAATGATGTTGCTATTCCAAGTAAACTCATTGCAAATGTGTTTTCATTACCGGATCAACTGGGCAACCTGTGTTTTGTTGCTAAATAAAGTTTTGAACCATTTAAGTCCTACGAATTCGCATTGTGATAACTTAAGCGGTGCCCTGTAATCAAAAAATGCGTATATCCATCCGTGTAACGGAAAATAGGAGAACATAAATGTAAGAATCAAAAACGGCAGTATCAAAAGAAATAATTTTTTCCTTCAGCGGCTGCCCTTTTTTGCTGGCTTTCTTTTTTTGCTTTGCCATATCCATACCTCCCTTTTGATTTAACAAAATATTATCATTACTCTCAAAAAGGAGATACCTATAAAATTTCAGATAGATTTCAGATAAAATTAGATTTTTTTTAGATTTTATGGTTGATATCGGAATTTTTATGTATTTCCCCTCTATTTTTTATAGTATTTCTAATTTAAATCTTTGATTTTTATATCTTTTTTATTTCCATCCCACTCTATGTCAACAATTCTGTTTCCGCTTATCCTAAGTCCCTTTACATATCCGCTCTGCCACTCCTTTGGTATAGCTGGAAGCGCTATTATGCTTTCACCTTCTTCACATACAAGCATCTGTGCTATTGCCATTGTTCCTGCAAAATTTGCATCGATCTGAAATGGTGGATGACTTGTCCACAAATTGGGACATATTGATTTTGTAAGCAGTGTATTGACATACTTATACGCCATCTGTCCATCATGGAGCACTGCAAAGAGATTTGCGATCCATGCACAGCTCCAGCCCGTATGTCCTCCTCCACATGAAAGACGGTGTTTTATTGATTTCTCACAGGCATCCCTTAGCTTTTTATCATCTCTTAGGGTTCTTCCCTGAAAAGCCCGAACGCATGAGAAATGTGCCTGTGCCCCGGTTCTGTTTCCTCAAAATCATATATCCATTCCATCAGACGTCCGTCATCTGCAATTTTATATGGTAAAAGTTTTTCCTGTTTTTTTCTCATTTCAGCTAAAATCTGACCAGCCTGTGCAAGTTCACTGCTGCCAAACTTCTTTTTTATCTGTGAGCACACGGCATGTATTTTCAAAGTCCTGAAAAAGTTCACGGATTATAGCCATATCCATCGTGCATCCCATACTTATTGAAGATGTTCCCTCATCCGTCCTGAAAGAATTTTCAGGTGACGCTGACGGACATGTGACATAGCTGCCTTCATATTCTACAAGCCAGTCTATAGCAAACAGTACAGCTTCCTTAAGTATCGGATATGAAAAATCATGTAAAAATTCCACATCTTTGCTGTACACATAGTTTTTCCACAATTCCTGGCACATCCACTGCCCTGACAGAACAAAAAACGCATAGAGACTGCTGCCCGGCTGTGCCTTATGGTCTTTTTTGCACCATATCTTACACCCACAGGATTTGTCATCCTCCAGAAATCTGTATTATGTCCAACACAAAAGCCTCTGCATCCAAAATGAACCTGAGCAGTTTTCTTTCCGTTTTCTGAAAGTTCAAAAAAAGCTTATAATATGGTTCAAGGCATTCCTTAAGATTGCACACCCATGCCGGCCAGTAGTTCATCTCAATGTTTATATTTGTTGTATAATTGCTGCTCCATGGTGCCCTCATCTGCCAGTTCCATATTCCCTGCAGATTTGCGGCCTCCGAGCCTTTCCTCGATGATGATATTAAAAAGATATCTTCCGTATTGGAAAAAAAAAGTGTATATAAAGCGTTATCGCTTTTTCCTTCTGCTAATCCACGCAGTCTTTGATCTGTAGGAAGTTTTTCCACATCCGGGTCTGTTGATTTAAGGCAAAAATCCACTCTGTCAAACAGATCTTTATAATCTTTTTATATGTCGCTCTTTTAGTCTGTCGTAGTCATATTCCGTATCTGTTAGTCTTGGCACCTTTAAAGGATCGTCCCTGCTGCCGCTTACGGATTTGATAATAAACTGACAGTATGTGGCTTCTTTTACACACATTCTCTCATCAGATGAGCTTATTATTCCATCTGTCGAAATAATTTTTATCTTTGTCGTAAAACAAATGCCGCCATCCCCCCGGATTATAGGATCTTCACATTCTATATAAGATGGTTCCACATGGACCGGACACTGTCCTTCTATATTTATAGAATCATCATCTGCCGTCACATCAGTTTTTAATTCACTCTCAAAACAGAATTCAAGATTCATTGTATATGTCTTGTCCTGTTTTTTTCTCCGCAAGATCTTACCCTGTACGATGCAGCTATAAGCTTATCCGGATAGCTTGCAAAATATTCTCTTTCGTAATGTGCGTTTCCCATTCTGTAACTTATATGTGCAACGCTGTCATTTATATTTAAGCTTCTGACATAGGTATCATTTTTATCATTTTCCGCAATATATGCTTCCTTCATAACATTAATATAGAGATTCCCCATCGGAAGATAATTTTCGCCGAACTCACCGAGCATATTATTTTCTATCATACCGGCTGCCTTTTGTAATGCCCACCAAATATTTCTTTTCTTACCGGCTCAAGATAATTTATTGCATCATAATTATTTGTATCACGCTTCGTTCCTGACCAGAGTGTGTCGAGATTCAGTCCAAACTTTTCGGTTTCCGGTGTTCCCCATATCATCGCACCAAGGCTGCCATTTCCTATGGGAAGTGTCTCCTCCCAGCATCCGGCTGCGTTTTTATACCAGATAATATTATCCGCCTTAGCATCTTTTAATTTTCCTGTCATATCCATAATCAATCCTCTGATCTAAGCCATGTTTTTACCAGACCAAGCCAGCTGCTGCACTCTTTTTTGTACTCCATATCCATTTGGACACATTGACAGCTCATCACATGTCGAAAGGCCATGTCCGCCCTGTGGATACATATGGAATTCCACAGGAATGTCATATTTTTTCATTGACTGGATAAGAAGCAATGAATTTTCTACCGAAACACAGTCATCTGTGTATGTATGCCATATGAACGCTTTTGGTGTGTTTTTTCTGTCACCTGAAGCTCCAGCGAATTTCTCTTTAACATTTCCGGTGTATAGCAGCTTTTTAAGCAATGCCTCAAATGCCCCTGTGTGCAAACTCTCCTGATGTGATCACCGGATAACACAAGATCATTCCTGCCGGTTTTATGAGTTCCTTATCCTCATGCCAGAACATACCTATGCTTGCAGCAAGATGTCCCCCGGCAGAGCAGCCCTGCACATAGATTTTATTTATATCGACACTCCATTCTTCACTTTTTTTATATATAAGTTTCAAGGCATAAAATGCCTCATTGAGCGCAACCGGATATTCTGCCGGTGCAACCGAATAACGCAGTATTGCAACGTTATATCCCATCGCCACAAACTGCAGTGCTATCGGATCGGCCTCCCTGTCCGAAGTCATCTCATATCCACCACCCGGGCACATAAATAACATAAGAGGACGTTTTACTTTTGGCATCTCCTCTGATTCATCCCATATAAAAGTATTTAATCTTGCGTATGGCATTGAGCCTGCGACTTTGATGTTAAATGTTTCTGTTGTCATATAAAATACTCCTTCTCATTTTTATCCTTTAACTTTTTACATACTATCCGGTGCGGTGCCGGCGAATCCGGGCTGGGGGCTGTGCGCCCTACGGCAGCGGAACATTTCATTGAAATTGCGTAAATTTGTCAGGTGTCTGTTTCCGGCTCGAAGTTTGTGTACATTCTCCAGATGCACACTCGCACCGCGGCGTCCGTCTATGACACACGCTCTCATACTCCTTAGTCTAGTTGGAGTAAATGCCGTTTCCAGCTGAGTTTATTATGCACGGGTGCTCCAAACGCGCTATTTACGTTGTGAAGTAAATTTAGTTTACGAGCTTGAACGTGTGCGCGCCCGTGCAACCTATAGCTGTAAACCGGCATTAACTCCCACACGACACGTCAGAAATCGAGTGTGTGCCATAGACGGACGCCGCGGTGTGAGTGTACAGCTGTAGAATGAACATAAATAATCGAAGGAGCCGGAAGCAGACACCGACAAATTAGCAATTCCAATGAGTTCCACTGCCGTAGGGGCACAGCCCCCAGCCCGGATTCCCGCCGACACCATCGACACTCTATATGTATAAAGTCTGCATTAGTATTCTTATATTATCATCATGTGTTTAAAAAATAATACATTTATATTTTAAGATTTTATACATTAAAAATAAGCATCCCGACTTTCATATGCCAGAATGCTTATCCATCTGCTTATATTTTAAATGTACTCGCTTGTATTTACGATAACCCGTCGTACACTGACTGTTTTTTGATAAATTCAGCAGCTTTTTCAACGTCTTTTCCATCTTTGTTCCAGTCTTTTTTGTGAACTCGATGTTCTCAGCCTCAAGTACTTTTTCCTGCTTTTTTTGTTTATGAGGAGAAGTACAACTATTCCTGCATGGCTTAAATGTTTTACAACATTTACGAAATCTTCGCCGTCCTTTGGCGCATACAGATATGTGTGTCTTCCATCGATATTCA
>VOFC01001271.1_pt1 | contig 16001 bp, 24 predicted proteins | sample 5384161 | NCBI WGS metagenome assembly VOFC01 (sample SAMN12384722, study PRJNA508395) | human gut metagenome | isolation source: healthy gut B | host: Homo sapiens | reverse complement strand
AAACAGAGAACTGGCCTGGTCTCTAATGAAAATGGTGTTTTCTCACCAGCAGATTTCACACTGGCGACTGGCACCTATCATCTGATAGAAACCAAAGCGCCTGACGGTTATCACATCTTGACAGAGCCAGTGGTCATTATGGTTGGCAGCGATGGCGTTAGAGCATATCCTAAAGGTGATGCCATTGCACAACTAGACGTAAAAACAATGACTAGCGATGGTGGCACCACCACCTACACCATTCTTGTTACCAACTCTACTGGCACGGCGTTGCCGGAAACCGGAGGCGCTGGGCCGGAAGCATATCAATTAGCCGGTTTGCTGCTGATGTTGATAGCGGCGGTTTGGCTGTGGAAACAAAAACGATTACGCGAGAGGGGGAATGTCCATTCTCCAAAAGCGTAAGAAATTTCAAAATTTACTACTATATTTTAAAGAGAGGGATAAACTTATGAAAAAAGCAAAAAACTAACGGCATTTCTATTACTGGCGGCATTTGTGTTCGCCTTTATCGTACCGGTAACCGCAATGGCAGACCCAGAAACAGGAAGTATCACAATCAACAATACAGTTGAAGGGAAAAGCTATGATTTGTATAAAATTTTTTGATTTGACTTATAAAAACTGTAATCACAGGAACGGGTGATGATGAAAAACAACAGTGCAGGCAGCTTATACCATTGATAGCAATTGGACCGCTTTCTTTAATTCTGATGGTGGTGGAGAATATATTGTGGATAGTAATAAAAATGAAGATGGTAAGAGTTTAGGCTTGAATTCTATTACGGTTGGTAATGATATAAAATACATCAACATCACCCAAGAGAATATTGCTAAGTTTGCTAAAGCCGCTTTGAGTTATGCCATTGAAAAAAAAAAAGTTAATGCTGATAGAACAATGACTAGTACGAAAGACGGAAGTGCAACCGTAAATAGGCTTGGTTTAGGCTACTACTTGGTATATCCGTGCGGTGCTGGCGATAGTACCGTGGAGAATGGCTCTATTTGTCTCTGACTTCTACCACGCCAAATGCAACAGTAAATATCAAAGCCGATTATCCGACCATTAAAAAGGAAGTTAATGATATTAACCCTGAAATTGGTCAGACTATTACGTACACCATCACTGGCAAAGTGCCGGATACCACAGGATATACAAGCTACACCTACGAAGTAAAGGATATTATGTCCGAAGGGTTAACGTATAAGGACGATGTTACGGTAAAAATTAATGAAGAAACAGTAAGTGCATCACCTGTTGCAGACGATACTATCAATAACGGTTTTCATATTGCTATTGATGTCAAAAAGTCAGCAAGCTAATGTTGGCAAAGATATTGTAATCACTTACACTGCTACGGTAAATGAAAAAGCTGTTGTAGGTTCCACAGGGAATGCAAACAGTGCTGTATTGATTTACAGCAACAATCCAAGCGATTTAGAGAGTAAAACAACAAATCCACCTGTTGTAGTAAAGGTATATACTGCGAAGCTGGTGATTGACAAAGTAGATGGAAATGCAGATGATAAAACTGCCAATACTGCAAAATTAGCTGGTGCGAAATTTGTTTTGACAAAGACTGTTGAAGAAGAGAAAACCAAATATTATAAATATGATAATAATGTAGTTTCTTGGGTAGATAATCAAGCAGATGCTACAGAAGTTTCTACAGATGTTTATGGTGCTGCTAGTTTTAATGGCCTGAAAAATGGCACCTATTCTCTAGTGGAAACTGAAGCGCCTGCTGGCTATAATAAATTAGCTGAAGCGGTTCCTGTTACTATTAGCTATAAGAGTGAAAGTGATGAGGAGGTAAGGCAAGAACAAGTTAAGACAATAGCAAACTATTCCGGTTCTGTTCTTCCTTCCACTGGTGGCATCGGTACCACCATCTTCTATGCGGTTGGCGGTGTATTGGTAGTGGGCGCTGGTGTACTGCTGATTACCAGAAAACGCATGAGCGTGGAAAAATAAGTCAGTATCAAAACGGTTCTCCTAATAAACACATAACATAAACAGCGGATGGATAGGCCATAGGGCTTGTCCGTCCGCAGTACATAGAGGCTTGTGAAGGGTTTGCAAAAAAAATTCCTGCATCTTTGGGTATGTCCTTTCTACAAAGCCGCTTTGCCGTTTTATCGCCCTGCGTCTAATACCGAAAGGAAAATTCTGCACGGACCACACGCCTAAAGTATGCTTTTTGTGCCAATGGCGGGCGTTCAGAATGACGGTATGAGCAAAAACAAAAAACGGCTGTAATCCTATTGGTTGAGCAGAAAACAGGCGGTTTTGTTGTATTGTCCACCCCCCTAATAGAGCTACCAATACAGAAAACGCTGGCAAAAGCAGAAAATCACAATTAGCCGGTCTTGTCATGCTGAGCTTGTCGAAGCATCTTCCGTGGGACAGAACAGCCTTGTCACCCTGAGCTTGTCGAAGGGTCTTCTGAGAATAAAACAGGGAAGAAGGTCCTTCGCTTCGCTCAGGATGACAGAGTGAAGTACTTAGAATGACAGAGTGGAGCGCTCAGGATGATAAAAAAGAATAAAACCGGTATGACAGCCAAAATTGAAACGCAATAAAAATAAAAAGAAGAGGCCCCCCAACCCCAATGAACCGAAACAAAGCAAATATCGTCTTAATCGCTGTATTTGTGGTGGGGCTGGCACTGCTCCTGTATCCGTCGGTCAGCGATTACTGGAATTCCTTCCACCAGTCCCGAGCCATTATGAATTATGCGGAGCACGTGGCTGCTCTGGATACTGCCGAATACGAAAAATCTGGGCAGAGGCGCAGGCTTATAACCAAACCTTGCTGGGCAAGAGCAACCGCTATACGTTAACGGAAGCCGAGCAGGCGGTGTATGAAAGTAAGCTGGCAGTGTCCTCCGATGAGGTTATGGGCTATATCAATATTCCCAGCATCAAATGCACGCTGCCCATCTATCACGGGATAGAGGAGGGCACGCTGCAGTCGGGCGTGGGCCATATTCCTGGCACTTCGCTGCCGGTGGGCGGCCCTGGCACCCACTGTGTGCTGTCCGGCCATCGGGGGTTGCCGTCGGCCAAAGCTGTTCACCAATCTGGACCAACTGGTGGAGGGCGATTTGTTTATGCTGCAGGTGCTGGATGAAACGCTCACCTATGAAGTGGACCAGATTTTTGATTGTGGAGCCGGAGCAGATGAGCGCCCTGGCCATCGAAGAAGGGGGATTACTGCACGCTGGTCACCTGCACGCCTTACGGCATCAATACGCACCGTTTGCTGGTGCGGGGCCATCGGGTAGAAAATCTGTCCGATGGGGGATATCCGCGTTACAGCCGACGCTTTGCAGATGGACCCAGTGCTGGTAGCGCCGCTGGTGGCAGCGCCCATTTTACTGCTGCTGCTGATTTGGCTGCTGGTACACTATCGCAAGAAGTAACATAGCCATTGTCTAATCAAGGCAATACAATTATCTTAAAGGAGGAAAGACTCCATGAAATCCAAACTTACTCAAAAAATCATAAGCCTGCTTTGCCTTTGCTTGCTGTTTACCACCTGTTGTGGCGGCGCTGCGGCGCAGACGCCATTGATTTAGACCAATCCGCCTCTTTACAGCTCCAGTATCAGGTAGGGCAGGCGCGCGCTGCCAACGTAGGCTTCCAAATTTATCAGGTGGCCCAGGTGTCCCAAAGCCTGCGCTTTACCTTAACTGGCGAGTTTGCCGATTATGCAGTATCGCTGGATAAGCTGGACAGCGACGGCTGGCGGGACGCAGCCCAAACCTTGGCCGCCTATGCTGCGGCAGACCAGTTGACTCCGGTTCAGCAGGGCGTGACCGATCAAAACGGCAAGCTGACGTTTTCCGACTTACCGGCGGGCCTGTATTTGGTGGTGGGGCAGAAGCACAGTCAAAACGGCAGCACCTATCTGCCGGCGCCCTTTTTGCTTTGTCTGCCCAATCTGGATGAAACCCAGAGCTGGGACTATCACCCTGTTGTGGCGCCCAAATACAGCCAGCTAACATCGCCGGGCGACGGGCCGTCGGGCTCCGATACCGTGGAACGGGAAGTGGTGAAGGTGTGGTCTGATGGCGGCAATACCGCCAACCGGCCTCAGGCTGTCATTGTACAGTTATTGCGGGATGGAGAAGTGTACGATACCGTTACGCTGACCGCCGCCGATAATTGGCGGTGCCATTGGAGCGAGCTGTCTGCCGATTTTGTTTGGCAGGTGGTAGAGCGCAATGTGCCCGACGGCTACACCGTGCGCTGCGCTTTAGAAGGCAGCACCTTTGTGATGACCAACTCGGCTTCCCCAGATGGCGAAACGCCCACCAATCCCGACGACCCCAATCGGCCTTCGGAGCCAGCAACGCCGCCGGAGGAACTGATAGACGAGGACGAGGTGCCAAAGGGCGCGCCGGACTTGCCCGATGATGGCACGCCGGATAGCAGCGTTGAGGACTATTATATTCTGATACCGCCGGTAGAAGTGCCGCTGGCTTCGCTGCCCCAAACCGGACAACTGTGGTGGCCTGTGCCTTTGTTGGCAGTGGCAGGGCTGGCCTTATTCTTGCTGGGCTGGGTAAAACAGCAAAAGAGCCAAAGGAGTCATTGATATGGTGCGGAAGGAAGGCAATTTATGGATGTTATTGGGGCTGCTGCTGCTTGCAGCGGCCCTTTGTCTGACCAGTTATAATCTGTGGGAAGAATATCAGGCTGAAAAATCGGCCCGCCAGGTGCTCAGCCAAATGGAGGCCCAATTGTCGGAGCCATCGGCGCTGACCGCTTATCTGGTGGCTCCGGAGATGGAAATGCCCATTCTGATCATAGACGGTCACGAGTATATCGGCTATTTGTATATTCCCAGTCTGGACTTATCCTTGCCGGTGATGAGCCAGTGGAGCTATTCAATTTGAAGCTGGCGCCTTGCCGTTATAGCGGTTCGGTCTATCTGGACAATCTGATTATCGCCGGTCATAATTATAAAAAACAGTTCGGCGTGCTGAAAAACTTGCAGCTTGGCGATAAGATTGTTTTTACCGATATGGACAGAAACAGCTTTACCTATGCCGTATCGGAGATTTTGGTATTGGCGCCAACCGCCGTAGAAGAACTGCAAGCCGGAGAGTGGGATTTGACGCTCTTTACCTGCACACCGGGCGGACAAAGCCGCGTCACCGTGCGCTGCGTGAAGCAAATGGAACGCGTGCTGGCTCCGTAGTGAGATGTCGTTGTGCTGTCTGTGCAGAAAGCGTATCCTGTATGAGCGCAGCACACTTTTCCGTCATATTGAGTGCCAAAACAGAAGCGAGTGCGGCATCCTGTTGAGCAGAATGGAATGAAGACCGGCGAAAAAGCAAAAAGAGCTGTCCTGCCGCTTACAAGCAGAACAGCCCTGAGATTTCTTTCAAAGCAAATATTTCCAAATCCCTTGACACATAAAAACTGCGATGTTAAACTATAATTACTATATGAGCTGCCGTATGGCATTGCTCAGGGGGTTTTAACTGGAGGACTAGCGGGTCATTGGTGGATGACGCTAGTCCTCGTTTTATTTCCTCTTGCTGTGCGTTTTATGCGAGGAACGTATATGTTGATGCCAATCTTTCACCAGATGAGTTGCAATCTGGATACTGGACAGACACAAAAGACGGTATAGACTTGCTATTTTTTCTGCCTGACGTCGTTGTTTGCAAATTTGCTTGCTCGCATACCCTCAGTATGCCACGCTGCACAAATTTGCAAGCCGCCTAGTCAGTCAAAAAAAATATCTGCGTCCTCCACGCCGGAAAAATATTTTCTCTACCTTCAAGAAAATTCCTTCGACAGATAGCGACATGCTATAGAAAACAACAGCACTATGTCGCTTGAACTGGATGATATGGACGGATAGAATAAATTGCTTTGGTTATTATTGAGACTGCTTTACTGGGCTGGGATCGTCATCCAGAACGAACCGAAGTGGAGCGAAGGAGCTTTTGTTCATTTTTATTCTTTGGAAGATGCTTCGTTCAAAAAATTTTTTAACCAAAAAGGTGCTGTTGGATAGATGTTTGATATGAAAAGAGACATCTATGCAGCAGCAGCACTTTTTGATGGGCGGTTATTTTTTTCTTCTGTTTGGGCTTCCTGCTGGAGCAGGGCTTTTTACCTGTACGCCGATGGCGGTTTCCAGCCGTTTTTTTTGCAAAGTGCAGCCTTTATCATAGGGCTGGGTTAAGCTACCGCCATAGCGGATGTTGTTGGCATGACAGCCGCCGCTGCAATAATAACGGGCCCAGCACTTCATGCAGGCTTCCTTGCTCAGCACATTGCTCTGCTGGAACTGGCGGCACAAATCAAAATTGACAATGCCGGTATCTACAGTGCCGACTTTATAGGCTTCTTCGCCGACAAATTGATGGCATGGATACAAATCGCCTTCCGGGCTGATGGCCAGGTAATCATGACCGGCTCCGCAACCGGATAATCGTTTGGGCAGACAAGGACCGCCGCTTAAATCCACATTGAAGTGGAAGAAGTTATAAGGGTCGCCTTTCTGGTAGCAGGCCAGATAATGACGGGCCAGCTTGTCATATTCCCGACAGGCGGCAAACACGTCCTCATCGGTTAGGGGCGTAATCAAATTCTGCCGGCGCCACCACTGGCTCCATAGATAACTCGCGGAAGCCTAAATCCACCATGTGGGCCACATCAGCGGCAAAATCGGTGTTGTGGTGGGTGTAGGTACCCGCAGATAATATTCCTGACCGTTGCGGGTTTTGACAAAATCCTGAAAAATTCTGCACAATGGCGTCATAAGAGCCGGTGCCGTTGGGGAATTTGCGCATATTATCGTTGGTTTCCTTGCGGCCGTCCAAGCTCAGCACAGCGCTGATGCCCTCTTGATTGAGGAAATCCTGCACTTCTTTGGTCAGAAGAACGCCGTTGGTGGTTAAGGTAAACTTGAAAATTTTATCGTGCAGCTTGCCCTGTTCTTTGCCGTAAGCCACCAACTGTTTGCACACATCAAAGTTGAGTAGCGGTTCGCCACCGAAGAAATCTACTTCAATATGTTTGCGGTGCTTGGACGCTTTGATTAAAAAAAGTCCAGCGCCTTTTTGCCGGTTTCTAAGCTCATCAGTGAACGCTGGCCATGATAAGCGCCGCTGTCGGCAAAGCAGTAGCCGCAGCGCAGATTGCAGTCGTGAGCCATATGCAGACAGATGGCTTTCACAATAGGCTCCGTGTGAGGTGTAAAGCCCTCCAGTTCGTGATCATCGCTAAATAGCTGGCCAGCCTGCATCAAATTGCCCAGCTCGTCCACCACACTCACCGCTTCTTCATAGCCGTATTGCTCCATCATCAGCGAGATGGCCGTTTCAAAAGGATTGACCAGCAGATAGTCCAGAAAATCCCAAGTGGGCTGGTCGATCACATGCACCGAGCCGCTGTTTACGTCCAGAAGAATTTGTAAATCTTCAAAGCGAAACCGATGAATGCGGCTGAAATCTAAATTTTCCATGCAAAAAACTCCTTCTATTCTATATCACAAAACTCCTAATATTCATTCCTTCCATTGTAATTTTTTTTATATCGTTCGTCAACAGATTTTTCACTGCTCTTTTTGGAGGTTCTTATCGGAGGACAAACCAACAGGATTACCACAGTATAATCTCCTTTCGGGATAATAACCGTTTTGCACAATGTTTTTTGTGGAGGAAACGCATCAGCGAAAAAGGGTATGGAAAGCTGTTTCCTTTTGTATTGGAAACGGGATATGAAGGTACAAGGCTAGAGCATGGTACCAACTTCCACTTAAGTTGATAAAAAGCAGCCCAGTATTTTTATCGTAAATGGAAGTGTCAGGATTGTGTAGACCTCGTGATTTCCATACTTGCGTACACGCATCCTATAGAGTTGTTTTTGGCGAAAAAATTTAATGCAGCTATTTTTCCGAAAATTTCTTAACAATTCCTTGAATTGTTGATAACCATTCATCACAAAAGGCGATTATAATAAAGACTGTAAACAACGACAGGATTTTTCTAATGGCAAACTGGTTACAATACCATTAGGGAATGTTTGATAAAGGAGTGTTGAAGATGTTAGACGAAAGAGATTATAACATGCAGGAAACGGTAACGGCGCAGCGTGAAAACTACACGATGGACGCGGCAACCAGAATGGAAGAAGCGGTATATCCCCATGTGGAGCCGCAGCAAAAGAAGAAAAGCAAAAAAAGCAATGGTTTTCGGGCTGTGGTGGCTACCGGTTTAATCTGCTCCTGGTGGTGGGCGGCGGCATCGGCGGCATCGGCGGTGCGGTAGGCGCCAATTTAGCCGTTAGTAATAGCAATGCCGCCCAGATGAGCAATAACGGCGGCAGTAATCAGGTACAGTTGGTGGCAACAGCGGGGAGATTTCTCCGGTGATTGCCATCGCCCAGAAGGTAACGCCGTCGGTGGTGGGCGTTAAGGTTTACAGCACCTATAATTACTGGGGCGGCAGATGAACGCGCAAGGCAGCGGCTCTGGTATTATTTACAGTGAAGATGGTTATATTATTACCAATTATCATGTAATCGAAAATGCCACGTCGGTGACAGTGACCTTGAGCGACGGCACCGAATATGAGGCGCAGATTGTAGGCTCCGATTCTACCAGTGATTTGGCAGTGCTGAAGGTAAACGCCAATAACCTGCCTGCCGCTGAGTTGGGTGACTCGGATAAATTGCAGATTGGGGAACTGGTGGTGGCCATTGGCAATCCGCTGGGCTATGAAAATACGGTAACTGACGGTATTGTCAGCGGGTTAAACCGGCAACTGACCGATTACACCGACGCTATGACGTTAATTCAGACCAATGCGGCCATTAACAGTGGCAACAGCGGCGGCGCGCTGGTGAACAGCAAAGGCGAAGTGGTAGGCATCAACAGCGCTAAGCTGGTGGCTTCAATGCGGAAGGTATGGGCTTTGCGCTCAGTATTAATGAAGTAAAGCCTATCGTGGAAGAATTAATGAACCAAGGTCATGTCAGCCGTCCTTATTTGGGCGTGAGCATCAATAGCCAGTATCAGGTGGACGAAGCTACTGCTGAAAAATATGAAATCCCCATGGGCATCCAGATTGCCGAAGTGGTGAAAGGCGGCCCTGCGGAAAAAGCTGGTTTGCAGGCAGGCGATATTATCTATAAAGTAGATGATACGTTAATTCAGAGCTTTGAAGATTTAAGTGATATCATTGACAACTGCCAGGTGGGCGATGAGCTGCGCATTTTGGCCAACCGCAACGGGCAGAAAATCACAGCCAATGTCGTATTGACAGAAGGCAACGCCCAGTAAGGTTTATGGTGCGGAAGACTGGCCAGAGCATGAACAGATTGTTTCCGAAATTGCATCTATCCCCTCTAAGATGCCTTTTGTAAAAATAAATATTCCCTCGAACACCGGAGTTGTTGTCTATGGCAGCAGCTCCGATGTTTTTTTTGTTAAAGCGCCTAGAGTGATGGGCGCCTGTTGGCGCAAGGAAATGATTTCGGCTCTTTTAGGCAGGTTCTTGGCAGCAGTTTGTAGAAGATAATATAATAGCTTTGGCGGTGATGCAGCATGACGGGAACCTTGCTGTTAGGCTGGCTATGTGATGAAGAACTGGTTATAGGAGAGCAGGTTATGGGAAATTTATCGTTGAAAAAAAATTTACGGAGTTTGCGTTGGTTATCGCTTTGGTGTATCTGGCGGTAGCCTATTTACCGCAGATTTTAAGTTTTGGCGGCACTATCTGGAGCGCGGCGGCGCCGTTGGTTTTGGGCTGCGTGATGGCCTATGTGCTGAATATTTTGCTGGTGCGGCTGGAGGGTATCTATTTTCCCAAATCCAGCAGCGCTTTGGTGCAGAAAAAGCCGCCGCTTGGTGTGCATTGTGCTGTCTTTTTGTTATTTTGTTGATTATTGTTTTGCTGGTTATCAACATTGTGCTGCCGGAGGTAGTATCCAGTGTGGAATTGATTGCGCAGGAAATTCCTGTGGTGTGGGAAGATTTGCGGGCGTGGGGCATTGCCAATGCCGACCAGCTTCCGGTTATTCAAGATTTATTGCAGCAGGCCAATTTTGACTGGTCGGCGTCGCTGAAGAAGGCGTTGGATGTGTTGGCGATTGGCGCAGGCGGTATGCTGAATTCGGTGGTAGGGATTGCCACATCGGCTATGGGCATTTTGGTGCGGATGTTAATTGGTTTTATTTTTGCGCTGTATTTGTTGTTTAGCAAGGAACGGCTGGCACAGCAGGGCTTGAAAATTATGAATGCCTATCTCAAGCCAAAGCAGCGGGAAACGATGCTGTATGTGCTGCGCACGGTGCATGAAGCTTTCACCAATTTTATTGTGGGGCAATGCACAGAGGCGGTGATTTTGGGCGTGCTTTGCGCTTTGGGTATGAAGCTGCTGCAACTGCCTTATGCTGTGATGACTGGCACCATTATCGGGGTGTCGGCGTTGATTCCGGTGGCTGGTGCTTATATCGGCGGTGCGCTGGGGCGTTTATGATTTTTACAGTGGCGCCGTCTAAAGCGATTGTCTTTTGATTTATCTGGTGATTTTGCAGCAGATAGAGGGCAATCTGATTTATCCCCGCGTGGTGGGCAGCTCCATTGGCTTGCCCGGATTGTGGGTGCTGGCGGCTGTCACCATCGGCGGCGGTGTGATGGGCGTGTCGGGCATGTTGTTGGGCGTACCGCTGTGCGCGGCGGCGTATCGCTTGTTTGCCGACCATGTAAATAGCAGAAATCGGGCGCAGCAGCATTTGGAGTGATTTGGTGTACTATGGCAAGATCCGTTTGAGAGCATTCTTTATAAAGAGGAACCTGACAGTTAGAGAATTTTCAATCTAACGGTCAGGTCCTTTTTATTTTTCCGCAAATTGTTGGTAAAAGTCGGCAAGAATGTCTATAAACGATTGGGTATGGAGCGGAAGCGCTTTATTAGAGTTGAAGATGCCGCTGATGTATTGGCTGTTTGGGATGTCTGTAATAGGAATGGCAATAAATTCTCCTGCAGAGAGTGCAGCGTTTACTAAGGCCCCACTGCGAGGGAATATTGTAACGGCTTCTTTTTGTTTGGAAAGGATAGAAAAAAAAGCGCTTCTTTATTGGGCACATAATTAGAAGCTACTAATTCCGGCTGGAAACCATCAATGTTGCAAAAACGCAGGATGTCACTGAAGGTAATAATTTGAGCGGTTGCTAAATCCTCGGAAGGAATGGCTTGGTATTGACTCCAGTGAGAGGACGCATGTGTAACGACGTAAAAATTTTCATGGGCAAAAAGTCTGCATGAAAAATTTTTCTGTTTTCATGATTTGTTCTATGTGTTCTTTTTCTGTGCTGTTGTAGCTAATAATACCTACGTCTAAAATGCCATTGCGCAAATCGTTGATAGTGTCAATGGTATTGTATTGGTACGGGATAATTGTTAAAGAAGGGAATTGTTTTTGCAAAGTTTCTGATACTTGTGTAAATATTTCGTTGCATAAAAGCAATGGTAAAGCGACATTGAACGTGGTTGCCTGGAGTGTAGAGGTGTCTTCTATATTTTTAATATCTTCAATTTCTTTTAGAATTGTTTGCGCTTTGGCAACGATAATTTCTCCTTTGGTGGTGGGAATGACTCCCTGCTGCAGACGGACAAAAATAGAAAAAGCCCAGTTCGGTTTCTAACTGAGAGATTGCTTTACTCAAGGATGGTTGAGCGATGTACAAGTTTTTCGCAGCTTTTGAAATAGATTTCTGCTTGGCTGTTTCGACAATGTATTGTAGTTGTTCTAAACGCATAGTGTATCCCTCCTCTGCAATATAGTTTCTGGTTATATACTAGCATATCTGAATGGTATTTTACAAGCTAAGATAAAATGGATATGATAAAATTAATAAAATAAAATTATATCATACAACATAACATGGTCTCAACCTCTGAGTGTATTGAGAAACGGACAGCTTTTGTTGTGTGCGAAATGAGGGTTGAAAATGGAAAATCGATTAGAATTGTTAAAAGGCAGAGTTAAGCGCTGTGTGTGCAAATACTGCGGTCAACCGTTAGAAATCCGAAGATTAACCGCAGCAGCGCAGAAGCCGGGCAGACAGAATTGGTTTGTTTGGGTTGTAATCGTATTGAGTTTGGTGTGGAGCGAGAAATTTATAATTCTGCCAGTTATTTTGTGGATGAGTTAGGGATTTAATAATTATTTAGAATTAGAGGATACAGAGCAACGGCGACAGTTAAATATTGCGAAGGTTTGCGAGATTATTTCTTGGGGTGTGCGTGATTTGGGATTGTTACAAGAAAATGGATTTACGGTTTCTATTAATAGAAATACGCGAAGAGAGCGGAGAGCCGTCATTTTTTACAGAACGTGAATTGGATGCTGGCTTGGAGGAGGAACTATGAGTGCTGTGATTGAGGTGAAAAATCTGTGTTGTCAGAGCGGGAATCAGTTTTTTGTTGAAAGATATTAATTGGCAGGTGCAGAAAGGTGAGCGCTGGGTTGTTTTTGGACGCAATGGCTGTGGGAAAAACAACATTGCTTAGTATAATAGCTGGGGTGCGGGACTATACTGCGGGAGTTTGCAGGTGTTGGGTGAAACCTATCATGATGCGAATATTTTTGCTTTACGGCGAAAAATCGGATGGGTCAGCAGTTCTTTTTATGAACAAATTTATAGTAAGGAACGGGTTTCCGATATTATATTGTCTGGAACGACCGGAGGATTTGGACTGGATGTCCAGATTGACAATCAGGATATAAAAAAAAATTAAAACAAGTGGCAAAGTATTTTGATTTGACGGAGAAACTGTTTCATCCTTATCATTTACTTTCTAAAGGCGAACGGCAGAAGGTATTGTTAGCCCGCGCCTTTATAGGTGAGGCGCAATTATTAATTTTGGATGAACCTTGCAGCGGGTTGGACGTCATTGCCAGAGAGCATATTTTGGAGCAGGTACAACGACTGGCGGAGGATACACATAAGACGTTGATTTATGTAACCCATTATCCTGAAGAGATTTTAAAGAGTTTTTGATAAATGTCTATTGATAAAACATGGGCAAGTTTATGCGCAAAGGGGAAACCGAAATGATTTTTTGTGCAGGAGCATTTACGAGGGCTGTTTGAAGAAGATATTTTGCTGCGTAGAGACGATGGACGGTATCATATTGTTAGAGCAAAGGAGAAGTGTCGGATATGCTGACAAAAGGATTGCAACTGGGTGTCTTAAGAGACATTTATTGTGGGCAAAATGTAGCAGAATTAAAGCAGTGGAATTGTTTGGAGCAGAGCTGCACGGTATATTGCTGCGGCTATTTTTGAAAAAACAGAACCCCATTATCGCGTTTATGAAGATGAACTGGACAGCTATCAGTTTTTTACAGGAAGCATGGCTACGAGGACAATATCCCACCTTATTTTTAGAAGAAACCCATCGTTTGCAGGTTGCTTCTGGAATGGAGGATGCATTTAAACAGGCGTGCAAGATGAAAACGGCACAAAAGCTGCGGAATTTGATACCGCAGGAGTTACTTTTGGGATTAAAAGAAGTAGAACGGTTAGCGTCCAGTGATGCGGCCGATAATATTTTGAGCCTTTGGCAGGAAGAACTGCAAGGAGTTTTTCGGTTGGAGGCGCTGCAATTGTTTCAAAGGCGCTGTAGAATTGGCAATGACGCAAAAAATATTGTCGGTAAGTCTTTATCAGGAACTGACGAACTGGCTAAAACGGATGTATCAACAAATTGACAATGTTTCTGGAAAAAAGGGAAACTTGAAACGGTGCATGTCCGGGTTTGCTTATTATACAACGACAAATCAATGGAGGTATTTTGTTGACGCACAGCCACTCGTCGCTTTAAAAAAGCAGCAGCAGTATCAGTGCCAAGGGCTCTTTACGACGCCTGTTTGGCAAAAAGAGTATTATTATCAAAGAGAGAGTGAGTTGCCGAAGGTGCGGAAGGTGTTTACGGAAGAGCTGGAGCAGTATATGGGAAGTCAATACTTGCAAGCTATCTTAAAATTGTGGTCATTGTCTTCCGGCGTTCCGCAAGAATGGTGGGAGAAATATTCTACATGCACCGAAACGTGGGATGGAATAGCGCAAAAAACGTGGAAATTTTATACGCACTTATGGCATTTGGGAAAAGATGTTGTTGCGCAGTAGTTTATCGAAAAGAAGATTTTGAGCTTAGCAGATATGCAGAGAAGACGCTCTGTATGTCTGCTTTTTTTTATGCGAAAAAATGTCTATAGCTGTGAGCTATCCACTAGGATGGTTAATCGATATTTTTCAAAAGAATAATTTATATATATAATAAATAATGTAAAGAGCTTTAAGGTATGCGCGTACTAAAAGTAAATGGATTGCATATATAGAGATAGATATTAAGAAAAGAGGAAACATTATGACAAAATCAAGAAGTGAGAAAGTCATTGTTTTAGGCGTAGATGGCATGGATCCACGCATTACGAAAAGGATGATTACAGAGGGGAAATTGCCCCATTTACAAGAACTTCAGGAACGGGGCGCAATGCGCGACGACTTGGTATTATTGGGCGCTATGCCGACAATTACCCCTCCGCAATGGACGACCTTATCAACCGGTTCCTATCCGGAAACCCACGGGATTACATGCTTTTTATGCACAGCATCCTACCGATTTAGATAAAATCACCTATAATTTACATTCTTCTTCTTGTAAATCTGAACAGTTGTGGAACGTAACTGCGGAAGCAGGGAAAAAGACATTGGTGTTCCATTGGCCGGGTTGCTCTTGGCCACCAACCAGTGATAGTGAAAATTTGCATGTCATTGATGGTGTGACGCCTGCCAGCATTAACATGGGTTTGACGAAAGATACTGAAAAAAATTTTATATGCTTCTTGTGACGTGAAAGAAATCATTTTCCGTTCTCGTGTAACAGGGGCGACAGGTGCTGGCTGCATTTTAGATGACCTGCATACAGAAGGCGAAGAAGCGGTTATGAGCGCTGTCGGCGATATTCAAAATATTATGCTTTCTTATGATGATGGGGAAGGGTCTTTAGAAGCGGTTACCTTTGATGTAATTAATTCTCCAATTACAGAGCCGCATGGTTGGGTAAAAGAACTACCGGCGGATACTAAGGAATTTGGCTATATCACATCAAAAGGGTTAATCAGACGGTATTGTTTGTTGCTGAAAAATGCTGCAGGACAGTATGACAGCGTGGAAATCTACAAAAACAAAAAAAACAGGCAGAACCGATTGCAGTGTTACATTACGGCGAATATGCAGAAGACGTTGTGGATGATATTATGCAGGATGGAGAAGTTGTTTCCTGCATTCGTCAAAAAGCAACTATTTTGGAAATTGCTGAAGATGGAAACAAGATAAGAATGTGGATGAGTAATGCAATTCCTTATGCCGATGATACATTCTGTCACCCGAAGAGTCTTTTTACAGCAGATTAACGATAACGTAGGCTATGTAAAAGTAATGGCTTCCTGCGGTGGGGCGGTAGAAGAATACGCAGAAAAACTATTGTGTCGGAGTTGGGAAAAATATACCCAATGGCAAGCAGATGTTTTGAATTATTTGATTAAAGCAAATGATTATGAAATGGTCTTTTCCCCACATTCATAATGTGGATATGATTGGGCATCTTTGCTGGCGGTTTGCAAAGCCGGATGCATTTTATGAAGAAGGCGGCCAAAATCCAACCAAATATCAAGAAATTATTGAGTCGGTTTATATAGATACCGATAAGTATATCGGAGAATTTCTGCCGCTATTAGAAGAAGGATGGACGGTTATTGTTACTTCTGACCATGGTTTCCTGTGTCCTAGTGATGCAAGACCAGTACCATTTGGCGATGCGCTGGGTGTGAATGCAAAAAGTGATGTATGAATTGGGTTACACGGCGCTAGTAAAAGATGAAAACGGAAATCCAACAAAAGCAATTGATTGGGAACATACAAAAAAGCAATTGCATCTAGAACCTGTCATATTTATATTA
>VOFC01001191.1_pt1 | contig 16001 bp, 19 predicted proteins | sample 5384161 | NCBI WGS metagenome assembly VOFC01 (sample SAMN12384722, study PRJNA508395) | human gut metagenome | isolation source: healthy gut B | host: Homo sapiens | reverse complement strand
AATCTTTAAGTCAGTATTGTTATCACCAACTATTTCCCTGATATCCTTCTCATCGCAGAACTTCCACTTGCCATAATCATCCACGTTAAAGACTTCCTTTGATGCCTTGTAACCGAATTCCATATAGTCAACACCTGCTGCCACATTGGCCTTATACAGGTCACGCACGAAAGCCTCACTAAACTCAAAATTATTAACAAGGCCTCCATCCCTAAGTGTACAATCTACAACTTTGATATCTGGTCTGTATGATACTAACTCACCCTTCTGTTCCATAACCTGATTACCTCTTCTTCCTTAAATGTTCGCAGATAACTTTAAATTCATCCACGATTAAATATAATTCACTTTAAAGCGTTACACTTTAAAGTGCTAAACTGTTGTCTATTATAACACTATTATTTAATTTGTAAATACCTTTACCACAATTTTTATGTTTCAAGCGCATCCTCCATAATATCCATCATATCAAGCATACCCTCAAGATACTCAGCTGCACTTGTAAACTTTCTTTTCGTGACTGTCCATACGAATTCAGGTGTACCTTTAAGCTTAAACTCCAGCGCACCGCCAAATGAATCTACAAGCTTTGGTATATTATCCGAGTTAATATCTGCTTTAGGATATATAGTCATAACCGTACGCCAGTTAGAGACACCACCCGATGGATTATGCTGTGTAGCACCTTTTATATCCATAATCCCTATCTTATGTGCTTTCATCTTGATAAGCGCAATCATAAGCAGATTAGAAGCACTTGATGGCACACTTCCATATCTATCCATACTCATACTGTCATTCTTAAACTCCTTCACGCCCTTAAGAGTATTCACCGCCTGGTTAAGCATTTTACAGTACAGGTCATATCCAACCGCAGCCATATGACCGTGCTGGCTGTTTCCAAGCACATTTCCTGCACCTCGGATTTCCAGGTCTTTCATCGCAATCTTAAAACCCGAACCAAAATCCGCAAATTCCCTGATTACGCTGAGTCGCTTCTCCGCTACCTCTGTCAGTACCTTATCTCTTCTGTACAGTAAAAATGCATACGCAGTCCTTGAGCTTCTGCCAACTCTTCCTCTTAGCTGATAAAGCTGTGAAAGTCCAAAACGATCTGCATCTTCAATTATCATTGTGTTGCAGTTGGATATATCCATACCTGTTTCAATTATAGTTGTAGACACCAACACATCTATCTCACCATTAACGAAATCACACATTATCTTCTCAAGCTCCCGTTTAGCCATCTGACCGTGGGCATATGCCACATTTGCATCAGGAACAAGCTCCTGAATGTGTGCAGCCGCCTCATCAATGCTTCTTACACGGTTGTATACATAGTATACCTGACCGTTTCTGGCAAGCTCTCTTGTGATTGCCTCTCGTATCATCTCATCATTATGCTCTGTAACGAAAGTCTGTATCGGAACACGGTCAACCGGAGGCTCCTCAAGAACACTCATATCCCTGATTCCCGCAAGGCTCATGTGAAGCGTTCTTGGAATCGGAGTGGCACTGAGCGTAAGTACATCAACATTATTCTTTAACTTCTTAATCTTCTCCTTGTGTGTAACACCAAAACGCTGTTCCTCATCAATAATAAGAAGTCCCAGATCCTTGAACACCACGTCTTTAGAAAGAAGCCTGTGTGTGCCTATTACAATGTCAACCATGCCTTTCTTAAGTTCCTCAATAGTCTCCTTATTCTGTGCTGAGGTTCTGAAGCTTGACAACTGTCCTACATTAACCGGAAAGCCTTTCATTCTCTCTGCAAATGTGGAATATGCTGGCTTGCAAGTACTGTTGTCGGTACAAGATAAGCAACCTGCTTTCCTTCCTGTACCGCCTTAAAGCTGCTCTTATCGCAATCTCTGTCTTACCATAGCCCACATCTCCACATATAAGCCGATCCATAACACGAGCACTTTCCATATCGTTTTTTGTATCCTGTATGGCGTTAACTGGTCATCAGTTTCTTCATACGGAAACATTTCCTCAAATTCCTGCTGCCATACCGTATCCTTTGAAAACCTGTATCCTTTGGTTTCTTTTCTACATCTGGTCTGCATACTTCTGGAGTCTGTCAAGCTGAGTAGCAAGAACATAAAGATTACCATCATCCGCATAAGTTATCTTTATATAATCCTTCTCTACTCCATCCACCTTTATCTTTTCTATTCCCTTATATACACCAAGCCCGTGATTCTCATGTATAACATAATCACCTATATTCAGTTCATTAAAGCTTGCTATATTTTTTTTGCCATCATGTTTTTTCCTTTTTTAAGCTTTTTTATTCTTTTGGACGTAAATATATCATTTTCTGCTATAACAACAAACGAAAGAACTGGATACTCGAAACCCTTATGAAGACTTCCATATGTAACTATAATAAGTCCTTTTCCATAATCCTTACTAAAATCCTCACTGTAAAATGCTGGTATATCAAGTTTTCCAAGATCGTCAGCTATTCTTTGTGCCCTTGTCCTAGAACTGCATACAAGCACCGTTGTATAGCCACTCTTCTTTGTACTTCATAAGATCCTTTGACAGGTACTCAAAGCTGTTGTTATAAGAGCTTATACTTCTTGCCTCAACATGCATCTTATAGTTTATTTCAAAACCTTCCGGTTTATAATCAAGAGTTGTAAGTATAAGTTTTTTATATTTTCTTATATCACTTGTTATCTCACCAAGAGTCTTTATCTTATGTGTCTGGCTTGGAAGGACATAGCCTGCTGCAAGCCTGTTTTTCATGCTTTCACCATATTCATATAATGTAAGTCTCGTTACACTCCTTAAGTCTGTTAGGTTCATCCAGCACAACAAGAGTACTTTCCTTAGGAAAATACTCTGCTGCTAAGCCTCTGTGTTTTAATTATTGTATCCAGAAACTTATCATAACTGCCTGTTCTTTTTCTACGTCCCCAACAATCTTATTAATATTGTTGCCAGCCTCTATCTGCTCCTGTGTACGCCTTCGTTTACCATAATCAAAGCACTGAAGCTGCTCATCTCTTTCTTTTCTTATCTTATCAAGTCCAACCTGCTTTTCTTCCGATGTAAAAAGATATTCTGTAGCTGGAAATATATGATATGATTTCAGCTTTTCTATCGACCTCTGGCTTTCTGCATCAAACATTCTTATGGAATCAACTTCTGTATCCCACAGCTCTATTCTTACTGGCGCCTCATCTGTATATGAAAATATATCTATGATGCCACCTCTTATTGAAAACTGGCCTTTTCCCTCAACCATTGCTGTTCTTACAAAACCCATGGATACCATTTTCTTTGCAAGTTCCTCTGTATCAATACTGCTTGTGCTATCAATTGTTATTATTGAATCCATATATCTTTTCAGAGGAATCAGTCTGTCTGATACTCCATCAATGGTAGTTACTACTGTCAGCAGACTACCTGAGTCAGCTCTGATGCTTCCAGCTTCTCCATTACGTTTATCCGCTTCCTGTTTACCGCTGTCTTTGTCTGATACTTCTACATGTTCTGCCGCTTTTATATGTTCTATGATTCTGCTTATACAGCTTAATCTTTGTCCTGTTATCTGATTGCCTGTAACATCTGCACTATAGAATATTGCATCCTTAGCTGGATAATACAATGCATCGCCATTAAAAAATGCTGCATCATCGCACATATTTCTTGCCTTGGCTTCATCACTTGTTATAACAAGCATAAAACGATAATCCTGTCCTATAGCACTTGCTATATGTACCTTCTGCGTATCAATACAGCCACTTATAAGTGCTGTTTTTCCACCATCCACTGATAATTCTTTATTAAGTTGCTCTATTGCTGCTGTATCACATACAGGCTTAAAAAATGTGTTCAAAACCATCCTCCCAATTAAATCTGTCTGATATAAAGATGTCGGGATCAAAAGCTCCCGACTTTGATACCTACGAATTGTTCCGTCACTTACATCAGGTATGTTTATCCGTTATATTTATTCATACCACTTTCAATGCCTTCGCTTATTATGCATTCAACTGCTTCACAGGCTCTTTTTATTTCCTTCTTGAGTGCAGGATATAATTCAGCTGGAAACTTTCCAAGAACCCAATCTGCAAGATCCCATCCCTTTGGCTTGTCTCCTACACCATACTTTATTCTTTTTTGAATTTATCACTGCCAAGATGAGCTATTATGCTCTTTATTCCGTTATGTCCGCCTGCACTTCCCTTTGGACGTAATCTTAACCTTCCAGGCTCTAAGCTCATATCATCAAATATAACTATCGGTCATCAATATCAGCCTTATAATAATCCATAACCTCTCTTATACATTCGCCTGAATTGTTCATATATGTCATAGGCTTTACAAGCAGAACCTTTTCCCCTTCTATAACACCTTTTCCTATAAGTCCTTTATGCTTTGCTGTATCAACACTAATATTATACTTGTCTGCAAGTTCATCTATGCATGAAAAACCCGCATTATGTCTTGTCCCTGCATACTGTGTTCCCGGGTTTCCTAAGCCTGCTACTATATACATAAATTTATTCTCCCTGTTATGTCTTCCACTGTAACTTACAGTTATCAAATACTGCTGCAAACTCACCACAGATATAATCTACATTACCACCGATTGTACAACCGTTGAAATATGCGTGATATCCATAATTTGCTGAACCATTTCTACCAAGTGTATCCTGTGATGAAAGAATTGAACAGTTGAAAACTTCAATATTATCAGCCTCAATATAGAAAGCATTTGATCTCTCTTTAAACTTGTAATCTGATACATCTGCGCCTTCTGCTAATCTATCTACTGAAACTGAGATTTGAACCTGCAATATCTGTCTTCTCAGCCTCTGTTAAGTAATAGTTGTATGTATTCAAGAATGTTGTATTCTCTGCAACAAAATTATTACCTCTAACAATGAATACTCCACCCCAGAGACTTCCATTTCCTTCTTCAGATGAGTATCTGTCCATAGCAAGTGTCTTATTGTAAAGACCTGTTGCTGGATCTATTGAATAATACTTTTTGTTCCAACACCATAATACCATGAAATAGTATGGTTATTACCTTTAAGTGTTACATATGGAGCTGCCATAACTACCTGCTCGAATACATCTGCTGTAAGATTAATAGTAACTCTGCCTGCTTCTCCTTCTGGTCTGTCCTGCATACTAAGAATAGCATCTGAAGCTTCATTTACTATCATGTGTTACACCACCATTAGTTGTTACAACACTTGTATTGTATTCACCTATCGGCTTTAATGTACATGTATAAGGATCTCCTGATACAGTAGCCTTATATGCACGTCCGTTAACCATGTTTGTAAGTGAAAGTTCTTTAACTGTTCCTTCTGGAGTGCCTGTGATCTTACCTTCTACAGTTACATCTGGTACATCATAAAGAGAAACAACTATTGCTTCACCTGTAGCTGTAAATGTATCGCTGTCACCAACAGCAGCTCTTACACCACCATCATTAGTACTTAACTTATATTCATGTCCTTCAAGAAGGTCTGCATTTGTGCCATCCTTTAACTTGATAGCGTTACCACCAAGATTAGCATCTACAACGCTTATCTCTAATGAATCTGATAATTTAGCATCTACATTATCAAACTTAACTGGAACGCTTACTTCCTTATCTACAATATACTTATAACCTGCATAAAACATGTTATTAGTCTTTCCTGTTGTAGACATTACATATGTATGTCCTGGTATTACTGCAAATGTATATGAATTAATACTTGTTTCTGTATCTGTATATCCATTCTTAGAACCATCTGCTGTATTATAATCATGGATTCTTAAGAATGATGTTGAACTAAAGTATACTGTCATTGTACCTTTAGCTGCTGGAGTGAAGATAGTTAATGTACCATCTCCCTGTCCAGAATAGTAGGAATATTGTTACTATCTGCATGTCTTTTTACCTGCTGTATAGCTATTATATTCTTTTCCGTCAACTGTTACTGTCTTTCCTGGTTTTACTATATACTGTGTTTCTCCCTGACCTACTAATGTAAGTGTGCTGTCACCATATTTGTAATCACCTGTAGCAACAACATCTTCTTTAGCAATGTCATCAAGCATTAAAGTAAAGCTTTCAACTTTATCTGATTTAGCAAAATTATTTACCATTACTGAGTGAAGATATGCCTCACCTGCTGCTTCACATGTTATTGTAAGTGTTGTAGCATCTCCGTTATAAGATATGCTCTGTGATCCTGCATCTGCATCTGACTTACCTGATGTTGAACCAACTTCCGTACCAGAAGCATCTGTAACCTTAAATGCAGTTCCTTTGCCGTACTTACATAAAGTTAATGCAATCTCTGCACTTCCTGCAACCTTAACTTCAATCTTGTCTCCATTATAAACTGCTGCACCATGCTGTCCATCATGCCAATATGCTTTATCAGCTTCTGATACTACCTTAAATACACCATCATCAGATGTATAACCATTAAGATGTGTCTTTGTACTATATAATTTTGTAAAATCCAGTACATAACTCTTGCCAGCTTCTGGTGCCCCCGCAGCTTTTGCTATAGTTCTTACACCAGGTGCAAACTGGAATGTTCCAATCGCTAAAACGAATGTAAGAACAACTGCTAAAAGCTTTTTAGCTTTTCTGCCAATCTTCATAAAATACCTCCTGAAAATATTACGGATCATTCCGCTAGATTGACTACTACTATATCCCATTATCGAATTGGTAACAACTTATATTTTTATATTTTCCTTATTGATTACATGTATTTTTAGTGTTAAAATACATATTGTTACAATATAAATAAATATTTGTTTATTTTTTGGTTATTTTGCATATATTTTATATGTGTATTAATTATATGCTGAACATATGAATCAACTCAAAATATTATCTTATATACAGAACGCTCCATTTCTTTATATTTTACAATTCACGCAGCTCTTATACAGCATCATATTCATTAGAAAGAAGGATTATAAACATATGAAACAGACGATACACAATATTTCAAGGTTCCGTATTGAACGTGGCATGCATGAACCACATTATTCCATGCACTCTGCACACAGTCATACATATTATGAACTTTTTTATCTCGTTAATGGTAATTGTACAATTTCCCTGGACAACAAGCTTTATACGCTTTCCGCTGGAAATATTATATTTATCCCTGCTAATGCAATCCACAGAACAAGCTATATAGGTGATAATCCATCCGAACGCATATACATAGAATTTTCTTCTGATTATATATCTACTATTGAAGATATCCTTGGAAAAAACTGGACAGACAAAAATCTGTGGGGACATATACTATATATAGAACCAACACATAAATCTTATATCAACTCTTTATTTGACAAGATTATCTCTGAATATAACATTATTGACCACTATTCAGACTGCTGTATCCGTCAGCTTTTTCAATATCTGATTATAATGCTCATAAGAGTTGACAGAACTAACATAGATGAAAAAAAATTATATAACACATTCACATAAAAAAATAGAGGCTGATATGATAAGTGCCTCAAGATATATTGCTGAGAATTTCAAAAACAACATATCACTAAATGATGTTGCCGAATTTCTTAATCTTAACCCTGCATATTTTTCAAGCAAATTCAAAGCATTCCACGGTATAGGTTTTTCTGAATATTTAAGAAATACCCGCATTAATCATGCTGAATGGTATCTTATTGAGACTGACTTAAGCATGTCAGATGTTGCCGATGAATGCGGTTTCTGTAGTTCTAACTACTTTGGTGATACATTTAAGATTGTAAATGGCATCTCTCCTTCTGAATTCAGGAGAAAATATAAACCAAATAAAGCATAATATGCAAAAACTCTCTGCCATCCTACAATAATCTTGTTGGATGACAGAGAGGTATTTTTCAATCCTTACACTGCTTCTTCTATCTTTTTCCCCATTCTTGCTTACAATCTGTCCCTCATAAATCTCATATATCTCATCTGACAGATAATTAAGCTCCTCTGTATCATGGCATGCTATAATTATAAGCGAGCCATTTGCCTTAAGTTCATCAAGTATGCCCTTTATAAGACCTGCACCTGCTTCATCAAGAGCATTGATAGGCTCATCAAGTATAACTATATCTGGTTTTTCCATAATAGCTGCTGCTATACCTAATCTCTGTTTCATACCTAAAGAATACTTCTTGAATGTTCTTGTATCATCAGGGTCAAGTCCAACTTTTCTTATAGCTTCCTTTATCTCCTCATCATTAATCCTGTTCTGATAGAAGCAAGAATCTTAAGATTCTTAAAACCTGTATAATTAGATATAAATGATGGATTCTCTATAAGAAGTCCGATACTTGGTGGAAATGATATCTGCTTACCAAGCTCCCTGTCATTGATAAATACCTTTCCTGATGTTGAAGTATAAGACCGCTTATCGCTCTCATAAGCATTGTCTTACCTGAACCATTCTTTCCCTTAAGACCTATAACCTTGCCACTTTCAAGTGTAAGATTTATATCCTCAAGTACTGTTACTTTCTTGAATGACTTTGTGTAGTGTTCTAATCTTACTACTGTCCCCATATTAATACCTCCTCTTAATTAAACAATCATCCCAATCCGTATATTAGTTTTATGCCGGATAACACAGGATAAATGATTTATATACATGTATAATAGCACTTTTACTAGATAATGTATACTAAAATTTAAAAAATATCATATTGATAGGATGAGCAATGTCACATACTCCGTCTGATGATTTTCTGCTTGGCATTGCAATGAACAAGCCCTTCTCTCCCTCAATCACCTTGATATCATGTACCACAAATTCATCATCTATTGTGATTGACACAACCGCTCTCATCTTACCCTCTTTAGCAATCTTCCTGACCCTTACATCTGTTATATTCATATGTTACGCACCCCTTCTTGATACCTCTGCGGTTCTTGTTATACTTTAGTCTGAAAACCTTCTGTTGCAACTTTTATTCTTTAATAATACAAAGGGCTGTCCTCCACAACAATCCTTGTACCATTCTCCCCGACATACCTTGAATTAGCTTTGATTGTACTATTGCTTTCAACAATACAGTTCTCAATATATGCATTGTCTCCAATATATACGTTGTTAAGAATAATTGAGTTCTTAATTACACTGTTATTACCAACATATATCTTCTTAAATAACACTGAATCTTCAACAGTTCCGTTTACTATACATCCACTTGAAACAAGGCTGTTCCTTACATTAGCTCCGAAGTTATACTTAGCAGGTGGTAAATCCTCAACCTTAGAATATACATCCGGATACTGCTTGAAGAAGTAATCTCTTACATCCTTCTTAAGGAAATCCATGTTAGTCCTATAATATGAATCTACTGTAGATATATTGCTCCAATATGTATCAAGCTTGTAGCCATATATCTTCTTAATGTTTCTATATCTTACAAGTATATCCCTGACAAAATCATACCTGTCTTCTTCTGCTGCCTTTTCAAGCAGTTCAATAAGAAGACGTCTTCTTACTACATATATACCTGTTGATACAGTTGACAGATTCGTTTCTAAAGGCTTCTCATCAATATCTGTGATTCTTCCTTCCTCCGTCATGGCAACTACACCATAACGTCCTATCTCAGAACGATCTTCTAAATTCTTAACAACTACTGTAATATCAGCCTTTTTCTCTATATGATACTGAAGCACCCTGTTATAATCAAGCTTGTAGACACCATCACCAGAAGCAATAACTACATATGGCTCATGGCTCTGTTTTAAGAACTGCATATTCTGATATAATGAATCTGCTGTTCCACGATACCAGTTACTGCTCTCTGCTGTAATAGTAGGAGTGAATACAAATAATCCTCCCTGCTTTCTTCCAAAATCCCACCACTTAGATGAACTTAAATGTTCATTAAGTGATCTTGCGTTATACTGTGTAATGACAGCAACCTTCTGGATTCTTGAATTAGTCATGTTGCTCAATGCAAAATCTATGGCGCGATAACTTCCGGCAATCGGCATGGCTGCAATGGCTCTCTTATTAGAAAGTTCACGCATCATTCTGTTATTTCCGCCAGCTAATATAATACCTATTGCTTTCATTAATTATCACCTGCCTTAATTATTATGCCTCCGCCTGGTAACTCACCATTAGGGTAATCCTGTAATGTTGTCTCTCCTGATATGGCTGTATTCTTTCCAACCTTAACATTGTCTGGAATAACAGACCACTCACCGATAGTAACAAGTCCAGAATTATATATCTTAGGGAACTTAACATTCTCTGCTTCTTCACCAACTCCAAGTTCAACATTCTCTCCAATCGTTACATCTTCTGCGATTATTGACTTGGTTATTGTTGTGTTCTTTCCGATGTGTGAATTATTCATAATAATTGAGTCTCGGATTACACAGCCTTCTTCAATAACAACTCCCGAACCTATTACGGAATTAAATACTCTTCCGTATACTTCAGTTCCATCACCTATGATACTCTTCTCTATATAAGCATCTTTTGCAATATACTGTGGTGGGATTGTATCTGTCTTAGTGTATATCTTCCAGAATTCTTCATAAAGATTAAATACAGGAATTATATCTATAAGCTCCATATTAGCTTCCCAATATGAACTTAATGTTCCAACATCTTTCCAGTAACTGTTATATTCATATGCAAATATTCTCTTGTTGTTATTAAAGCAGTATGGAATTACATGCTTGCCAAAATCACATTCATTCTGGTCTTTAAGCTTTATAAGTGCGTCCTTAAGAACCTTCCAGCTGAATATGTATATACCCATTGATGCAAGATTGCTCTTTGGATGTTCAGGCTTTTCTTCGAACTCCGTAATCTTATTATCGTTATCCGTTACAACTACACCGAATCTGCTTGCTTCTTCTATAGGTACAGGCATTGCAGCAATTGTAATATCTGCATTATTAGCCTTGTGATAATCGAGCATTATCTTGTAATCCATCTTGTATATATGGTCACCTGAAAGAATAAGTACATATTCAGGATGATACTGCTCCATATACTCAAGATTCTGGTAAATGGCATTAGCTGTTCCTGTATACCATTCACTATTCTGACTCTTCTCATAAGGTGGAAGAACTGTATCCACAGTCAGCAGACAATATCACTGGTGATATTGACCTTGTCGTATACACTGCTGCTATCCACCCTGACAACAAAAAGAACTTAAAGCCGCTATTGCTGCTGATATTCCTACTATGACAAGAGCAGAACTTCTTGGTCAGATTATGAAGAACTATCACACAGCTGTCAATGTAGCTGGTACACATGGAAAAACAACAACGACTTCCATGATTACTGAAATTCTTCTTGCCGCCAACGCTGACCCAACTATATCTGTTGGTGGTATATTACACAGTATAGGCGGCAACATAAGAGTCGGAAGTTCAGACATTTTTGTCACAGAAGCATGTGAATACACAAACAGCTTCCTTTCTTTTAATCCTACGTTAAACATTATACTTAACGTTAAAGCTGACCACCTTGATTTCTTTAAAGACCTTGATGATATACGTCATTCATTTAAGCTCTTTACAGAAAAGCTTCCATCTGATGGGACCTTAGTTATCAACACAGATATTGATAATTACGAATACTTCTACCAGGATACAGACTGTGAGGTTATCACCTTCGGTTCCGATCCAGCCAGGTCAATGTACAGTGCTGCCGATATAAATCATGATGAATATGGTCGCTGTTCTTACACTCTTCTTATTAATAATAAACCATCAGGAACTATAAAGCTTTCTGTTCCTGGCGTACACAATGTATACAATTCGCTTTCTGCAATCGCTGCATGTATTAAGCTTGGTATATCCATGGAAGCTATTCTTAAAGGTCTTGTGAATTTCACAGGTACTGACAGACGTTTCCAGAAAAAGGGGGTATTTAATGGAATAACAGTTGTAGATGACTATGCACATCATCCAGATGAGATAACTGCAACTCTTAATTCTGCAAAAATGTATCCACACAGCAGAATATGGTGTGTATTCCAGCCACACACATATTCAAGAACTAAAGCACTTATGCCGGATTTTGCCAAAGCACTTGCACTTGCAGATAATGTTGTACTTGCCAAAATATATCCTGCCAGAGAAACAGATAATCTGGGAATAAGTTCTGCTAATCTTTGCAGTCTGATTAAAGCTGAAGGAAAAGAATGTTACTATTACGAATCATTTGAAGAAATTGAAGACTTTTTGAAAAAAAATTGTATCAACGGTGACTGTTGATAACTATGGGGGCAGGTGATGTTTATAAAATCGGGGAAGACCTGTTAAAATAGGCATTTATCCACTGTATAATATTTTTTCAACAAAGTTATCCACATTATCCACATTTTTATGTTGTTATACACAATATAAAAGGATGTGGATTTTTTTTAACAACCTTTAAGTCAGAAATACAGCAAAATACATTATTTATACCACTTTGTCCACGAGTTATCCACATTATCCACAATATCCACAACAATATCCACCTGCTTTTAGCACACTTTTCATTTAATTTTCACTATGATATAATCTGCACTGGCAGAATATCTGCCGCTTAACATTATGTTACATCATAGCAATCATTAATTATCAGGAGGATAGACAAGCTATATTTATAGCTTTTAATATCATATGGGCAATCTTACATTAACTACAAAGAACAATTATGGATACACAGCCATTTCCAATATATTTATAAGCAGCTTTGTACCTGAAGCCAATGGCGAATTCGTAAAGGTATATCTTTATCTTTTACACCTTATAAGCACTGGCAATTCCAATATAAGTATCTCTTTACTTGCAGATACCTTTAACCAGACTGAGGCCGATATTATGAGAGCACTCAGATACTGGGACAAGCTCAATGTCATATCATTAACATTTGCCGGTAACAACGACAGCCTGTCCAACATAACCATCAATGACTTCAGCTCTGACAACAGTGCCGCCAGCACTACTAAAGCTGATTTTAACAATACCACATTTCCTGAAGCTGCCAAGCTGGCATCCTCAGCAGCTATAGCACCAACAGTGCCTGCTGCACCTTCATATAACATATCAGAAGGTCCAAAACATGTCGAACCTTCCAGCATGCAATATTCTGCGGAAAAAATAAGCGAGCTTAACTCCGATGAGAACTTTTCTATGCTGCTTTATGTTATAGAATCATACCTTGGACGTCCCCTGTCTATTAAAGAAACCAATGCAATAGTATACTTTTATGATTCACTTGACTTTTCTATCGAACTTATAGATTATCTTTTTGAATATTGTGTAGAACACAACAAGAAAAGCATTAACTACATTGAAAAGGTTGCTCTTGCGTGGGCCGATAAAGGTATACATACTGTTACAGAAGCAAAGGAAGAAGTATCTAACCATACCGACTCTGTTTACCAGATTATGAAAGCCTTCGGAATCTCTAACAGAGATCCTGGACAGCATGAACGTGCCATGATATCTAAGTGGGCTGATACTTACTGCTTTGACACTGATATAATTATAGAGGCCTGCAACAGAACAATCAAAGCCATACACCAGCCAAGCTTTGAATATGCTGATACTATTCTTTCAAAGTGGAAAAGCTCAAACATCACAACTATGGCAGACATCAAAAAGGATGATGCAGCATATGCAGCAAGCAGCAACAGCAAAACCAGATATCAGAGTTCTTCCAAAACCGGTTCAACAAAATTCAACAATTTCCAGCAGCGTGATAAAAAATCCGATGACTGGTATAACTCTTTACTTAGCAATAACAATTAACCTGTCAGCATAGCTTATGTTTTACAGCTTACTGATATTATCAGATTTAACTTATCAACATATGATTTCGGGGTCAAAAGCCCCGACTTTGATACCTATGAATTGTTTTGTGCTACGCACTGGTATCAATATATTTAATTATATGAAAAGGAGTAGTTATGTCACTTACTAACACACAATATGCAGCTGTTATGCGGATGTACGATGATATTCATACACACAATGCAGCCATACAGAACGAGCGCTACAAAGAAGTAACAAGTCTTTGTCCACAATATCAGACAATCGAAGATGAGATAATCTCCCTTTCTATGCAGGAAGCTGCCAAACGTATCGGAAATGACTCATCTGACACGAATACTGATGAGTTCAATGAACGCCTGCAGTCCCTTATTAAACAAAAAAGCTGTACTCCTAGCTTCTATAGGCAAGCCATCTGATTATCTTGACAATATTTATACATGCAAAAAATGTCAAGATACAGGATATATCAACGGCACCGATGTTCATGCTTTAAGAAAAAAGCTATTGACCTTATATATCATGATTCCAATCTAAAGAACATCACTGCCAACGAAAACTTTTCAACATTTTCCTTTTGACTGGTATGACAAAACGACTATTGATTCTGCAACAGGACTCACACCATACAATAATATTCACAAGGTATTTGATGTATGCCAGTCTTTTGTAAAAACTTTTGATACTAACTTTTCAAACCTTTTATTATTAGGAGAAACCGGTGTAGGAAAAACTTTCCTTTCCAACTGTATAGCCAAGGAACTGCTAGACAGCTATCACAGCGTTATATACCTCACTGCCATAGAGCTGTTCAAATGCTTTGAAAACAGTGACTTCAACAAAGGCGAAGATGTGGAATATCAGGATGTCAGCTACTTTATTGACTGTGATCTTCTTATAATTGATGACCTTGGAACAGAAAGCTACAACTCTTATACCATTTCCAAGCTGTTTTATGTAATAAACGAAAGAATACTTAGAAGAAAGAGTGTTATTATATCAACTAATCTTTCTATGCCCCAGTTAGAGAATACATATTCAGAACGTATATTCTCAAGACTTATCAGTGCATATACGATACTCCGCTTATTCTGTGAAGATATACGGGTACAACAGGCTACAAAAAGAAAACATTAATTTTAAAAAATGCCAAATATAATCTTAAAAAATGCCAAATATAATTGACTTCTATAATATTTATGATTATAGTTAATTATGTATGTGTATTTAGAATTTAATTCACTGGAAAGTACGAATTAGATTCTTTATATAATAAATATTTTATCTATACAATGGAGGATAATACAATGCCACGAGACGAACGTCATACTGCAACAATTCCATACGGAACACTCTAGGAATCATTCCTTTAAAGAGCTGCTCTGCTATGGGCGAAAAGGTTGATGAATACCTTGTAAACTGGAGAGAACAAAGAGAACACGAGAATCAGTCTAATCTTGCATTTAGCGGATATAAAAGAGACAGCTATGTTGTAAGTGCCAGCACACCTAGATTTGGTTCAGGTGAAGGTAAAGGTGTACTTAACGATTCTGTCCGTGGTTATGACTTATATATTATGGTAGATGTATGTAACTACAGCATCGAATATTCACTTTGCGGTAACACTAACCATATGTCACCTGATGACCACTACGCAGATCTTAAAAGAGTAATCGCTGCAGCCGGTGGAAAAGCAAGAAGAATCAACGTTATTATGCCATTCCTTTATGAAAGCAGACAGCATAAGAGATCTGGAAGAGAATCCCTTGACTGTTCTCTTATGCTATGGGTGTTGAGAATATTATCACTTTCGATGCACATGATCCTAGAGTACACAACTCTATTCCTCTTAAGGGATTCGAATCTGTATCATGCACATATCAGTTTATCAAGTATCTCCTTCTTAATGTGGACGACCTTCACATCGACAGCGAGCATATGATGGTTATCAGCCCGGATGAAGGCGGTATGGGACGTGCTGTTTACTTTGCAAACGTCCTCGGTCTGGATATGGGTATGTTCTATAAGAGAAGAGATTATACTAAGATTGTTAATGGACGTAATCCTATCGTTGCACATGAGTTCCTTGGAACTAATGTTGAAGGCAAGGATGTCATTATCATTGATGATATGATTTCTTCTGGTGAAAGTATGATTGATGTTGCTTCTGAGCTTAAGAAGCGTGGTGCAAGCAGAGTATTCTG
>VOFC01001103.1_pt1 | contig 16001 bp, 16 predicted proteins | sample 5384161 | NCBI WGS metagenome assembly VOFC01 (sample SAMN12384722, study PRJNA508395) | human gut metagenome | isolation source: healthy gut B | host: Homo sapiens | reverse complement strand
ACATATGACGGCGTAAAGCTGACATGGAACAAGGTTGCAGGTGCAGAGAAGTACCGTGTGTACTACAAAGACGGTGAGGGTTGGAACAAACTTGCCGATACAACGGGTAACAGTTATCTTGATATGGGACTTGTATCAAGAGAACTAAGCATAAAAGATAATTCCGTAAACGGTCAGTATATTTATACTGTTCGTTGCATTTCAAATAACGGCAAGGTTTTTCAGAGCGGTTATGATACAAAAGGTTCTAAGGCGAATTTAGGCAATGAATGTCCGGAGATTGTTCGTGTTGACTCAATGCATGGCGGAATTACAGTTTCATGGACAGATGTTTGCGAAGATAATTCAAAGTATCGTATTTATGTAAAAGAAAAAGGTTCGTGGAAAAAGCTTGCTGATACAACAAATAATTATTACACTCATAAAAATGTAAAAGCAGGACAGACCTACACTTATACCGTAAGATGTGTTTCTAAGGACGGCAAGAAATTTACAAGTATCTATAATCCGTCAGGTGTGACATTTAAGTATAAGACTACAGATAAAACAAGAGATGCATACATAGATTATCTGCTCAAGCATGAATCGGAATGGTTACCTGAACTCAAGGTAGGAAATGTTGCTTTGGCTGGTGTGCAGTTTGCCGATCTCGATTTTGACGGTGTTCCCGAGCTTATAGTACAGGAAGCAGGAGATAAGGAATACTATTTGAATGCAAAGGTGTATACCTTTAAGGACGGAAAGTTTTCGTTAGTCGGATTTGATGATTATAGAACTTATATCCCGAATCAACTGACTTATTTCTATGACAAATCTGCTAAGAAATATATAATTATGAGCTTCATCTCGTGGATACACTCAAAGTAAGCATTTCTTGGATCATAACCTGCCTCGCAAAGTGTTTCAAAACCTGCCTGCATAAGTGCGCAAACACCGCCGCAAAGAACAGCGCTCACCAAAGAGGTCTGTTTCTGTTTCTGTTCTGAATGTTGTTTCAAGAACACCTGCTCTTGCGCCGCCAATACCAAGTGCGTAAGCAAGTGCAAGATCCTTAGCCTTACCTGTAGCATCCTGCTCAACAGCAACAAGACAAGGTACACCCTTACCAGCCTGATACTCACTTCTTACTGTATGACCAGGTCCCTTAGGAGCGATCATAGTAACATCAACATCTGCTGGAGGAATGATCTGACCAAAGTGAATTGCAAAACCGTGAGCGAACATAAGCATATTGCCTGCCTCAAGGTTAGGAGCGATATCCTTCTTGTACATAGCTGCCTGCTTCTCATCGTTAATAAGAATCATAATAATATCGGCACGCTTTGCAGCCTCTGCAGCTGTATATACCTTAAAGCCCTGTGCTTCTGCTTTCGCCCAAGACTTACTACCCTCGTAAAGGCCAACGATTACATCACAGCCTGAATCCTTAAGGTTAAGAGCATGAGCCCTGGCTACCATAACCAATGATTGCAATTGTTTTGCCGTCAAGCAAAGAAAGGTTACAATCTGACTGATAGAAAATTTTTGCTGTCATATTTTCCATTTTAAAAATCCTCCTTACCGCTATGCGGTTTATATAAAAAGATTTATGTAAATCTGCAAGATTACACGGACACTGCAGTAGCACCCTTATCAAGAGCTACTGTACCTGTTCTTACAATCTCACGGATACCATAAGGCTTTAATAACTCTACCAAAGTGTCAACACGGCTTGAACATTCACAATACTCAACGGTAACGCTTGTAGTAGAGAAATCAACTATTTTACCCTGCATAAGCTCAACAGTGGTGAGAATTTCGCCACGCTTTGCAGCAGGACAATGAACTTTTATAAGTATCAGCTCACGGCTGATAAAATCACCTTCGGCAAGTCTTTTAACCTTGATTACGGGAATAAGTTTGTTAAGCTGTTTTTCAAGCTGTTCAACAACATATTCGTCACCGTTTGCAACAATGGTGATTCTCGATACATTTGGGTCGGTAGTCACACCAACCGCAAGTGAGTCAATGTTGAAGCCTCGTCTTGAAAACAAACCCGAAATCTTAGAAAGAACGCCCGCCTGGTTTTCAACAAGTATTGATAAAGTATATTGCATAACAACACCTCATTAAATCGACGGAGTGTCGGGATATACATCGCACACAAGAATGAACGGCTTGTCGGAATCAACAATATGTTTAATGATTTCTTCTGCCTGCTCATTTGAGTTTGCCTCTGCATGATCAATTCCGTAAGCCTCCGCAATTTTAAGAAAATCGGGATCACCTTCAAGAATAGTTGCACTGTGTCTGTGACCGTAGAGGTTATCCTGAAGCTCACGCACCATACCGAGTCTTGAGTTACGCATAATTATAATTTTAATGTTAAGGTTATTACCTGCAATAGTTGCAAGCTCGTTTAACTGCATCTGAAAACTGCCGTCACCGCAGACAACAAGCACATCTCTGTTCGGTCTTGCAAACTTTGCTCCTATTGCGGCAGGAACCGAATAACCCATTGTACCCATACCGCCTGTTGTAAGGAATCTTCCCTCACGAATACGGAAGTTGTTTGCACACCAAATCTGATTTTGACCTACATCGGCAACCAAAATTGCCTTTGAACGGAACATTGCGCTCAAATGACCTACAAGCGTTCTCGGTTCTACATAACCGTCAAACTTAGGAGGTTCTCTGAATAAATCCTTTTTCCAGGTTTTAACAGCCTCACTCCACTGGTTCTGAACCTTGTAGTCGCCAATGTTTTCATTGAGCATATCCATAACATTCATCATATCGCCGACAATCGGAATAGCTGTCTTAACATTTTTTCCGATTTCCGCCGGGTCAATGTCTATGTGAATTACAGTTGTTCTTTTACTCATCTGGTCGGGCGCCGCCACGGCTCTGTCGCCAAGTCTTGCGCCGCACACAATAACCAAATCAGCCTCGTGCAAAGCTCTGTTTGCAGCAGGCTTACCGTGAGTACCGAGCATACCGAGGTAAAGCTCGTGTTCTGACGGCATAACGCCGATTCCCATCATTGTGGAAATTACAGGAATACCTGTTTTCTCGGCAAAAGCCTGAAATTTAGGCTTAACACCCGAGCTTAAAACACCGCCGCCGGATACAATAATCGGACGCTTGCAGTTTTTGATAGCCTCAACCGCACGCTTAATCTGAAAAATGTGTCCTTTGGTATTCGGCTTGTAGCCGATAATATTTACAGTTTCGGGATATTCAAACTTTTCAATTTCATTCTGCTGAATATCAATAGGAATATCAATAAGTACAGGGCCCGGTCTGCCTGTTTTGGCAATATGAAAAGCCTCTTTGAAAATTCGTGGCAAATCTTCTGTTTTGCTTACAAGATAGCTGTGCTTTACAAACGGCTCACAAGCGCCTGTAATGTCAGCCTCCTGAAATACATCTCTGCCAAGCAAATCACTGCGTACCTGACCTGTAATTGCGATTATCGGAATAGAATCCTGATAAGCGGTAGCAATACCTGTAATAAGGTTTGTTGCACCCGGTCCCGAAGTTGCTACACATACACCGGGAATATCACTGCATCTTGCATAACCGCTTGCCGCATGAGCCGCATTCTGCTCCTGACGAACAAGCACATGCTTGATTGAAGAATTATAATACAATAAATCTGTATCACTGTCATCTTCAGATGCGGATACTATTGAAAAAGTATCATCTACATCTTCTGATATGTCGGATTTTTTCAGCTTATCGCTGTCTATATATCCTATACATCTTGTTATGCTGAAATTTTGATAGAATAGATAATTGTTTTTAAAATCAAAAACCTGTACGCCCTGAATTAATTCGTTTGAATCATCTGAAATGTTGGAAATATCATAGCTTTTGAGAAAATTCATATCATAGTCATAAGTTTCTATTTTTAAAGAAGCTTCGTTCTGTGAAATGCAATCCAAAACCAAAAGAGAGATTGTTTTTGTACTTTTGTCAATTGAAACTTTTCTTATAGTTTCCCCGATACTGTTTTTATCATCAAACTCTAAATATTTTAATTGCTTGAATTTTTGAGTTTCGGTATCATACAGTTCCAAAGAAGTACCGTTGTCTAGCACTTTTGTGATTATGACAAGATTGTCTGCTCCTGTAACAGTGTCATATGGAAATCCGCCTTTGTCAGAAAATACAGTCGTCATTTTGTTTTTATTAAGGTCGATATCAATAAATTCAAGAGTACTGTTTTCTTCGTCTGTAATGTCGCCCGTGCTTGCCGTAAAACAAAGGTGATTGTTTACATATGCCTTATCATTAATTTGCATAGACCAGTTTTTTATTGAACCAAGTTTTACACTGCTTTTTTTATCTAAATAATATCTGTAGTATTCCATTTCATTTGGAGAGTCTTTATTGATTTTTGAATATATGAAGCCGTTATCAATTTGTTTAAATAAGCCGTAAAGATTTAAAGTATCCACCTTTTTGCCGTTATTGTAAATTTCAAAATCATGATTTAATTCTGTTGTTTCAATATCTGAATCAAGAGATAAATCATCTGTATTCGTTACGGTTGTTTGTTCAGTGGGGTTATTGCTTGATGAAGAAGTGTTACATCCATATAATGAAAGTAAAAATAAAGCGGTTACTAATAATAAAAATATCTTTTTCAAATTAATCTCTCCGAAGTTTATTTATCAGTTACAAGCACTGACAAAAAACATTATAATTTATATAATTATAAAAGTCAATGATTTTAAAATACTATAATATAAGATTATGTTTAGAAAAATTTTGGCAAATGAAAGCACCGTGAAACTTGTGAAAGCTCACGGTGCTTTATCATAATAAATGATATGATTTGCAAAAAAAAATCAATATTTCTTTTTTGAGGAGTCTTGCGGCTATGATGACGCAGACTACGCTGACGCCTGTGTCGGCGATAACGGACATCCAGATTTGTGCAAGACCGAATGCGGCGAGGATAATTACAAGAGCCTTGATTGAGAGGGCAAAGATGATGTTGCCTTTGACGGTGTTGATAACACTTCTTGCAATTTTAATTGCCTTTGGAAGCTGTTTTTGAGTGTGCCTGATGCGAGAACTGCGTCTGACGCTTCAATAGCGGCTTCACTGCCGAATCCCATTGCGATACCACAGTCGCTTGCCGAAAGAACAGGGGCATCATTGATGCCGTCGCCTACAAAGCAAGCACCCTTGGATTTTGATTTCAAGCCCTTGAAAAGTTCAAGCTTTTGAGCAGGGAGAAGCTCTGCGTGACATTCGGAAAGTCCGAGTTCATTTTTAACATTTTCGGCAGGCTGTTGTCTGTCGCCCGTGAGCATTACCGTGTTCTTGACACCGAGCGCTTTAAGCTGTGAGATAACCTCTTTTTGCCTCAGGTCTTACCGTATCGCTGACATTGAGCGAACCGATAAGCTGACCGTCATAAATTACGAAAACAGAATCGTCTTTGTTTGCAATCTTCTTCTGTTCGTCCGAAAGAATCTTTGAACCGCCGCACTGAATAGTTTTGCCGTTATAAACTGCGCTTGTTCCGTGACCGGCACTTTCGCTGTAGTCGGAAAGCTCGGGGAGTTTAAGACCGTTTGCCTTCTCTCTGATTGCGGAGGCAATCGGATGAGCAGAATATTTTTCGCTTGCAGCGGCAAGAGCAAGAACTTCGTCAGCACTGTATGAACCGACAGTATTAACCTTGTTTACGCTGAGCTTGCCGCTTGTGAGTGTGCCTGTTTTATCGAATACGAATGTGTCTGCTTTTGCAAGAGCCTCAATATATTTTCCGCCCTTGATGAGTACACCGACTTCGGATGCCGCACCGATACCCGAATAGTAGGAGAGAGGTACGGAAATAACAATAGCACACGGACATGACGCTACAAGACAAACAAGCGCACGGTAGAGCCATTCGCTGAATGCTCCGAGTCCGCAAAGCGGAGGAATTACCGCGATTGCAGCTGCAATGAGTACAACAACCGGTGTGTAAACAGAGGCAAATCTTGAAATAAGCTTTTCGCTGTTGCCCTTTTGAGCGGCGGCATCTTCAACAAGCTGAAGAATTCTTGTTGCGGTACTGTCGCCGAAATGCTTTGTGGTTTTGACAGCAATAAGGTTACTGCCGTTGATTGCGCCGCTGAGTACCTCACTGCCCTCGCCTGCGTCAACAGGAAGGCTTTCGCCTGTGAGAGCGGATGTGTCGAGAGTTGTTTTACCTTTGATAATAATGCCGTCAAGCGGAACTCTTTCGTATGGCTTGACTTCAATGATACTTCCGATTTCAACGCTTTCGGCAGGAACAACCTGTTCCGCACCGTCAACAATAATTGTTGCTGTATCGGGACGAATGTTTGCAAGCTTTTCAATGTCACGGCGGGATGCGTCAACTGCTCGATCCTCAAAAATTTCACCGATAGAAAAGAGGATTGTTACCATTGCCGCCTCAACAAAATCTCCAAGACAGAATGCCGCAATTACCGCAACAGCCATAAGCGTTGTTTCGTCAATTCTCAGCTTTAGAATGTTTTTTGCACCCTTGATGAATACCTTGTAACCCGAAAGAAGTGTTGCAACAAAACACGCTGCGAGTACAACATAATGAACAGCCGTAACACCGTCAAGTGTAAGGTGGAGAATTTCGGACACTACAGCAAGTACAATTGAAATTGCAAGGAAGATTGTGTCACGGTTGATTTTCTTTTTTCGTGATTTCGGGTTCTGCCTTTGTTGTGATATCATTTTTCGGAGTTTTGTCAACAACGGTTACACCGTCCTCAATGCTGTCGCAGATTGCCTGAATTTCGGAAACAGGATTCTGCTTTTCGCTTTTGAAATTGAGAAGTTTTGTCGCAAAATTAAAGCTTACATCCTCAAAGCCGTCTGTTTCTGCAATTTTAGCCTCAATTTTGCCCGCACAATGAGCACAATTGAGATTGTCTAAAATGTAGGTGTATTTTTTTGAGATTGGTTTTCGGAGTTTTGTCAACAACGGTTATACCGTTCTCAATGCTGTCGCAAATTGCCTGAATTTCGGAAACAGGATTCTGCTTTTCGCTTTTGAAGTTGAGAAGTTTTGTCGCAAAATTGAAGCTCACATCCTCAAAGCCGTCTGTTTCTGCAATTTTAGCCTCAATCTTGCCTGCACAATGAGCGCAGTTGAGATTGTCAAGCTGATATTTGTACCTCATATGTCTCCCTCCTTATTCAAGAACATGGTCAAGTCCCATTTCTATGATTCGTTTCACATGGTCATCGTCAAGGCTGTAATAAATCTGCTTTCCTTCACGGCGAACACGCACCAGCTTGTTCTGCCTTAACACACGCAGTTGGTGGGAAATTGTGCTTTGCTCCATGCTGAGAGCTTCAGCAATGTTGAGCACTGACATTTCATTTTCCGAAATGGTGTACATAATGCGAAGTCGGGTTGAATCACCGAAAACCTTAAAAAGGTCTGCAAGCTCAAATAGCACATCAATGTCGGGCATTTCGGGAGTGGTTGTTTTTTCTTTGTTTTCCATAGGCGTCCCCTTTAATTTTCTCTCAGGTTAAAAGTTATACTTGAACATATGAAGATATGCTCATATGTTAATTATAATATAGCATTCCCTTTTTAAAAAGTCAATAGACATAGAGGGAAAAGTGTAATATTTTTTTGATTTTTTACAAAAAACAGCGGCAAAAGCATTTGCTTTCACCGCTGTGAGTACAGAATATTTTGTTTTATGCCATTCCGAAATAACTGAGAATATTGAATCCTGTCGGCATCGGAATTGTAAACATATATATAGTGGCAAGAATAAAACCTGCAACTGCAACACCGAGCACAATTCTTCTGTTCGGAAGATTCTTGAATGTGCCTACGATACCGAGCATAAAGAGTACAACCGAGTAAATTACGCTTACAAGACCGAATGCGTCACCGTTTGCGTTATCTTTCTTACCTTGTTCAAGAAGTTTGTCCGACTCTTCAATTGTAGCTTGTGCCTCTGCAAAATAACTTTCGGTGTAACCGTCCTTCATAAACGGAGTTACATTTTCCTTTTGATCCATTGCCCAATTAATTGCCTCAAGAAATTCTTCTGTACAGTTATCACTCATAAGCTGATCAATTTGGTACTGATATTTTTCCATTTCCGCTTTATCGTTTTTAGATTCCGCATATTGGTAATTAAGGTTTGCCTCATTGATGTCATTCCATGTGATCATATCCTGCATAAGATTTTGAGAAGCCTCATTCCACATCGAGTTGCCCTCTGATGAGAGGTTGTTGCTTTTTGTGTAGTTAGTCGCATGATTTCCGCCGTGAAGTGAACCTATCCACGATGCCCATGCTGTGGCGAGTGCGGTTATTCCGAGAAAAATCGCAACAATAATTTCAATTTTTTCTTCACTGCTTCTTTTTTACTTATTTTTTTTCGGTTCTTTTGCTGTTTCGCTCATTCTGAATCCCCCGTTAATTAAAAATTTGCCGCAATGCCTTAATTTTGTCGTTATTATATTGTAAAAGGACACTTGCCGACTGATTCTGTTTCAATCATAATTGATAAAAGTTTTAAATTCAATGCAAGTGGCAGTAAAGTCTTTTTTTTTTCGGCATAATAATCATTTTGTCTGTGATTTTTAAAAAAATTTACCTTTAGATATTTTTGTTTTATTCGTTTGATTTGCAAAGAATAAATATATACGATAGATTTGCCTGCAAATTTTCAATTAGGAAAATATAATAACTGTTTCAATTTGTAATTATTTTACAAAAATTGCTTTAATTAATTACTTCTTTTTAGGAAAAAACGGTTTTAAAAAGCATGGTTGGTTATATTAAAAACAAAAAGCAACAAATTAATAATTTGAGTACAACTTGCCCAAAAATAGATTACAGTTTTATTATTCCGTTGACTTTACTACAATTTTGTAGTATCATTTTCTGTAAGAGAATTGTTAAATTACATCTGCGTAACCGAGTTGGTTCGTTTTTAATAAAATGTAACAAATTAGTTCTCATTATGAATTTTTAGATTCGTATAATTTTTGATTTTTACTTATACACTATATAGATATACATTTTCAGATATTTAGCTTATTTAGTTAAAAGTATCTTCTACACATTAATTGGGGTGTAACAATTGGAGAAGTTCGTAGTTACCGGCGGAAAGCCATTATCGGGTGAAGTGACAATCAGCGGTGCGAAAAAATGCAGCCGTTGCAATTATTCCGGCAGTTATTCTTTGTGATGAACCGTGCCAGATTGAAAATATTCCTAACATCAGCGATGTATCACTTATCAGCAGAATTCTTCAGCAGATGGGTGCTAATGTAAGACGAATCAACCGTTCGTCCTTATATATTGATCCTACAAAAATCCGCACATGCAATGCTGTGACCGACCTTGTAAGAGGTATGAGAGCGTCATATTATCTCCTCGGCGCACTTTTTGGGCAAGTACGGCAAGGCTAAGGTGGCTCTTCCGGGCGGCTGTAACTTTGGCGTGCGTCCGATTGACCAGCATCTTAAAGGCTTTGAGGCTCTCGGTGCGACAACTCAGCTTGTTGACGGTGCGATTATAGAGGCAGAATGCGACAGCCTTGTCGGTACACATGTGTACCTTGATGTTGTGTCCGTTGGTGCAACAATGAACATTATGCTTGCCGCATCAAAGGCAAAGGGACAGACCATTATTGAAAATGCCGCAAGAGAACCGCATATTGTTGACCTTGCGAACTTCCTTAATTCAATGGGTGCGGATGTCAGAGGTGCAGGTACGGATGTTATCAAAATCCGTGGCGTTGAGTATCTTCACGGCATTACTTATTCGATTATTCCCGACCAGATTGAGGCAGGAACATATATGTGTGCCGCCGCCGCAACAAGAGGTTGTATTACGGTAAAGAATATTACACCGAAGCATCTTGAATCAATCAGCGCAAAGCTGCGTGAGATGGGTGTTAAGATTACGGAATATGATGAGGCTCTCAAGGTCGATGCGTCATCTGCTCCGCTAAAGCGCTGTAACATCAAGACAATGCCGCATCCCGGCTTCCCGACAGACTGTCAGCCGCAGTTTGCCGCATTGCTTATGAGCGTTCCCGGAACAAGCATCATCAACGAGAATGTTTGGGATAATCGCTATCAGTATGTCAGCGAGCTTATCAGAATGGGTGCGCAGATTTCTGTTGAGGGCAGACTTGCAATCATTGAGGGCGGTGTTCCGCTCACAGCGGCTCCCGTTAAGGCAACCGACCTTCGTGCAGGTGCGGCTATGATTATTGCCGCTCTTGAAATTAACGGTACAACAGAGATTTCTAATATTCAGTTCATTGAGCGTGGATATGAAGATGTTGTTGAAAAGTTCAGAGGACTTGGTGCAGATATCAAAAAGGTGTATTTTACAGGAGACAACGAGCAAGAGCTTGGTGCCTGACTAAAATTTAATTAGAAATCAAAGCCGTTTTCTTTGTGAGAACGGCTTTTTTGTGAGATAATTTACAAATTTTAAAATTTGTGTTATCATATTCGTTATACTAAAGATAAGGATTGATTGTTTTGGCAAGAGCAGTACCGCTGTTCAGCGGAAGTAAGGGTAACAGCTACTACATAGGTTCGGCAAGCGAAGGCGTACTGATTGACGCAGGTCGTTCATGCAAGCAGATTGAAAATGCCATGCTTGCAAACGGACTTGATATGGGCAGTATCGGGGCGGTTTTTATAACTCACGAACACACTGACCATTGCAGTGCGTTGCGTGTGCTTGCAAAGCGTTACGGCTTTAAGGTGTATTCAAGTCTTGGTACGCTCAATGCTTTGAGGGCAGGTAATAAGCTTGATCCAAACACAGATGCAGATGTTATAACTGACGAGGTTGTAATCGGCAATATGCGTGTTCAGCGAATTGACACCCCCCACGATGCGGCGGAAAGCTGTTGTTACCGTGTTACTGCTCCCGACGGAAAATCCGCACTTATAGCAACCGATATGGGCGTTATGTTGCCCGATGTCAGAACTGCCGCGGAGCAGAGCGACTTTGTTGTGCTTGAGTCAAATCACGATATCAATATGCTCAAAAAACGGATTTTATCCTTATCCGCTAAAGCAGAGAATCCTTTCAAACAGAGGACATCTTTCAAATGAGGCTTGTGCAAAAGAACTTGTTAACCTTGTTGAAAAGGGAACTTTAAGACTTATGCTCGGCCATCTCAGCGAAGAAAATAATACCGTTCCGCTTGCAATGTCAACATCCGTAGACCTGCTCACATCAAACGGAATGAAGTACAAAAAGCGATTATTCGCTTGATGTTGCTCGAGTGTAAGCACAACAAAAGCCATCATCTTTTAACCTTAAACAAACAAGAGGAATATGATTAAGATTAACATAATTTGTATCGGCAAAATCAAGGAAAAATATTTTACCGACGCAATTGCAGAGTATGCAAAACGCTTGACCGCATTTTGTAAATTCAATATTTTTGAGCTTTCGGAAGAACGCATTAAGAGCAACATACCGAATAGGTCGCAGATTGATGAGGTTATTTTCTCTGAGGGAAAACGAATCATGCAGAAAATTTCGCCTTCGGATTATGTTGTTGCAATGTGTATTGAGGGAAAGTCTATGTCGAGTGAGGAGCTTTCAAAGCTGATTGACAATGCGTCTGTAAGCGGAAAAAGCACCGTTGATTTTATTATCGGCGGCAGCTACGGGCTTGACGAATCGGTTAAAAAACGGGCAGATGTCCGTCTTTCAATGAGCAGAATGACCTTTCCTCACCAAATGGCAAGAATGATTTTAAGCGAACAGATTTACCGTGCGTTTGAGATTTCATCAAACGGTAAATATCACAAATAATTTACGGAGTTACTATGGCGCTTGACGGAATTTTTTTAAGACATATTAAAAGTGAAATAGAAAAAGAGGCTCTCGGTGCAAGGGTGTCGCAGATTTATCAGCCGAACAGAGAGGAGCTTGTGTTCGGGCTGAGAACATTTTCCGGCAACAAAAAGCTGTTGCTTTCTGCACGAGCAAATTCGCCGAGAGTGAACTTTTGTTCCTCAACACCCGAAAATCCTGCACAACCTCCGATGTTCTGTATGCTTTTGCGAAAAAGAATCGGCGGCGGAAAGCTTGTGGGACTTCGCCAGAACGGTTGCGACCGTGTTCTTATGCTCGATTTCGAGTGCGTGAACGAACTCGGCGATACTGTGATGATAACTGTTGTATGCGAAATTATGGGTATGTACAGCAACATAATTATTGTCGATTCAAACGGCGTCATCATCGACTCACTCAAGCGTGTAGATCTTACAATGAGCAGTAAAAGACTTGTACTGCCGAATATAAAATACGAACTTCCCGAATCGCAGAACAAGCTGAATCTGCTTAAATGTTCGGTGCTTGATGTGTGTACAGCCGTAAAAAATCTTGACACGGAAATGCCGCTTAACAAGGCGCTGTTAAGGACAATTGAGGGCGTTTCTCCGATTGTATGCCGTGAGATTGAATACAAGGTTATGGAGGGCGCAACAAACAGAATTGAGGGTGTGCTTTTTGACCGACTCGCAGTTGAAATTGAAAAGCTGAAAAGCGTTTGCAACGATTGTTCGGGCAAGCCTGTTGTGGTTTATCGTGAGGACGGCAAGCCTATGGACTTCTGCTTTATGAATGTTGAGCAGTACGGCGATTTTGCAAAGGTTGAGAGTAAGGAAAGCTTCTCCGATTTGCTTGACGGATTCTATGAGGCTCGTGACAGTCGTGACAGAATGAGGGTGAAATCACAAAGCCTTACAAAGCTTTTGAACAACACACTTGAAAGGCTTGCACGAAAAATTGCAAAGCAGAAGAGTGAGCTTGAACGCTGTGCAGACCGTGAGCATCTTCGCATATGCGGTGACCTTTTACAGGCAAATATCTATCGCATTGAGCGTGGTGCGGAGTATGTTGATGTTGAAAACTTTTTACGATGAGAACAACGCAATTTTACGCATAAAGCTTAATCCGGCAATCTCACCTTCGGCAAATGCTCAGAAGTATTACAAGGATTACCGCAAGGCTAAAAATGCCGAAATTATGCTCAAAGAACAGCTTGAAAAGGGCAGGGAAGAGCTTGATTATATTAACTCGGTTCTCGATACGGTTGACCGTGCGGAGAATGAAAAAGACCTTGCGCAAATTCGTGAGGAACTTACCGAGCAGGGCTATCTCAAGGTTCAAAAGGGCAAAAAGCCCCGTCAGACAACTTTGCCGCCGCTCGAATTTGAATCAAGTGACGGTTTTAAAATCCTTGTAGGAAGAAACAACCGCCAGAATGATAAGCTGACTTTGAAAACAGCTTCAAAGAACGATATGTGGCTGCACACAAAGGACATTCACGGTTCTCATGTAATTGTTGTTTCGGACGGCAAAGAGATTTCCGACACGGCAATCTATGAGGCGGCACGGCTTGCGGCATATCACAGTAAGGCGAGAAACAGCAGTCAGGTTCCGTTGACTGCACACTTGTTCGCTATGTGTCAAAGCCAAACGGCTCAAAACCGGGTATGGTGATTTATGTCAACAACAAAACCCTGTATGTAAAGCCGTCACAAACGGTTGAAAAGCAGTAAAATATTTTAATAAAAATTAAACGGAGGGCAAGACGCTCTCCGTTTTTATGTTAATTTAATTGTTTTTAACGGGCGGTAAAATCGAATGTAAAAATTCGTATTTTAGGGGTGCAGACTTTGAACTCATACCCTTCAAAATTTGCACCTGCCCCCTTCAGAATTTGAACCCGTCCCCTTCAGATTTTGAAGGGGACTACTTCAGAATTTGAAGCCTAATAATACCCATAGAAAAAGACTAAGAGAATAATACTAAGTAAACAATACCAATTGAAAAATGAAGAGGAATTCAGATGACCGAACTGACAAAATCATCCTTCAAAATCCCATTCAGGGGACATAGCTTTCATCTGCGGAAGAAAGCTCCTGTGTAAAGCCGTCAATTCCCAGTCGCATCATTTCAAGCTTTACCTTGTCATATTCTCTGCGTGTGATTTTACGGTTAATTCGTGAAAACTCCCTGTCGCTGACCTTACCCATAGGAATGTACTGACACATAAGACTTAACAAAACCTGATCGCCAAATCTGCGTTTTACAATGTCAAGCACTTCAAGACTGTTCTTGTGTGGGCAGGCAAAATCAGATGCCTTACGATAACGCCCTTTTTCATAATGCCGTCATCGTCAAACTGAGGCAGACCAACCTGAAAAGTCATTTCGTGAATTGCGGCAACAGCCGTGTTGACATAATTCGGTGCGGAAGAGTATTTTACCGCAAGAAAATCATCTGCATATTTAAAGTCGGGAAGATAAATGTCAACAAGTCCGTCAAGCATACTGAGAGTTTTCGGACTTGTGTATCCGCTGCAGTTATATACAATCGGAATTCTCGGTTTGTAAATTTCAAGACTTTTAACAACAGCGTGTGCAAAATGGTCAGCAGTTACAAGGTTGATGTTATGCACTCCCTTGTCCTCAAGTTCTTTGTAACATTCGGCAAGTCTTTCGGGAGTGATTGTTCTTCCGCCGTTCTCGTTTGAAATTTCGTAGTTCTGGCAGTACACGCATCTCATTGTACAGCCTGAAAAGAAAACAGTTCCGCTGCCCTTTGTGCCGCTTATGCACGGTTCTTCGCCATAGTGCGGAGCAACTCTTGCAACAACGGGCAGTTCTCCCATTTTACAAAATCCGTTTCCGCTGTGGGCAGTACGAACAGCACCGCATTTTCTCGGACATAAATTGCAAATCATGATATCACCTTATTGTCTGATATATAATGTCTGATAGAACATTAAAAACTATTGTACCACGATTATGACAAAAGTTAAAGTCTTTGCAAATTAAAGTGTGAAATCAGTAAGATAATCTTCGATGATGTCGTCAAGCTGGCAGAGTTCAAGCTCAAGTTCGTTGCACATTTCGACAAGCTCCGTCATTTCACGAAAGCTTTCGCTGATTCCCGACACGGATTTTATAAGCTTTTTGCCGCAAAATGCGCTTATCCCAAAGGTGTTAAATCCGTCTTCGGGTGTATGATTCAATTTGTAGGTTATCATTTTTTTCCCTCCGGATGACAACCGGCCACAAGATAATAATACTATTATGTTGCGATATTGTCAATATTTTCAACAATGCACAGGAGGCAGTTGTTTGGGAAGTTCATGTTCGTGACTTCTCAATTTCGGACACTTCGGGCGTCAGTGATGACAACAAGGGTAAATACCTCGCATTTACCGAGGGCGGCACAAAGATTAATTCGGATACAAGCGCAAGCTCTGTATCAACTGCTGCTGATTATCTTGTAAAGTCGGGTATTAACTGCGTTCAGCTAATGCCTGTATATGATTTCGGTTCTGTTGATGAAACAATCACAGGTTCGGCAACAAACAGAAACTGGGGTTATGACCCTGTAAACTACAATGTTCCCGAGGGTTCATATTCTTCTAACCCATATGACGGTAATGTTAGAATCACTGAATTTAAGCAGATGATTCAGGCACTTCATGACAGAGGTATTTCCGTTATAATGGATGTTGTTTACAACCATACATATGTAACAGAGGGTTCATGTTTTACAGATACAGTTCCTAACTACTATTACAGAAAAACAAGTTCAAGCGTTTATTCAAACGGTTCGGGCTGCGGTAACGAAACTGCATCCGATAAACTTATGTACAGAAAGTATATGATCGACTCAATTCTCTATTGGGCAAGCGAGTACCACATTGACGGTTTCCGTTTTGACCTTATGGGAATTCACGACATTGCTACTATGAATCAGATTCGTTCAAGTCTTGATAACCTTTATTCGGACGGATCGGGTAAGAAGATTCTTATGTACGGTGAGCCTTGGACAGGCGGTTCAACCGCAATCAGCGACGGTTGTTTTCAGAGCAAAGCTTCTCAGCTTGATGCAAGAGTAGGTATGTTCTGCGACTCATACCGTGATGCTATTAAGGGTGGTACAAACGATGCATCAACCGGTTTTATTCAGG
>VOFC01001013.1_pt1 | contig 16001 bp, 24 predicted proteins | sample 5384161 | NCBI WGS metagenome assembly VOFC01 (sample SAMN12384722, study PRJNA508395) | human gut metagenome | isolation source: healthy gut B | host: Homo sapiens | reverse complement strand
CTCAGCACGCCGCACGAATTGCTCTCGAACATATACTCGCCTTTGGTATAGCCGATTTTCTTGATTACTTCGCGTGCGATGAGAGGCATGTCAACGTACGCTTTGGTTTTCACTTCTCCAGCCAGCACTACCTGACCGGTAGTAACCAGAGTTTCGCAAGCTACTTTCGAACTGGGGTCGTAGGCCAACAGTTTGTCAAGCACAGCGTCCGATATTTGATCGGCCACTTTGTCGGGGTGTCCTTCAGACACCGATTCGGATGTGAATAAATATCCCATTTCAGTTGATAATTGATAGTTGATAATTGATAATTCAACGAATGGCGGAAGGAGGTGTGTGGAGTAGATGCATCCGGCACACAAACGTGCCGTCAGAAAAGGATGTGTTTTAGCATTTTTTTCTGTGGTTGCAAGCTACTCAAATCTGTCCACACTTTCATTTCGGTTGCAAAGATAAAGAGATTTCGGAGAAATGATATCTTTGCAAACCGAACGCAGAACAAAAAATAAGAAATTGTTCAAACGCTTTTGGTGCTGGCTCTTTAGCTTCACGATTGCTATCTACGCCATTGTTTGCCATTTCATCGACAAAAAAAGGAATTCATTTGTGTATGCAGTATTGATAGGATGCATTGCCTATTTACCGGTCTTTTTGCAGAAAAAGAAGACTCCTTTATCGTTTTTCCAAGTACCGGATGCACTAATCCGAGAGCAATCTCCGCCAACGGCTTCCATCACGAAACGCGTTCCTGCCATCAGCGGATGAGGAAGTTTCAGTTCGGGCGTATCCAGAAAACAGGAAAGTATCAAATCATCATAAAAACAAGCAAGGTCAATATCAATCAGGCGGTCGCTATATACTGCCGTTAACGGATTTCTTGCGTACGTCCCATTTCTGTTCAATCGCCTGCGTCGTTCTCTGTAAAACGTCTAAAGGTGCCAATTCGGTATCTACACAAACCGCTGCATTCAGAAAAATATTATCGGAAGAAAAGCCCCACGGGGCAGTAGCATAAAAAGCAGATAGGGAAATCACTTCCCCTATCTGCTTTCTATTTTCTGCACGGCATCCCGGAGATTCTGTTCTTTATCACCCAGGTTAGTACCGAGTCCCACATATACTTCCGCCATTATTTGTCCAAAATCAGCATTGCATCGCCATAAGTACCGAAACGGTAACCTTCCTTTCAACGCTACGTGATAAGCGTCCATTACCTGTTCGTATCCGCCGAAAGCGGCCACAATCATCAGCAGTGTAGACAATGGCATATGGAAGTTGGAAATCATCGAATTGGCCACAGTAAATTCATACGGAGGGAAGATAAACTTGTTGGTCCATCCTTCAAATTCTTTGAGATGTCCGTCAGTGCTCACCGCACTTTCGATAGCACGCATCACAGTTGTACCTACCGCACAAACGTTTCTGCCGGTATCCTTGGCACGATTGACAGTTTTCACCGCCGCTTCGTTTACAAGCATCTGTTCCGAGTCCATTTTGTGCTTCGTCAAGTCTTCTACATCGATATCACGGAAGTTGCCCAGACCGGCGTGCAAGGTGATATAAGCGAAATCCACACCTTTAATTTCCAGACGCTTCATCAGCTCACGGCTAAAGTGCAGGCTAGCTGTCGGAGCAGTTACCGCACCCTCGTTCTTGGCGAAGAATGGACTGGAAGCGTTCAGAATCTTCCGGCTCTACAGGACGGTTGATGATAGAATGGGGGAGTGGAGTTTCACCCAGAGAATACAGTGCCTTTTTGAACTCGTCATGCGGTCCGTCATAAAGGAAACGGAGCGTACGTCCGCGGGAAGTGGTGTTATCAATCACTTCGGCCACCATTGAATCGTCCGGCCCGAAATACAGCTTGTTACCGATACGGATCTTACGGGCAGGATCTACCAGCACGTCCCACAGACGGAGCTCTTCATTCAGCTCACGCAATAGGAATACTTCAATACGAGCACCTGTCTTTTCTTTATTACCATACAAGCGAGCGGGGAACACCTTTGTATCGTTGAATATAAACACATCTTTATCATCAAAGTAGTCCAATACATCCTTGAACATCTTGTGTTCAATTTTACCTGTATTACGATGCAATACCATCAAACGCGACTCATCTCTATACTTCGTAGGATGCAAAGCGATTTTATCCTCGGGTAACTTAAATTTGAATTGTGATAGCTTCATATCTATTCCTTATTACGTTAATTATTTTCTTCCTCGTTTTCTATTTCCTGTCCGTCAATCCACTCTTTAAAGTGTTCGGGATTCAGGCAGTCTTCCAAACGGACGTCGCCTACACGGGTGCGAATCAATCCTGTCAGGTGAGCTCCGCTATGGAGTGCTTCGCCGATGTCGCGTGCCAGTGCGCGGATATACGTCCCCTTGCTGCACACCACGCGAATCCGGATCGTCGGTTCCGGATCTTCCAAACGGCATTCAAACAACTCTATCTCATCAATAACAAGCTGTTTCGCCTTTTAGTTCGACTTCTTCACCTTTACGTGCCAGCTCATAAGCACGCTTGCCGTCCACCATACAGGCAGAGAAAGGCAGGGGGGGACCTGATCGATGGCACCGATAAAGTGCGTCAGCACTTTTTCCACCAGTTCCCTCGTGATATGTCGGTAGGGTAGGTGGCATCTATCTCATGCTCCAAATCGTACGACGGGGTAGTAGCACCCAAGCGCAACGTTGCGACGTACTCCTTCGTGTGATATTGAAACTCTTCTATTCGTTTGGTTGCCTTGCCTGTACATACAATCATCACCCCTGTTGCAAGAGGATCCAACGTTCCGGCATGGCCTACTTTTAGTTTTTTCACCCCTATCCGGCGGCAAATATGATAGCGGACGTGTCCTACTACCTTAAATGATGTCCAGCCAAGAGGTTTATTGAAAAACAGTACTTCTCCTTTTTTAAAATTCATCAGCCAATTTCTAAGTTGTATCCAAGCAGCAGCATTACCAAAATGGTTCCGCCAACAATAATTCTGTACCAGCCAAATGCCTTAAAGCCATATTTCGTAACGAAGCTAATAAAGAATTTGATAGCCAGCAAAGCGACGATAAAAGCTACTACATTACCTATAATAAGTGCCGGCATGTTGTTGACAAGAATCTCGACGTTCCACCATCCAGGAAGAGTTTCAACACCTTGTAACCGGTTGCCGCAAACATAGTTGGCACGGCAAGAAAGAATGAAAATTCGGCAGCATCCTTTGTTGTCTCAGCTTCTGGGCCATACCTCCGACAATGGTAGCCATCGAACGGGATACCCCCGGTATCATAGCAGTACACTGAAACAAACCGATATTGAATGCCTTTTTTTCTGTCAGTACGGTATCTTCGCTTCCTTTCGAAAAATCTTATCGCAGAACAGCATAAATATACCACCGATTACCAACATCACTGCCACTATCGCTACACTTTCCAGCATCTCGTCTATCTTATCACTAAACAGGAAACCCAAAATTGCAGCAGGAATAAAAGCCACCAGTAGTTTCCAGTAAAAATCAAATTTATGCAGAAAACACTTCAATGCGGAAGCACCCGCAGGAGCCGGTGTATGATTCAACCGGAAAAAACGCTTTCCAATAAAGACAAACCACTGAAAGAATCGCGCCAAACTGGATAATGACAGTAAACGCTTTTACAAATTCAGTACTTTCTACTCCTAAAATGTTTTGCGTAATAATCATGTGTCCCGTAGAAGAAACCGGAAGAAACTCTGTCAATCCTTCTACAATAGCAATAATAATCGTCTCAAATGTCGTTAAATCCCCCATCTTTATTCTTCTGTTTTTGTGTTTTAGGTTTGCGTAATACAGCGTAAATCATAGACAAGAAGCCAAACAGGCAAACAACCGGCGCTACCTTGATTCTGCGTACACTGAAAATATCGGGTTCAAAAGAGGTTTCGGACGACGTAAGGTCCTGTCATCAATAGAAATCCGATAATAACAATCGCCATCCCTATCGCGAGCAAGATAAAGTTCACTTTATCAAAGGCAAATTTCTGCTTGTCAGACATAGTTTATTTAATTACAAATTACTAATTTCAATCATTCCCTTAATCTATCAGCCGGGCGTTACGGATGCTAACCACACACAAACACAGGTTTGCAATCAGCCGTTCGCCATCCGCTAAATATAGTACAGGCTGTTTGGCTTTCATTCTCAAGTATTTATTCATCGAGATGTAGGCACACAACCACGTTATCACTATTCCAAATACCAGCACGCTGCCGCAGACAATGAGCATCACTTCGGGTGTGATTACCTGAATCAGCTCCTGCTCGTACGTCACTGCCCAATAGGCGGTCCCATCAATACGGAATCGGCAACGATGGCTGCCAATATCCCGCTCCATACATTCTTTCCGAAGGAATGGCCCCCGGATGAATCCCCAACTCGCCCCTACCAACTTCATGGTGTGAATGAGGAAGCGTTTCGAGTAGATGGCCAGTCTTATTGTATTGTTTATCAGAGCAAAAGAAATAAAAGTGAGCACCACTGCCAGAGCGAGCAGCACCAGACTGATATTTCGTATGTTATCATTCACAGCGTCAATCAGCTCCTTTCGATAGAGCACATCTTGAATATTGGTGTTCTTTTTAATCAGTTTCTCTATTTTGGCGATGCTGTCCGAATTGGCATAGTCGGAATGCAGCTTGATTTCGATGGAAGCGGTAAAAGGGTTATAGCCCAAGAATTCTTCCGGGTCGGTGCCCATGGCCTCCGTCTGCTCTTTCAGAGCCTGTTTTTTGGAGATGTACTCGGACTGTTTCACGAAAGGTTCCTGATTCAGCTTCTTCTGCAGTTTCAGAATATCCGCCTCTTTCATATCGTCGCTAACGAGCACGGAGAAACTGATGTTCTCACGGACATATACGGAAAGATTGTGTGCTGTCACTACGAAGAAGACAACCAGTCCTAACAACAGCAACACTAATGTCGTACTGATACTCGACGTAATGAACTGCATATCGAACAGTGAACCTGACTTATATCTGTTTTTATTTCCCATGCGCTATCTTTTTTTCGGAATACATAAATCATGGAACTACTGCGTTCTTTTCGTCCTAAAGCATTAAACCACGCTAACGTTCCAGCAAACATCCCTTTCAGGAAACTGCACGAACTGCCACGATGTTTCTCGCTCAACATCGATACGTAGAACGCATCAAACGGCATCGGATGACGCGCCGCCATAATAAAGCCATGACGGGAAGCCAATTGTTGTATAGTGCCCGGAGTGAAATGCCAGAGATGACGGGGAACGTCGTATGCCGCCCAATACTCGCCGTAGCGTTGAGCATCATAAGAAGAGCAGTTGGGTACAGCTACAATCAATACTCCTTTTTCTGTCAGCAACTCATGAAGTCGCTGCCACACCTCATCAAGGTGTTCCAGATGCTCCATCACATGCCAAAGAGTGATAACATCAAAGCTGCCGGGAGCAAACTCTTTCAAAGCCGATTCGGGCTTTACGTCCAGATCGAAATGCAACTTCGCAAACTCACGTGCCTGCGGACTTTTCTCCACCGCCTCCACTTTCCATCCCCGGCGCACCATCGCATCAGCAAAAGTAACCGGTTCCCGTCCCGATATCGAGCAAACGCCCCCTTTTACGGTGTGCTTCTCTAGCTACCAGACGCGCTTTGCGACCCAGCATATAGGAACGTACATAATGGTAGATGGTATTCATCGCGCCCTTGCGCGTATCAGTGTGAAGATATAGTCGGGAGTCTCGTAATACTTGCCTATCTCTGCTTCTACCGGCACACCTTGCGTGAACGTAAATCCGCAGTCTTCACACGAACACAGTTCAAACTGTTCGCCCGAAGCATAAAAATCCGTACAAGTCATGACGCGTTTCAAGTGCGCACTGCCACACACCGGACAAGCATTTATAATGAGTTTCTCCATTAATTTCTAAGCAAAATTAAGTGCTGCCTCGAATCACAAGACAACACTATACCCGAATTTGGTGCAAAGAAACAAATAAAAAGTGATGTATTGGGCTTTCGTTAAGGACTTTTAATAGATAAACCAATTAAGACATCAGTATCTACAATTAGGCTAGCTGAAATATCAAGTACATATTCTGTATGCGTAGACATGTGGCTAGGCTAATTTAATCTATTATATTGAGAAAGCAACCTTTCATTTCCGCATTTATGTAAAAGCAAATAAAAAGTTACCCTGATATGGAATAATTTCTAGTTCCATATCAGGGTAACAAACGTCGTATATAAAAACACCAGTAATACCCCGACACAAGTTGAACATATTCATTTATCAGACCAAAATCTGAATCTCGACATTTCCCCATACTTTTATCATATATACCATGGTTTAATATCTGAAATTGAATACTAGGAGACGTCATAGAAACATTAAATCCATAATTATCAATATAATGAAACATAACTTTTGTTTGAGATTTTTTTCATTTACATTTATAAAGCTGTATGTTGATCTGCAAAATAGATTATAGAAATATTCCCAGGGATCTTCTTTCAACGTAAGATTTCTAAAGAACTCATCTTGACGAGGCAGACTTTTTATATTCTAAAATTTTTTTTTATTCGGTCCCAAAATAATGGGCAAAGAATCACTAAGTGACAAATAAAAGGCTATCCTGACCATCTACAACAGCATAATGTTTTTTAGTACTTGATGACAGGTAAACAACGGAATCTGTATTGTTTTTTCAGATACATTTGTCCATATACGTTCTTTATCATTGTAGTATTCTGGTTCTCATTCCAAAGCAAATTCCGTTTTATACTATCCACATTACAACTTAAATAGGAATCGCTCAACTCAACATCATGAGACATAACCCCCATCTGTACTGGGCATCCTTTCACATATCCCGAAAAATATGGCCACAATTCGGTAATATTAAAATATGTGCCCCATCCCCTAAACAATGAAGTATCTATTAATATTTTCTTCTCTCAAGTTTGGAAACAACCAAAAAGCCAACTCTTTCCCCGTCTCCTTCTACCACAAGATTGCCCGAATAACTAGACGCCTCTATCATTTCCTTTGCAGACATCGGTGCCTCATCCAATTCTATAAAACAGAGATACTTATCCTTGTACTTAATGATCTTTGAAGGATATTCAAATTTTAAATCTGCCGGACAATCAGCTGCTTGAATACTGTATATATGGTTGGAATCATTAATAGCCAACTCATATAATACTACATATTCATTAGCAATCAAGCCACTATCCACAAGCAATTTGGCTTGCGCTTCCACCGCTTGCTGAACTTTGTTTATAGTAGGCTGTTTACAGCCTACTATAACAAATAATAATATCAAATTTAGAAACGTAGTTCTCATTACTTCATAAATTTATCATTCAACTTATCTAACAACGTTTTACTCGTATCTATTTTATATTCATTATTCCCAATACGTGAATTTTTCACTATTGTAGAAAAATAAGACTTTACTATCCCTGTGATAGACAGTACCTGTCTTTATTTTTCAAATTTTTCATATCTTGGTCAGAAGCTTGGGCATTATATGGATGTGAATGCATATCTATCACTTTATCTCCTTTTACATTCAATTCACTCTGTTTATCAGCAAACACACTATCTTCTCTACCCGAAGTTCCGATAATAGCCGTTTTATCTCCCTTATCATTATATATATCCAATTTCCATTCAACAGAAGTGTTGTCAGCTCCAAATTTGAAAACTGCGGCTGCATCCTCAAGGCTTGATGTTGAATTATAAGTTTCAAGACCCCTGATTTACCATCTTGCATATTATACATTCCAGAAAGTATTTTTTTATCATTCACAGTTATCGGCTCAACACCTGATCTAATGCTCATCAATCTATCATTAGTAGAGCCCTCTACAACAGTTTTGAAAAGCCTACCTGCACTGTTTACTGTATAATCATCTTTTCCATCAACATCTACTCTCAACACTGGATTATTCTTACAGTAGCTATATGGGCTCCAATTGTAATGCTTCTCACTTGATGGATCCACCGCATTCCACCTTCCAATCGCTACATCATACTGTCTTGCACCATAATCGTACCAATTCAATCCATTCTTTGTATCAAGTTCCTTACCATTATACTTATAAGGCTGAATACTCTTCTCCGCTGAAGCAAACGTGCCACCGAAGGGATAGTAATGGTTTACCTCTTCCTTTTGCCCCGTCTGATCTACAACTACGCGATTATTACCCTGGTGATCCTGCAAGTAGTAGTGATATTTCTTGTCAGACAACGTGATATATCCTGCATCGGTCAGCAACAATTTCTGCACCCCATTTTCATAGACCACATTCCCGCAATAATCCGTTGTGGTAGTAGTGTTGCCTATCGTGTGCACAGTGCGCAACTTCGTGCCGTTCAATGCATAAGTATAAGTAATGGTACTACCGTCCTTAAACGTGACCTTGACTTGGCAAATTTAAACAATTATATTGAATATCAGTAATATCCTTATTTAAATCTTTGGTCATATTTCCATTCTTGTCATAGGCGTATTCATCGTCCTGCTTCACGGCATCCTTGAATTCGAATCCGTTGTTGTAAGCCGACGCTGTGGCGGCATCATCCACACGTGTCAGCCAGTTGCCATCAAGGGTGAGTGTCAGGTCGTCAATCAAACCGTAGGATGAAGCGCCTATGCGTCCGTTACGACGGAGTGAAGTGAGGTTACTCTGCCTGTTATACGTGTAGGAGGTGTCATAGTTTGCGCAGGGGGATCCGTTCCATAAATACCCCGCAGCGGTCAACCGTGACATTTCGTCGTAGCTGAAGCGGTATCCATGCACTCCTGTGTCGCCTGCGGCTTTCCAACTCATGCCGGATACGTTTCCGTTGTAGCAAGGTGTGCTTCCGCCGTATGAGTCGTTGTAATGCAAAGGTCTGGTTGAACAACGTATCGGTAGTGAGTGTCTTGATCCATGAGCGGACATTATAGGTATAATCCGTTGTAAGAGCAGAGTTGCCATAGCGTTTGCTGCTCTTGATTCGTCCCAAGTCATCATATGTGTTTTCAACGAGAGTCACTTCCTCATTCGTATTCAGCTTATGCTTTGTCGCTAAAAGGCGTCCTGCGTGGTCATACTCGTACGTACATTCTTCCGTTTGTGTGCTATATCCCTGTGGCGGTATGGACATGTTGCCGCTTCAGGGGTTCCCCTGCAAAGCTGTAAGCTACGTATTCTTCCTCTATACCTCCCATGTGGTTCGTCGCCCGGCTTTGGATGATGCGTCCGCGTTCGTCGTAATAGAAAGCGGCATAATCATATCCGGTCACACCGGTAGCATCCATGCGGGCTGTAACTGTTCCTGTCAGCAATCCTTTGCTGCTTTCCGAGCGAGTGCCATAGCCCGAGGGAGGTGTAACATAGTTCAGAGAGCGGGAACTCCATGCTTGCCGATAAAAGAGTAGTCATCATAGTAGTTCACTGTATACACTACAGGATTTGTCATCGGGATATTCTCGGGAATATAGCCATGAAAGGCAGTGCCTGTATCATCCCGTCGCGCTTTCACATCGATTTCACACAAAGGGAAGTCATCGTAATAATAAGAATTGTGGCAAATGCCAGTGAGTACCGGACGATTCAATTCATCGCTAAGGGAGAAAGCCCATTCTCCACGAACACGTTGCTCGCCATCCTGCGAAAACACCTGGTGGTCGCCATGATCGTAAATGTAATAGATGGTGTCACGCTCCGGAAGTTTCTTGTAAACGCAGCGGTGCAGGAAGTCATAGCGGTAGGAATAACTACTCTGCGTATCAAAAGGTCCTTCAGGCTCATGCATTTTGGGGTAAGTGACAAAGGGCGGATAAACATTCACCAAATCATCGTGGTTGTTATATTGATAATAAACGAAATAGGGATCAGAACCGTCCATGCGTCCCGCCAGAATTGTACGTCCTAAACCATCTTTAAATTCATAGGCCGGATTCCCGTCTTCATCGGTAGTGCAGACCCCCAGGAAATTACCGGAGGGAATTTTATAATAAAGCCAAGAAAAGGATCGGGGATCGCGAGTGATGTATTGGTAGCTTACAGGATGCTCTACCCATGCCTCGCCCACTCCATGTTGTGCAACGGGTCTGTTCAAGGGAGAGGCTTCATACGTGGTCTGCAGGTACGGACGTACATCACCACCTGCCAATGAGCTTGCACCACTTTGTAAGGAAGAAAGGGGCATATAATTGCCATTTCCGCTGACTTGGCAGGAAGCCAGGTGCGTAACTTGCGTCCCTGATCGTCATACTCTTGTAATGAAACAAGATCTTTCCTGTCGGGCGTAATGCCGCAATCTACTGTTTGAGAGGGACGTCCCAGACCGTCAAAGTATACCACCTGTTCACGGCAACCGCTTTGATCGGGCGAGGTGTAAGTACGTGTGCTGATATAGTTCTGTGAGGTGCTCACCTGCGACATGCATAAAAGAGAGCACAATAAGAGCGAAAGAAGTAAATATATTCGTTTCATAAGTTTGTACATATTTTGTTTTATTAGTTACGGTAATGATAATCATATTCCTGCACGACACGTTTCTTGCTTTCCTCCACTACGTTGCCTTCGTAATAGTAATTCGCCTTCAGGCGCCCCAGTCCATCGTAGTCGTAATACGAAGTCTTCCCTGTAGGATCGGAGATCGAGGTAACACCTACCAACGGAAGATGGGTAAAAGTGGTAACATGTGCTTCCGAGAGAGACGTATGGTTGCGCAATGCCTTTAGCTTGGCGACATCAGGAGTAGTGCTCTTTGCCAATGCGGAGGATGTCATGCCAAAGACGGAGGACACAGCGGTTTCCACCTGCTCTAGAGTGGCATTCTTGATTTCGGCAATAAGATAGCGATCACCATATCCCCATAAATAGACCGTATGTAACTTATCCTTAGAAACTACTTCGCGGGGATTTCCATTGGAAGAGTAAGCGAGAACTTCGCTGTAGTGCGAACTCGAATCGTTAATTGTCTGATAAAACCGGGCAGGCAATATCAGCGTATCCCCACTTTCTGTAGGAAACTCTCCGAATTCACGTCTATTGCCTTCATAATAGCTTTGATCCTGTATCTCTTTCAACACGGGGTTAAGTATGTGCTTTTCCACCATTTTGCGAACAATATCCGGGGTTGTACCAGTTTGAGCGATAGCCGGATATTCCCAATTGGTCTCCCGATGCAGCCCCCATGCCTTGCGTTCTTTCCATTGCATCCGGTTGCCGGAGAGATAGTTGTATTGCTCTGTTTCTGTAATACCTGTTTCCGATTCGTCGTAAGTGGTTACTTTACGTTCGTATAGAAGTGAGTGCCCAAGCATCTGACAGGTAGAAGTATAGAAACTGCCAAGAACAGCATTTATAGGGACAAAATATGGGGTTCCGTATGAATTGGAATATTCCCAGTCTATCACCGACGAGCCACCGTAACGCCAAATCAGTGACTCGCGTCGCTTCAGTTTATATTCCGTCCGTCGCTCATGTAGTCAGTCTGTTCTTTCAACAGATTATAACGATATTTCTCTCCTTCATACCAGAGCACATTGCCATAGTACTGCGGTTTCTCGAAAAGGCGGTGTCATTCTGCATTGCTTCATAGATGTCATATTGATAGACAGTCTTTCCATTGCAATTTTCAGGACTAAATTGGGTTGCACCATCCTTTAAATAATAGACTGTAACTTCGGATAGACCACTGCGGGACGGCCGTTCAGGAGCCGCTGGAAGTTGAATGCACTGAACGTACATTCCCACTCCCAAGTGTAAACAGGATATCCTCCTGACGGACTATAACTCATGAAGGGATTGGATTTGAAGGATCGATATTGTCCATTCGGATCAAGTCCCAGAACCATGTTCAGTACCGACATCGGAAGGTCGGTCGATTGGTAGTTCATATAGGTCTGAATGGTAGGATCGAGGGTTGGTTCGCCTGCGCCTGTATGGTAGTAGCGTCCGATTCCCAGCCGTATTCTTCGTATTCGGTTTTCCCGTAACAGTAGTGTTTGGAATCGCTTCGCACACCTTCTGCCGTATAGTTGACGATTTCACGAATCCTAAAACCTGTAGCTTTGGTCTTCACGCGCCTTTTTTTATCGTGAATATAGTCTCCATCATCATCTGTGAATGAGAAGAACTTGTGGTTCTCAAAGTCAAACTCTGTGTAGCCTCCTGTCGGATAGGTTAATTTGCGGAGTACACAATGGCTTTCAGGGCCGGCAGGTTTACGTGTGTTGTAGGGCACATTAGAGAGTCTCACTTTATCCAAAGGAGACAAATCATTTTCGTCTTTTGGTACGTCTGTTACAAAAAGAGCTACTGGCTCTGGACACATCAAAGCCCACGAACAGATTCATATAGGCCACGTCATAATTGTTGCTGCGAAAATTCAGGTTACCCCAATGGTCTGTTCCACCAAAGTTGGCATACGAAGATGTATATCCACACCGATAGGTCTCGGATGATGCATCATTACCGCCAAGCAGAGTGACGCTGTCAAGCATACTGAAAGGCGACTTTGATAAACTGCTAGATTGCAAAGTGCCCTGATGCTGTTCCAGGTTGATGGTCCGCACAAGTCTGTCTCCGTCTTTTATACTGATACTTTGGGCATAATTATAATATTCACTGTTTGTACCGTCCTTATAATTGATGCGGATGGTGGTGGTACCATAAGTGACGGAAGTCAGAAGCTTCATCTGATATGCATGCTGCCGTGTATAAGTATGTACAGTGACGTCAAATACATCCGGACTACACCCTAACTCGTAAAAATGATGGAAACGTACTGCCGGTTCTGCCTGCTGATACCCAAAGTTAGAATGAATACTCTTGCCATAATCAAAAGTAATAAGTTCCGAAGAATGGGGCAAACGGATAGAGGTTAGTTGCCAAGACACATAAGTGGTGTTGTAGGGAGGTAATCGTACACCCCCGTTCCTCTAAAGGTGGTATCGGCACCGGTGAAAAGCATACTCAACACCCTGTTCGTCCACCACTTTAAAAAGATATAATCTTTCTATCCCTAGTAGCATGGGTTATCTTCACATCACGTCCACCTGAAACTACATATTCGATTTTGCCGTCATAGGTTTTTCTGATAACGAATTCGAAGGAACTACCATCAGGAAGGATAGCGGTAAATAGGTCGGACTTTAGTTCCAACGTGTTCAGGTATTCTTCCGATAAGTTCCTATATGACTCTCCAAACTTGTCGGTATCCAGTTTAAAGTCTGTAAGTTCATCGGGCATGCATTCTATGCTTCGCGATATGCAACTGCTGATAGATAATGCCCAGCCACGGCCGAACACGTCATAGTTGTAGCCGGGATGGAACGGAGCCGGATTGTATTTCAAGCTCAAAGGCAACCGATAGCCGTGATGATCGATGTCGAACAAGGGAATAGATATGTCGGGCACCCCCATGGCAGGATTCACGGCCACATCTCCATACATTTTGAAGGCTGCCGCCTGCGGAGAAGTGGGGACAGAAAGGGGAACGTATGGAGCTGTAGAAGCTGCATGTGCCGTAAAAGGAAAGAGTGCAGCGAAAAATGATAGTATAAAAATTAATCGTTTCATATTTTGGTTTTTTGTTATATAAATGGTTAAAAAACGGAGGAAATAGCATTTAGTTTGAGTCTTAATCTGTGTTGAAATATTGGTTTGAAATTCTGCAGATTCCAGACTCCGGAATCTGCAGAATTATAAAATGATAGAACTATTGAAAAATTACAGATTCATCGCATTAGCGCCCAATACGCCTGCCAAAGCCGAAGCCACTGCGATAACCACCTTCAGGATCATATCCCATACTGATTTCTTCATTGCCATAATTTACCTCCTTTCTGTTTTTTAATGTGTTGTGTTACTCTGTGTTCTTCCGTGTTTTTCTGTTTTGATAGCAAACTCCTCAAGTTCCTTGAATTCCTTTGCCACCTCAAAGCACGGGCACTGTTTAATCCATTCTTCCGGTTCTATCTCACCGTTTCCGTTCAAGTCCGGTGAAAGATCCCGGTGTCCGCATACCCGGCAGCCGGAGAATTTCTCTTGCAGTTGCCCAACGAGTTGCCGGAGTGTAGCTCGCTGTGCCGGAGTCCGGGTATCTGCCGGGCGTCCCCGGCAGTCCAGACCACCTTCATAGCAGATACCTATTGAGTGGGCATTGAAGCCTTTTGCGTGTGCTCCGATACGTTCGAGCGAGCGGGTGAGGTACAACGTTCCGTCCTTGCGGATGTAGTAGTGGTAGCCTGTTCCGTTGAATCCGCGACGCCGGTGCAACCGGTCCAAATCTTCCGGAGAGAGCGTACAATCCCCCGCGTGGCACTACAGTGCACCACGATTAAGTTAATAATTCGCATGTTAGTGGATAATTAGTTTAGTTTACTAGTCTAGTTAAAAAGCTCCGTTTAGTCGTTTAGTCAGCCATTTGTGTTTGTGTTGCGACCTACGTGCAGACTATGCTGCCGGATCCGGTGCTTCTCCACCGCCGTCGCCGGAACCACCGCTGCCGGAGCCACCACCATCAGGTTTACCACTATCTCCGCCACCGGAAGCCGAAGTATCGGCAAGGTCGAAACGGACACACTTGGCACCCGTCACCAAAGAACGGGTAGCGGTGGTACGGTCGGGGATTCTTGGTGTAGTTGGGCAGGAAGCGGACGGTAAGGGAAGCTTGGGCGGCAGATACTTTTTCCGGCACCTCCACACCTTTACCGTTGGACTTCATCACCATACGGAAAGTTCCGAAGCCGTCGAGCGTTACACTTTCCGATGCCTGCAGATGCTGTGCAGACACTGTCACCAGGTTATCAAGCGTGTTCTTCACGTCACCCGTGGATAGAGACGAGTAAGCGGCTATCTCTTTGGCGAGTTGGGCGGTTGACACATTGGCCGTGTAAATCACACGGGGATGAAATAATTTCTTTTTGTTCTTGTCCTCCAGAACTGACTGGAAGGGTTTGTACAATACTGGCATAATTGTAATAGTTTTTACGTGTTAATAAATTAGTTTAGTTTTGTCCTTAAGCTTAATGACACTGTAAAGATACGGGTATTATTCAGACTGACCCAATCATTTTTTTCAAAGTGCGTTCATAAATTAATTAATTACGCTCAAAGATAATGTCCCGGCAATTTGATCTTCCCATTACTCCCACGGATGTTGCTGAATCCCTTCCACACCGGGTTTCCGATAGCTCCGAAGTTGCTTTTCAGAATAATGGCGTATTGCTCGGAAGGCGGAATCTTATAAGAGCGAAGGTTCTCCAGCAGTCCCTCGAAGTTACGCTGCGTGCCGTCGGACGGTGGTTGCAGATTGTCGATCTCTTCCTGTGTCATCACCTTCCTTCTTTTCAAAATTTTTCCTCCTCCGTTCTCTCCTTGAGGAGAGTCAGAGAGTGGTTTAATTTGTTTTGGTTTGTTTTAATTTGTTTTTCTTTGTTTTGTGTACCCAATGTCGACATTTCGGCTTCCGATGTTGCAGAATCGGTGGTTGATGTTACAGTATCAGCAGTTGGTGTTACATCACAGCCTGTTTTGTTATCAGCATCCTCCGCACTGTTTTTGCTGTTTGGAGAAGTGTGGTACGATGCAAGCTCTTCCGCTTCCAACAGGCAGTAGGCGGGGCTATCAACGAGCTGCTGCGCCGCTTGGTGATAAAGAGATACTGCCGTTGGATATCGGCGGAAGTCAGGATGCCGTATTGCCGGAAAAGCCCGGAATCAAACAGTCCACACTCCACGGCCAGGGCGATGATACGTTTCACATCATCAAGATCCGTATTGTAAAGGCTGTCCGTCAGTTCGTCGTAAAACTCATCACTGGCAGGGATATAATATCCTTTTCCGGCATAGATGTACGACAGCGTTTCTACCAATGTGGCAAAAGCGGCATCACCTTCCCGTTTCATGACACGACGCACTATACGGTCGTGCATGAAACTGGTGCTCATGGGGAAATAATCCAACCCTGTTTTATT
>VOFC01000831.1_pt1 | contig 16001 bp, 33 predicted proteins | sample 5384161 | NCBI WGS metagenome assembly VOFC01 (sample SAMN12384722, study PRJNA508395) | human gut metagenome | isolation source: healthy gut B | host: Homo sapiens | reverse complement strand
AGACTTCTCCGGTACAGGCACGTGTCATGGAGCAGGGGAAACTTCCGATTCGTATGATCGCACCGGGACGTGTATTCCGTTCTGACGAAGTAGACGCAACACATTCACCGTCCTTCCATCAGATCGAGGGTCTTGTGATCGACAAGAACATTTCCTTCGCTGACCTGAAAGGAACACTTGAAGTATTCGCAAAGAGTTGTTTGGACCGGATACGAAGACGAAGTTCCGTCCACATCATTTCCCATTTACAGAGCCAAGTGCTGAGGTTGATGTAAGCTGCTTTAAGTGTGGCGGCAAAAGGGGTGCCGTTTCTGTAAGGGATCAGGCTGGATCGAGATTCTTGGATGCGGTATGGTTCATCCACATGTGCTGGAGATGTGCGGAATCGATCCGGAAGAATATAATGGATTTGCATTCGGTGTAGGACTGGAGCGTATCGCTCTTCTGAAATACGAGATCGACGATATGCGTTTATTATATGAGAACGACATTAGATTTTTGAAACAGTTCTAACGAGCACAAAAAAAGGAAGCACGAGCGAAGCGAGTATTTACTTTTCGTGCGAACGGTGCGATAAAATCTTCAAGCGGCGCGAATGTGCGGCGCGGCAACGGCAGAGCCGTTGGATTTTAGAGCCGCCCCTTTGATGAAATTAAACTAAATAAGGAGATATAAAATGAATACTTCATTATCATGGATCAAAGCGTATGTCCCGGAACTTGACGTAACAGCGCAGGAATATACAGATGCAATGACTCTGACAGGAACAAAAGGTTGAAGGATTCGAGGAGCTGGATGCAGACCTTGACAAGATCGTTGTGGGTCAGATTGAGAAAATTGAGAAACACCCGGATGCGGACAAGCTGGTAGTTTGCCAGGTGAATATCGGTACAGAGGTTATTCAGATCGTAACAGGTGCAAAAAATGTGTTCGAGGGAGCGAAAGTTCCTGTTGTATTAGCAGGCGGACGTGTAGCAGGCGGACATGAGCCTGGACAGCGTGTAGAAGGCGGAATCAAGATCAAAAAGGGAAAACTCCGTGGTGTTGAAAGTGATGGTATGATGTGTTCTATCGAAGAACTTGGTTCTACAAAGGAGATGTATCCGGAACAGCCGGAGAATGGTATTTACATTTTCCCGGAGGACACAGAGGTTGGAGCAGATGCAGTAGAGCTTCTTGGTCTTCATGATGTTGTTTTCGAATATGAGATCACATCTAACCGTGTAGATTGCTTCAGTGTTGTAGGTATTGCAAGAGAGGCAGCAGCTACATTTAATAAAGAATTTAAGCCACCGGTTGTGAGAGACAGGAAATGATGAGGATGTCAATGACTATGTAAAGGTGACTGTAGAGAATACGGATCTGTGTTCCAGATACTGCGCAAGAGCGGTTAAAGAATATTAAGATCGGACCATCACCAAAGTGGTTACAGCGGAGACTGGCATCCGTTGGAATCCGCCCGATCAACAACCTTGTAGATATTACAAACTATGTAATGGAAGAGTTCGGTCAGCCAATGCATGCGTATGACCTGGATACAATTGCAGGACATCAGATTGTAGTAAAGAATGCACAGGATGGAGGAGAAGATTCGTTACACTGGATGGACAGGAAAGAACAATGGACCAAGATGTTCTGATGATCTGTGACGGAGAAAAAGCTGTTGGAATCGCCGGAATCATGGGTGGTGAGAACTCCATGATCACAGATGATGCAAAGACCATGCTGTTCGAGGCAGCCTGCTTTGACGGTGTGAACATCCGTCTGTCAAGTAAACGGTGGGACTGCGTACAGACGCTTCAGGTAAATTTGAAAAAGGACTTGATCCGAACAATGCAATGGATGCCCTGAACCGTGCGTGCCAACTGGTAGAAGAGATTGGAGCAGGTGAAGTTGTCGGAGGAGCAATTGACGTATACAGCAAGAAGAAAGAGCCTGTACGTGTTCCATTTGATGCAGAGAAGATCAACCGCATGCTCGGAACAAATATTTCTGAGGAAGATATGCTTGGATATTTCAAGAAAATCGATCTTGATTACGATGCAGAGACAAAAAGAAGTGATCGCACCGACATTCCGTCACGATCTGTTCAGATTAGCTGACCTTGCAGAGGAACTTGCAAGATTTTTCGGATATGACAATATCCCGACAACGCTTCCAAAGGTCTGAGAGGCTACAACAGGTAAGTTCCGTTCAAGCTTCGTATTGAGCAGGTTGCAAGTGATATTGCTGAGTTCTGTGGATTCAGTCAGGGAATGTCTTATTCCTTCGAGAGCCCGAAGGTATTTGATAAACTTCTTCTTCCAGAGGATTCAAAGCTTCGCAATGCAATCTCAATCATGAATCCACTTGGAGAAGATTACAGTATTATGCGTACAACCTCTTTGAACGGTATGTTGACATCACTGGCAACCAACTACAACAGAAGAAACAAAGAATGTTCGTCTCTATGAGATGGGAAATATTTATATTCCAAAAGAACTTCCACTGACAGAGCTTCCGGATGAGAGAATGCAGTTTACACTTGGAATGTATGGAGATGGAGATTTCTTCAACATGAAAGGTGTAGTGGAAGAGTTCTTTGAGAAAATCGGTATGAAGGGCAGAGAGAAAATACGATCCGAATGCAGGAAAGTCATTCCTTCACCCGGGACGTCAGGCCAATATCATTTATGATGGAAAAGTGGTTGGATATCTTGGAGAAGTTCATCCGGAAGTTGCTGATATCTATGGAATCGGTGAGCGCGCATATGTTGCAGTTCATGGATATGCCGGAGATTATTCCATATGCTACATTTGACAGAAAGTACACAGGAATTGCAAAATATCCTGCAGTGACAAGAGATATCAGTATGGTTGTTCCAAAAGAAATCCTTGTCGGACAGATTGAAGATGTGATTGAGAAAAAAAGGGCGGCGCTCATTTAGAGAGCTTTAACCTGTTTGACATCTATGAAGGTGCTCAGATCAAAGCAGGATTCAAGTCAGTTGCTTATTCTATCGTATTCCGTGCAAAGGATAAGACACTGGAAGAAGCTGAAATTACAGCAGCAATGGATCGCATTCTTTCCGGTCTTAGAAGAACTTGGTATTGAGTTGAGAAAGTAAGAAGAGAGGGTAAGAGCATTGAAAACAAGTGATTTTTATTATGATCTGCCTGAGGAACTGATTGCCCAGGATCCGTTGGAAGACCGTTCTTCCTCCCGCCTTATGATACTTGATAAAGAGACAGGGAAGACAGAGCATCATGTATTTCGTGAGATTATCGATGAACTGAATCCAGGAGATTGTCTGGTTATCAATGATACAAAAGTAATCCCGGCCCGACTGATCGGTGTAAAAGAGGAGACCGGAGCTAAGATAGAAGTGCTTCTTTTTAAAACGAGGAGCAGATGATGTCTGGGAGACATTGGTAAAGCCTGGAAAAAAGGCAAGACCGGGAGCAAGGATCAGTTTTGGAAACGGTCTTTTAGTCGGAGAAGTCATGGAAGTCGTAGAAGAAGGAAACCGTCTGATCCATTTTGAATATGAAGGAATCTTTGAGGAGATTCTGACCAGTTAGGACAGATGCCGCTTCCACCGTATATTACACATCAGCTTCAGGATAAGGACAGATATAATACTGTCTATGCGGTACACTCAGGTTCTGCGGCAGCACCGACGGCCGGACTTCATTTTACACCGGAGCTTCTGGAAGAGATTCGCGCGAAAGGTGTGGAGATCGCGTGATGCGATGTTCATCAAAGATTAAAAATTCTTTCTGTGGTTGGGTGAATTAGTAGTTGTTGGGGAGACACGCTTGTAAAGAAAAAAGACTTCTTTATGGCGAAGCGGACGCAGAAAGCAGGATATTCCTTCGCAGTGCAGGCCCGCTTTACCTCAGCCCGTTGACCGTTTGTAACTCGAAAGTGGAAATCTTCGTGCAATGGCACTCGATTTACTTTCTCTAACAAACGCTGCAAAGTGTCTTCGGAACGCTCCCTGCTAATGCACCTGCTCAGGAACACCCTGCTTTCCGCTGGTAGTCACAGTAAGAAGTTTTTCCAACTCCACAGCGTATTCACTCAACAATGCAAATTTCAAAGGATAGAAAAAGCCGGATGGCTATTGACTAAGATATTCGATCGTAAATATTAGACAGTAGATATTGTATTTACTATTTGACAAATCATTCATCTTAGTCGATAACCTTCCGGCTTTCTACTTCTTATTGAAATTTCGTATTGTTGAGAGAAAAATGTCCCGGTGCGAGAAAAGCATTCTGATTTGAAAATCGCCCAACTTGTTAAGGAACGTAAACAGGAGTGCCTCTGCACGAGTGTTTCCACGTTCCTGTTACAAGTTGTCAACGGGCTGAGGTTAAGCGGGTCCTGCACTGCGATGCAACAACAAGTGTGGATATGGACGCTTTTCTATTAAAAAACTTTCCAACTGCCAAATCATTTTCATTCCAACAAATACAAATTTTATACTTATTTCATACAAACTTTAAACTCTTTTAATTGATTTTTTTTTTCTTACACTATCTTATACTCATCTCACATCAAAATCTCAGACAGATTTCATTTTCATTTTCTATGTCTGATGTCCAATAAGTAGAAAATTTCAGGACAATCTTTAAAGAAAAGCTTTTGAAAAAAGTCCTTTAAAGATTTATTTCTGAAACCTTACCACGGACGCATCTCATATTTCAAGACCATTTCGGTCAGAGATTTTCATTTTGATGATAACGATTATATTTTTTGTTAAGGAGGACTTGCCTATGGGACAAGCAGATGTAAATGTTAATCTTTGGCTTAAGGATACGAAACGGTTCGCAGACCTGTTCAATGCCATTTTATTTCATGGGGAAACCGTGATCCTGCCGGAGAACCTTCACCCCAGCCCGGAGACAACCGCAGTCAGTCTTCAGGACGCTCAGGGGAAAAATATTGTAAAAAAGCAATACCGCGATATCATCATGAACTGGCAGGATCAGGCTGTGCTGATGCTGCTGGCGGTGGAATCACAGACTGCCATTCATTACGCTGCACCGTTGAAAGTAATGCTCTATGACAGCATGGAATACGCAGAACAGGTGCGGGTCAAATGGAAAGAACGTCCGCCCCGTCTTTCTTCGGCTGAATTTCTTTCCCGGTTTCAAAAGAATGATAAACTCATCCCGGTGATTACTTTGATCTTCTATTATGGGACAGAGGAGTGGGATGGACCTTTGGAACTGCATCAGATGTTCGATCTTGGTACAGAAAAAGAACCATGCAGAACTGATGAAAAAGTACCTTCCCAATTATCACATTAACCTCGTCGATGTCAGAAGACTGAAAAATTTAGAATCTTTTCAAAGTGATTTACAAATCATCTTCGGTATGCTACAATGTAGTCAGGATAAATACGCATTGCGTACATATGTGGCAAATCATAAAGACTATTTCCAAAAGCTGGATCTGGAGACTTATCATGCACTTGGAGCATTCTTAAATTCCCGGCAGCTTATGGAGATAAACGTAGAAAAGAACGAAAGGGAGGAACTGGATATGTGTAAAGCACTGGAAGATATTTATAACGATGGCGTTCAGGTTGGAATAGAGCAGGGCAGACAATCAGGGATTGCCGAAGGAGAAGCTCATGGAAAAGAGCTGGGTATTACAGAGGGCAGGAATTGGGAAAAGCTTCCACAAAAGCACGATATCGCCTTCCAAATGCAAAAGCTTGGGTATCCTTTGGATGCCATTGCAGAAGTACTGATGGAATCGCTGGATAGCGTGCATAAAATTCTTTCTGTGGTTGGGTGAATTTGTATTTGTTGAAGAGAAAATATCCCAGGAGCAGAAAGTCTTTCTGACAGAAAAACGTCCATATCCACCCTTGTTGTTGCATCGCAGTGCAGGACCCGCTTTACCTCAGCCCGTTGACAACTTGTAACAGGAACGTGGAAACACTCGTGCAGAGGCACTCCTGTTTACGTTCCTTAACAAGTTGGGCAAAGTGTCTTCGGAACGCTCCCTGTCAATGCACTGCTCACGCAACAGCAAGGGCGGATATTGGGCGTTTCAAGTCAGAAAGCTTTCCTCACACCCGGACATTTTCTCTCAACAATACGAAATTTCGATAAGTGCTCCATCAAGTAGAAAGATGTCCGGAAGGTTATCGACTAAGATAAATGATCCCTCAAATAGTAAATATAGTATCTATCATCTAATATTTACTATCGAATATCTTAGTCAATAACCTTCCGGCTTTTTTATCTTTTAAATCTTGTATTGTTGAGTGAATACGCTGTGGAGTCGGTAAACTTCTTATTGAGATGGTCAGCGGAAAGCAGGGTGTTCCTGAGCAGGTGCATTAGCAGAGAGCGTTCCGAAGACACTTTGCAGCGTTTGTTAGAGAAAGTAAATCGAGTGCCTTTGCACGAAGATTTCCACTTTCGAGTTACAAACGGTCAACGGGCTGAGGTAAAGCGGGCCTGCACCGCGAAGGAATATCCATGCTTTCCGCGTCCGCTTCGCCACAAAGAAGCTTTCTGATTTACAAGCGTATCACCCCAACAAATACAAATTTACAACTTATTTCTCTCATGCTAAAATATTAAAGTAGCAAGGTCGAATAGAAGAAAGTTCAGAGAAAGCAGCTAAAATGGACAAGATGATAATTTCAATTTTGTAAAAGAAATGAGATTCCGGTGGAAAGCTATTCAGTGGAAAGGTATGCAGAAAAATGAAATCCTGCCACTTCCACAGAAAAGCCAGGAGTTTATCAGAGAAAATTGGGGAAAGAGCGGATTTATTTTTTTATCGGGGCGGCTGGCATAGCTGTCCGTTGGATCGCACCTTTTGTAAAGGATAAGTTTACAGATTCACCGGTACTTGTCATGGATGAAAAGGGAAAGTATGTAATTCCGATCTTGTCCGGTCATATAGGCGGTGCAGTTGAACTTGCAGAGCAGATCGGTATGTGGATAGAGGCAGAAGTCGTTCATACGACAGCGACTGATGTGCAGCAGAAATTTGCAGTAGATGTTTTTGCCAGAAAATATCATCTGTTGTTTAAGGATCGGAAGAAAGCAAAAGAAATTTCAGCAGCAGTACTTGAAGGAGAAAAATAGCATGTCTGATCGAGGATCAGGATATTATAATAGAAGGAAAAATTCCAAAGGAGCTTATTATCTGTAGATCCCGGGAAGTATGGGAACCATATCCGTATAAGGTGAAGCTGGAAAGTTTCAGAGAGAAGAGAACGGAGAAAGCGGAAGAGCCGGGGAAAATGAAAAAATCCGGATGCAGAAAAAGAGGGGTTCCTTTTGCTGAGAACCCGTAATATTGCAGCCGGGATTGATGCAGAAAAGGCATATCCGAGGAAGTGCTGGAACAGGGGCTTAAGGAAGTATTGAAGGAATATGGATTAGAGATGGAGCAGCTCTGTGGACTTGCCAGTATTGATCTGAAAAAGGAAGAAGCCGGACTTATGCAACTGTCAGAAAAATATAAAATTCCTTTTGTAACTTATAATGCAGATGAGTTGATGAAAATTAGAAGTGTATCAGATTCATCGGATTTTGTGAAAAAGGTTACGGAGTGGATAATGTATGCGAACGTGCGGTGAGAACTTATGTACCAGATGGAAAACTGATCTGTCCAAAATACAGAAAAAAAAAAAATGACAGTTGCACTGGTGGAAGAACCAGTCAGAATCCGTTTCTGAAGGAGGAAAGAAAAAGGAAAATGAGAGAAAAAGAACGGAAATTATTACTTTTTGCAGGAACGACAGAAGGGCGGATGCTGGCTGAATATTTATCGAAAAAAAAGAATCGCATGCTATGTAAGTACTGCCACAGAATATGGAAAGAGTCTTCTACAGGAGGAGCAGCTCTCTGATATTATAATCCTTGCAGGAAGGATGAATGAGGAAGAGATAAAGACATTCCTGACAGAAAAAAAAGATTGAATGTGTTGTTGATGCGACCCATCCATTTGCAAAAATTGTCACGGAAAATATCGTGAATGCCTGCAAAGAGACGCAGACCGGCTATATCAGGTGTCTGCGGGAGACGGAGACTTCCGGTGAAGATCTTGCAGGTCAGGAGCAGGTGAGAGTTTTTGAATCTGTCAGAGCGGCAGCAGAGTTTTTAAGGACGACAGAAGGAAATATCCTGATTACGACCGGGAGCAAAGAATTGAAAGAATATACAAAGATCGGGGAATTATCAGGAAAGATGCTTTGCAAGAGTGTTATCTACAAAAGCAGCGGTAGAAGAAAGTGTGAGGCTTGGGTTTGAAGGTAAGCATCTGATCGCGATGCAGGGACCGTTTTCGGAAGAAATGAATCTTGCATTGCTTCATCAGACCCGGGCGAGATATTTTGTCACGAAGGAATCAGGAAAAGCCGGTGGATTTGAGGAAAAGCTGAAAGCAGCAAAAAGGCAGGAGCTGTACTGATCGTGATCGGGAGACCACAGGAGATAGGAAGGAGTGTTCAGGAAGTCTGCCATTTTATAGAAAGCAGCTTTGTAAAAGAAAGAACAGGAGTAAAAAGCATGGAAAAGGGATTGGTTCATATTTATTGTGGCGATGGAAAAGGGAAAACTTCAGCGGCGATCGGACTGGCAGTGCGGGCAGCGGGGAATGGAATGAAGGTACTGTTTACGCGATTTTTAAAGACGGAAGATTCAGGAGAGTTGAAAATTTTGGATCAGATCAGCGGGATTGAGGTGATTCATCTCAAGAAATCATTTGGCTTTTTTATAAAACTCTTTCTGAACAGGAAAAAAAAAAATGTCCGAGATGTATTTTCGCCTTTGGAAAGAAATTTTGGTTGATGTAAGGAAAGAAGAATATGATGTCCTTGTTATGGACGAATTTATGGCAGCATACAATTATGGACTGATTCCAAATGAGGATGCCATTACGTTTCTGAAAGAAAAACCGGAAAAGATGGAAATTGTATTAACCGGGAGAAATCCGGACATGCAGCTGATTGTACTGGCAGATTATGTGTCGGAGATAAAAAAAAAGCATCCGTTTGACCGGGGAATCTATGCAAGGAAAGGGATCGAATACTGAAAAGGCATTGTAAAATACTGAGAAGGTACTGAAAGATTGAAAAGGTGGTGGGAAAGTGGTGTATGAGATCGGAAGGACAAAATCCGGACTGAGAATGGGATTTACAACAGGAAGCTGTGCGGCAGCAGCAGCAAAAGCGGCAACTTATATGCTGCTTTCAGGAGAGACAATCCAGCAGGTAAAGCTGATGACTCCAAAGGGAATAGAACTTTATCTGGATGTAGAGAAAATTTGGCAGACAGGAAAATTCGTGGAGTGTGCCATAAGGAAATATAGCGGAGATGATCCGGATGTGACCAATGGATTACTGGTTTTTGCAAGAGTAAAAAGGAACGACAGACAACAGATACTGCATTTTATGAAGGAAATCTGAGCCTGGAAGGAGGAGTTGGCGTTGGACGGATCACGCATCCAGGACTGGAGCAGAAATAGGACAGGCAGCAATTAACCAGATTCCGAGAAAAATGATTTTTGATGCGGTTCAGGAAATTTGTCTGCAAAAGGAATATCAGGGAGAACTTTCTGTTGAAATTTCTATTCCGGAGGGAGTAGATGCAGCGAAAAAGACGTTCAATCCGAGACTTGGGATCAGAGGCGGGATTTCAATTCTTGGAACAAGTGGGATCGTAGAACCTATGAGTGAAAAGGCACTGACGGATACAATTTATCTGGAAATGAAGATGCTTCAAAGAAAATGGAACAGATTGTGTTATGTTGTCCCGGGAAATTATGGGATGGATTTTCTGACAGAAAAGTTAGAACTGGATGCAGAGCTTTTCAGTAAAATGCAGTAATTATGTCGGCGAGACAATTGAGGATGCAAAATTGCTTCTTGGAATGAAAGGAATCTTGTTATCGGACATATAGGTAAGTGGGTTAAGCTGGCCGCAGGAGTAATGAATACACATTCCAGACAGGCAGATTGTCGGATGGAAGTACTGGGTGTGCATGCAGCCATGCAGGGAGCAGACCGGGAAAGTTGTATGCAGGATCATGCAATGCCTAATACGACAGAAGCCCTGAAAATCATCCGGCAGCTTGAGAATATTAGAACCGGTTATGGCAAGCGTGATGGAACGGATTGAATTCTTTTTATCGAAGAACAGGGCAGGGGAGAATTTGAGATCGGTGCAATCTGTTCTCAAATGAGGATGGAATCCTGGGAAAAACTCAATGAAAAATTACTGGATGATTCAAAAAGAAAGGAGGAGAATAGATGAAAAAGCAGGAAAAATTTTAGGAATCGGGGTCGGTCCGGGAGACCCGGAACTTCTGACATTGAAAGCGGTCCGGAGGATCAGGGAAAGTGATGTAGTTGTTCTTCCGGTGTCAGACAGAGGTCTGGAAGTACCGGTATTTTCAGGAGAGAAAATGAAAGAGAAGAGGACGGACTGAACAATTATCAAAATAGATGTGTCGCTTATCAGATTGTAAAAAGGCAGTTCCCAGGTAGAAAAAAAAATTAAAAATGTTTTACCAATGCCGATGATAAAAGAAAAAAGACCAGTTGAAAAAATTCATGATATGGATGCAGATAAGGTTTGTGAATTTCTGGAAGAGGGTAAGAATAGCATTTTTCTTACGCTTGGTTATGATTACATTTGTCGGAGCGGGACCGGGAGCAGAAGATCTGATTACAGTACGCGGACAAAGACTTTTGAAAGAAGCAGACATCGTGATCTATGCGGGTTCTCTTGTGAACCCGGATTACTTAAACTGTGTAAAGAAAAGTGTGAGATTTATAACAGTGCAGAGATGACACTGGAAGAAGTGTTAGAAGTGATGGTGAAGGGCCATGGGGACGGAAAAGAAATCGTACGTCTGCATACAGGAGAGATCCTTGCCTTTATGGTGCGATCCGAGAGCAGATGGATGAACTGAAGAAACTTGAGATACCATATGAAGATTGTCCGGGTGTCAGTTCATTTTGCGGAGCTGCGGCAGCACTGGAAGCGGAGTACACACTTCCCGGGAATCTCCCAGTCAGTTGTAATTACGAGAATGGCTGGAAGAACGCCGGTGCCGGAGAAAGAATCCGTTAGAAGCTTTGCGGCACATCAGGCAACGATGGTATTTTCTTGAGTACAGGGCTTTTGAAAGAGCTTTCAGCAGAATTGATCGAAGGCGGATACAACGAAGATACACCGGCAGCGATTGTTTATAAAGCGACCTGGCCGGAACAGAAAGTACTTCGCTGCACAGTAGGAACACTGGAACAGACTGCACGCGAGGCGGATGTCACCAAGACAGCGCTGATCGTAGTCGGAGAAGTGCTTGACGGACTTATGAGAGATCAAAGCTTTATGATCCGACATTTACGACAGAATTCAGACAAGCATCCTGTTCTAAGAAGGAATTAGGACAAACCGGAGAGAATCAAAGCACAGAGATGAGACAGGAAGCAGAGGGACAGAGCAAATGAGTACAGTATATGTAGTAGGACTCGGACCGGGAGCAGAAGAGCAGATGACAGTGCGTGCACAGAAAGTATTGGAGCATTGCCCTGTTTTGATTGGTTACAATGTTTATATTGATCTTGTGAAAGAGCAGTTTCCTGATAAGATATTTTTGAGCACTCCGATGCGGAAAGAACCGGAACGCTGCAGAATGGCATTTTGAAGAAGCAGAAAAAGGTCAGGACGTTGCAATGATCTGTAGCGGAGACGCCGGAGTCTATGGAATGGCAGGATTGATCTTCGAGATAGGAAAAGAATACCCTGAGATTCAGATTGAAGTGGTTCCGGGAATCACAGCGGCATCCGGAGGGGCAGCAGTGCTTGGCGCACCTTTGATGCATGATTTTGCGGTGATCAGTCTTAAGTGATCTGCTGACACCGTGGGAACAGATTGAAGAAACGTCTGGATGCGGCAGGGATGGCAGGATTTTGATCTGTCTTTATAATCCATCCAGTAAAAAAGCGCAGATTATCTGCAAAAAGCCTGTGATATTTTTCTTCAATACAGAGATGCCCTGGGACAATTTCTGGGGTTAGATAAGAACAGAATAGAACAGCGGAGATGAAAAGAATCACGACAAATTATCCTTGACAGGAATTGGAATGGGAATGCCGGAAATGTTGACTGCCCGAAGCAAAGACAATTGATTGAAGAGGCAGACTGCCTGATCGGTGCAAAAACGAATGATTGGAATGCGCAAAAGGATTCTTCCTGGTGAGATTAAGTATGCAGGAGAAGAAAAAACAGATGATGAAGGAATACCGTCAGAATAGATTGCAGAAGAGATTGTAAAAGCGGAAAAGGAAGATAGGAAAATCAGGATTCTTCTTTCAGGGAGATATTGGATTTTATAGTGGTGCAAAAAAACTGGAAAAACGTTGACGGAAGGTTTTCTGACAAATGAAATTTATGGTCCCAGGAATTTCTTCGATTGTATATCTGAGTGCAAAATCGGGATTGCATGGGAGGATGCAGCAATCATCAGTCTTCACGGAAAAAACATGAAAATTTTATACAGACGATTCACAGAACATTCTAAGACCTTTCTTCTCGGAGGAAAAGATGCCGGGGCGTCATTTCTATGAGACATTACTTGAGTATGGATGAATGAAGTGCAGGTTCATATCGGAACAAATCTGTCTTATGCAGATGAAGAAAAAGATCTTTCGGGCAAATTGTACGAGATGAAGGCAGAAGGATTTTGAAGGATTTGCAGCAGTTCTTGTAGAAAATCCATCTTCCATTTAAGGCGGCCGGTATGCATCTGAAAGATGAAGAATTTCTCCGAGGAAAGGTGCCAATGACGAAGTCGGAAGTGCGTTCTGTCAGTATAGCAGAGCTTGAATTAACCGAGGATGCAATTGTGTATGATATCGGCGCCGGAACAGGTTCCGTTTCTATTGAAATTGCACGTGCAGGTGAGCAGATTCGTGTATATGCATTGAAAAGAATCCGGAAGGAGTGAAACTGATCGATCAGAATCGGAAGAAATTTAGGACAGACGGAGTGCGAATCATTATTGAGGGGCTTGCACCACAGGCATTGGAAGGAACTGGAAACACCGACACATGCATTTATCGGCGGGAGTTCGGGAAACTTACGAGAGATTGTCCAATTACAGAGAAGGTGAAATCGGATGTACGAATCGTGATCAATGCGATTTCACTTGAAACAGTCAGTGAAGTGATGGGGCTTGTGGACGAAGGGTTCTCCCAGATGCGGAATTCTGCAAGTGAGTGCAGCAAGATCAAAGGTTCTTGGAAGATATCATTGATGATGGGACAAAATCCGGTTTATATTATTTCCGCAGGTGGAAGAAAGCCTGGACAGGTATAAGATGAGAGAAAAGGAAACAAACAGACAGGAGAATTATGAGAAAAATGAAAGAGAATGCTTGCAATAATAAAAATCAGAAAAAAAATCCAGGGTTTTTGTTGTCTGCTGTTTCCAGTAATAGTGGAAAGACAGCTGCAGCTTGTGGCCTGATGTCTGCGTTTAAGCAAGAGGGAGAGCGTGTATGTGCGTGTAAATGCGGCCCGGATTATATAGATCCAATGTTCCACAGGGAGGTTCTTGGCGTTGATTCTAAGAATCTGGATCTATTCTTTTCAGATGCAGAAGAACTTTTTGAAAAAGGGATACCTCCGGCATACGGAGGGATGCGGATATTACTGATAACCGAAGGCGTTATGGGATATTATGATGGAATGGGTCTGGATACAGTCAAAGGGAAGTTCTTATGAGATTGCTTCTGTGCTGAAGTTTCCAGTTATTTTGTTGATTAATGCACGTGGTGCAGCAATGACGCTGGCGGCAGTACTGAAAGGAATGACGGAATATCGTCCGGATAGCAATATTTGCGGAGTCATTTTAAACAGATATCCGGTATGCTCTATCCAAGACTAAAAAGCAGATGCTGGAAAAGAACTTTACAGAGGATGAACCACAGTGAGATCAAAATTGTGGGGATATTTGCCGAAGGCAGATCCATTCGTGCTTGAGAGCAGGCATTTGGGGCTGGTGACACCGCAGGAATTACAGGGATTGAAATCTACAGATGCAACAGGCATGAGAGGCAAACGAGACGTTGGATCTGGAAGGAATCAGTGGATCTTGATTGCAACAGAAAGAGCAGAAGAACTGAAAAGCAGGAAGATTGGAAGAATCAGAAAGATGGAAGTTTAAAATCATCCTTTGCTGATAAGGCTGAAAGTTCGAATCGCAGTTGCGCGAGATGAAGCGTTCTGCTTTTATTATAAAGAAAATCTGGAAATCCTGGAAAGTCGATGGGGTGTGAGTGAAGTCTGTTTTCAGTCCGTTCATGATAAAAACTTCTGAAAATGGAATAGAGGGAATGATCTTTGGTGGCGGTTATCCTGAACTGTATGGAAAAGTTATCGGAAAATAGAAGTATGTTGATGTCAGTAAGAGCGGCATTGGATGAAACAGATTCCCATGCCTGGCAGAATGTGGAGGATTTATGTATCTTCACGAAAAAATAAGAGATCGGGAAGGCAAAAGAATGGTCAATGGTTGGTCGGATCAGGGGAATTTCATATCCTACAGGAAAGCTTGTCAGATTCGGTTATGTTAATGTGATTCCGATGAGTGAAACCTGTAAAAAGGAGTGGCTGCCGGAGGGAACAAGCCTGCGTGGACATGAATTTCATTACTGGGACAGCACAGAAAATGGAGAAGACTGTATGGCTGTGAAACCGGATGGAAAAAGAAGCTGGAGCTGTATTCATGCAGAACCGGGTCTTTTTTGCGGGATATCCTCATTTATATTATCCATCGAACCGGGCATGGATCGAAAATTTTCTAAAGTGCAGGTAAAGTAAAAAAAGAGTAGACAAAAGTGAAAAAGCAGAGGAATGGAAAAAATATGGAATATGAAAAATACCAGTTATTTTTTTGTTCCGTTTAAGTATGAAAATACGAACGGTTTAAAGATTTGACCCGGATGCTGGATGAAAGTGATTCATGGGATCTGGTGCATGATGAGATCATTTATATGATGAAGTATGTTGCAGATAAGCTGGACAGCCGCAAACCGGAGCAGTGTCTGTGCTTTCATTATGAATGGAATGGCAGAAAAAGAGAAGATTTTTCAGGATTGAAAGACTGGTTTTCGACCAAAAAAAAAACCCGTTTCAGGGGACAGAGATCAGCTTCAGGTTTCAATTAATCGGAATCCAGCTCTATTGTTTCAGTACTTCTGTATGTATTATGGTATTTCAGGTACAGTTTGAGAAAAATGATCCCAACTATATTGCTTCGGCAGAGTATTATCTGAAAAAAAGGTCGGAAGAGAGAAGATTTTTTCTGATCAGAATCCCAATGAGATTACATTTTTGAAAATCGCAGAAAAGCTGATGCGAGAAGTAGAAGAAATCGGTACATTTGATTATTTTTATTATGCGAATCCTTCCACTGAGCGGGCAAATGTTCTGAGTTATCTTGAAATGGAGAAAAAGAAGATTATCGAGAAGACCTCTTTTTTTCTAAGGTATTGCTATAGCGAGGGGTTCTTATATACAGAAGATCAGGAGCGAGAGAAAAAGAAATATATCAGTCTTCGCACGATATGATCTGGGGAGTATCCAGGAGGCGGCAGTCTGTATTACCTGTCCTGAAATGGGGAGAGGAACATTCATCAGAACGACATTTTACAGGAATTTTAATTATCAATATCTGTATATGTATATTTTACTGCTGCATCAAAAGTATGTACTGTATATGTTTCTGACAGAAATTGGAGTGGGAAGGTATAATACCCTGGAAACTCTGGAAGAATATAGAAGAAGGCTTTATGAATTTGAGGCAGATTTTGTGTTTTCGTGTGTGACAGAAGTAGCACAGTATCAAAGACTGTATGACAGGATGACAGATGTATTTGCATTAAAAGATATGTATGAAGATGTCAATGAGCCAATACGTGCATTGACCGAGGAAAGAAAAAAGAGAAACGGAGGAAGAACAGAAAAGC
>VOFC01000771.1_pt1 | contig 16001 bp, 25 predicted proteins | sample 5384161 | NCBI WGS metagenome assembly VOFC01 (sample SAMN12384722, study PRJNA508395) | human gut metagenome | isolation source: healthy gut B | host: Homo sapiens | reverse complement strand
GTAAGTGTAACAACATCAAGCGAGAAAAGATAATATTTGATAAAGGATATGAAGTAGTAGAACAAAAAATAGGAAAAGAAGAAAGAAAAACAATAAAAAAGACGTTAGTAAAAAATGGAGAAAAAGATGAGGAGATAGAGCTAGAAGAAAATACATTATATAAAGATATAAAAATACCAGAAAAAAGCGGATATAAATTCTTGCATTGGAAAGATGAAGAAGGAAGAATAATAAGTGAAAACACATATGTAGTAGAAACAAGTGAGAATAAACTATATGCAGAATATACCGAAAAAAGAATATACCATAAATATAGGAATAAATAATGGAAGTGTAAGTGCAACAAGTATAAAAGTAATATACGGAAAAGAAAATACCTTAACAGTAACACCTAAAAGTGGGTATTATATATCAAAGTGGGAGTTGCACAAATGGATATACAATAAGTGGATTAAAAACAGGAACAAGTGCAACAGGAAGTCAAACAATAACAATAAAAAATAATAGTAATGCCTCCGATAGTGTTTGTACAATTGGAACAACAAGTGTTTGCCCATATACAGCAGGTCAAGTAGTTAAAACATTTGATTATACCGGAGGAATACAATCATTTACGGCAGCATGTACAGGAACATATAAGTTAGAAGTTTGGGGATCTCAAGGATCTTCTGGAAGTGCCGGAGCGTCGACAGGTGGCTATGGCGGATACGCACAAGGATCAAAAACTTTATCAAAAGGTCAAGTTATTTATGCTGTAGTTGGTGGAAGATCAGGAAGTTATGGAAGTGGATATAACGGAGGTGGACAAGGTCAATATACTGCTGGTGGTGTTTCGGCTGCTGGTGGAGGCGGGGGCGGAGCAACACATATGGCAACAACAAATCGTAGAGTCCTATCAAATTATAATTCATATAGAGGAGAAGTTCTAATAGTCGCAGGAGGTGGCGGCGGGCAGGGAGAAAGTTCAGGAAGACCTGGAGGTTCTGGAGGCGGAACTAATGGCGGAAATGGAACTGGGGGTTGTTATGTTCCGACTGGTGGAACACAAACGTCTGCTGGAAGTAGAGGAGATAGTGATGCTGGTGTTTCAGGATTTGGTTATGGTGGAAATGCCCCTAGTGGAAGCAGTACGTCGGGAACATATGGAGCCGGTGCTGGCGGAGGCGGCTGGTATGGCGGCGGAGCAGCAAGTTTCAAAAGTGGAAGTGATTGCGGGTCATCAGGAGCCGGTGGCTCTGGATACATCGGAGGTGTATCTAGCGGATCAATGTTAAATGGCCAACGCGCCGGCCATGGCTATGCTCGAATAACATTTGTTTCATTAGGCTAAACTTGTGATATCACAAGTTTTTTTCTTTAAATAATGACATTTTTTTTGTATAATTATATGTAGGAAGTGAGAATATGGATAAGTTTTATAATAATCGTATATTAACTAAATTTATGTTAATACAACCTCTTATCGATATCATAACTTCGTTAATGATAAATGAATATAATTTTCATATATCTTTAGGAATGATTTGCAGATTTATATTTCTTATATATGCTGGTATTTATATAATAAAAAATCGTGATAGTAAAATTAATACATATATTATTATTTGGATAATTTACTTGCTAACATCATTTGTTGGACATTTTCTATTAGACTCTCACTTTAATATTATGAGTTTTGGTGTCAATATGGCTAAATTGATTTATTTTCCAATTATACTTTTGTTCTTCACTTTATATTTTAAGAAAAATGAAGAATTGGATCGTTTCACATTTATTATTATTGCCTTAATAATTGGAATATCTTTATTAACTTCAGTTATTACAAAAAACAGCATATTGTTCATACTCTTCATATGAAAATTGCTATCATAAAGGAATAGTTTCATGGTTTAATTCAGCAAATGAATATGGTTTAATTTTGATTGCATTGTTAGGCTATTCTTTAATAGACTATATAAAAAGTAAGAATATTTATAATATAGTTTCCTCTTTAATAACGATTATATTCTTATGTATTTTAGGAACTAAAGCGAGCTATGTAGGATGTGTAGGTTTACTTGGTTGTGCCTTTATTTTCTATTTTGCATACAACAAACTTATTATAAAAGAACAAATTAAATTTAAAAAGTCTTTTCTTTTTAGAGGTATTTTATTATCAATTTTCGTATTCACAATTAAACTACCAATTTATACAAATCTTATTGGAAGTTATGAAAGAGCCTATGAAAATAGTGGCGGGAAATTATTGTGAAACTTGTTGCCCTAAATTTGATAAAACCAGTGAAGAAATTCGCAATGAGATATCTTCGTCACTTGTTTTTAATGGAAGAGATGACTTTTTGATTGCCAATAAAGCGATGTATAAAAATAGTACTTTATTTTCAAAACTATATGGTTTAACATATGATGATAGAATTTATCAAGGAATTCATTATGAAAAAACGTAGAAAGAGACTTTCATGATTTGTTATTTCAATATGGAATTATTGGGTTTATTATTGAATTAAGTTTGCCACTATATTTATTATTAAGCATTTTAATAAAAATTATAAAAACAAAAAAGAATAGAATCGATGAAGAAATATGTATATTAGCAACTTCTACGGCTTTCGTTCTTCTAGGTTCCTATTTAGTTGGACACTTTCTTTTTGCTCCAGCAGTATCGATATATGTTGCATATTCAATAGCGTTATTAAGTAAGAAGGTTGGAAATATATGAAAAAAAACATTGCTATTTTTGAACCAAATTTAAATATAGGTGGTATTGAAAAAAAGTTTGATTAATCTTTTGAAAAAAATTGATTATGATAAATATAATATAGATCTTTATTTACTTTCCAAAGGCACTTTATATAAATGAACTCCCTAAAGAAGTAAATGTAGTTTTTCTATCAAAACCAAGTTTTTATAAGTATTTACCATTTTTTATACTAAAAAAACTTATTAAAACGGATACAACTATAAAATATGATGTTGCCATTGACTTTAGCGCGTATAATAACACTTTATCAGCATATACTTTAAATTCCAATGCCAACAAAAAAAAGTCATTTGATTCATAATGATTATAAAATAAAATATAAAAACGAATTTAAATTTAGAGTATTGTTTAATTTAAGCAAAAAGCAAATATAAAATTTTGATGAAATTGTTGCAGTAAGTGAAGGAGTAAAAGAATCCTTTAAAGAACTAACTGGATTAACCGCAAAAAAAGTAATTCCTAATTATATAAATACTGATGAAATATTAAAAAAAAAATCTGAAGAAGAGGTTAATTTTTCATGTTGATGATGGTAATATCAATTTTTGCTTTTTAGGAAGATTAGTGTATCAAAAAGGGTTAGATTTATTATTTCCTATAATTAAAGAATATAAAAGAAAGTAATGAAGAATTTCAACTTTATATAATTGGTGATGGTCCACTTAAAGATAAACTTATAAATCAAGTAGAGGAGTTAGATTTATTTGATAATATTACTTTTTTAGGTGCTAAAAAATCCTTTTCCTTATTTAAAAAATGTGATTATTTGATCTTAAATAGTCGTTATGAAGGTCAAGGAATGGTTGCGTTAGAAGCCAAGTCTTTAGGATTAAAAGTTATCATGCCAGAGAGACTAAATAAATATTTAAATATTGATTATATCGATATAAATGACTTAAAAGGAGTTAAAAAGTTTAAAAAAGAAAACAGATAAATTAGAAGATTATAACTCTAATATAACTGAAAAAATAAATAAATTGTTAGGTGAGTAAATGAAAACAGGTTTGGTTATAATAAATTATAATGATTATGAGAATACGATTAACTTAACTGAAGAGGTATCAAAATATACTTCGATAGATGAAATTGTAATTGTAGATAATAATTCATCTAATTATGATATTGAAAAAGTTAAAAAATAAAGAACAATAAAGTTCATGTTATTGGGTTAACTAGTAATTTAGGATATTCAAGTGGAATGAACGAAGGATGCAAGTATTTAGTTCAAAAATATGGAAGTTGTAACATAATATTAAGCAATTCTGATATAAGTATTCCTTCTAATAATGTTATCAAATCTTTAGTCAAGAATATGAAAAATCCTAAAATTGCAGCAATAATGCCTAAAGTACTAGAACATGGTGTATTTAAATATGGTTGGAAACTTACAAGCCCTAAAGAAGATTTGCTTTTAAATATTCCAGTATTTAGTAAATTATATAAAACTAAATGTATTCAATATAATGAGAGTCACTTTAATGATCCACTTCCAGTAGTTGATTGTTTATATGGATGCTTTTTTATGATTAAAAGTGATATTTTGAAGGAAATAAATTATTTTGACACCAATGTATTTTTATATTATGAAGAAAATATTTTAGCAAGAAAGCTTAAGGATAAAAAACTTTTATCAGTTGTTGATACAAGCGTATTTGTAGAACACAAACATAATGCAACAATTGGAACGAATGTATCAAGACTTAATAAATATAAGATATATAAAGCGAGTCAATTCTATTATGAAAAAATTACAATAATGCTAATAAGTTAACAATGAGTATTTTAAAATTCTTTTTATAATATATCTTTATTTATAAAAGAAACTAGTATTAAACTAAAAGAGAAGTCTAAATAAGGCTTCTCTTTGCTTTTAAAAATAATATTATATCTAAGAATATATCCATTAATAGTTGCTGTTATAAGAGCAACTATTATTAAAGTCATTTTAAATATACTAGGGAATCTATTTGTTGATAGAGTTGTAAGTAAAATTACAAATGGTATTATACCAACAATAAATCCTATAAAAAAATATTTGTTTTTCATTATTTCAATGTTGTTATCTTTCATATTCTACCTCTATAATACAATTATACCTTATTAGTTTTTATTTTTAAAGAAAAATATTATAAAACTTAATAATTGTAGATTCTATTTCCACTTTATAAATGAAGTTAAATGATTCTTCAAGTTTTGAAGGAAGTATCAACTCTTCAAATGAAGCAAAATCTATAATATTAAAATTATCTAAAAAACTCCAAAATAAAATTGACAGGAGATTCTTATGTAACATCTTTAGATGATGAAGATACAAGTTACAAAAACATTGATTTTAATGGTTATAAATTATATGTAAATGGAAAAAGTGTAAACTAGGGCGAGAATTATTCACCTTTTTTTTTTTTCATTTTATGATAAATTAAAAATGGTGATGATATGAAAGATAAACTAAAAGAATTATTAAATAACTCCTATAGCCCTTATTCGCATTTTAGAGTTGCTTCAATAGCAGTCATGAAAGATGGTCGCGAATTTAATGGAGTAAATGTTGAAAATGCTAGTTATGGCGCTGCCATATGTGCAGAGAGAAGTGCGATTGTATCAGCAATATCTGCAGGATATAAAAAACATGATTTTGAAGCTTTATACGTTATGTGTGATAATGAAAAAATCGGATTTTCATGTATGGTTTGTAGACAAGTCATAAGCGAATTTTTTTTTGAACCAGATAAAAATATAATCGCGATGAATCCAAACGGTGATGAAATAAAGCTTAACCGTAAAAAGAACTTTGTCCATATCCGTTTTCTGATGAGGATTTAAAATAAAAGAAGCAATATTGCTTCTTTTTATAAACTTTTTATTTCTTCAATATATGCATATGTTGAATCTTTATATTGCTCTAACTTTCTGTATAAATCACTAGAATCATCGGAAATTTCATTTATTCTTTTTATTCCTCCATTAGTCTTAACTAGTGGAATTGTGTTACGCCTTTTGCGTCAAAAAGATATATAAAAGTGATTTTTAGGAAGACGTTCAGTTTTAACAACTGCTGTTGCATTTACAAAATATTTCCAAGAAGGAAAATTAGTGCTAAATATTTCACACAATTCATCTTCTTTTTTAGTATATAAATCATCATAACTTATAAGTTCCTTATTTACAGCCTCTTTTACAATTTCACATATATACTTCATAACAAATTTATCAGTATTTCCTTGTAACTCTTTAGCATAATTAAATACCATTTCTACAAACTTATTTGCTGAATTTTTACTTTTAAAACCGATTTCTGGTAAGTTTTCTTCATTGGTTAAAACTATTAGATCATCATAAACCTCCTTAATTTGACCTTTTTCATGAGTATGCAGCCAAACATAACAAGTGTGAAGAACTCCATCTAAACGATCTGTACAGAGTTTAGGCGATTTATTTTCTAAGATATTATAATTATCAAAATTCTTAAAATCATTAAGTGTTATATCATCGCTTTTTAGTAATTCTTTTAATTCAGTATCATTATTTATGATATCAACAATATTCTTCTCAGAACTTTCTTGATTAATATAATCTCCAAAGACATAATCAATTGAATGCGCAAAGCAGGGAGTGCCAGCATCATGAAATAAAGCTATAATAGTTTCTTTTTTTTATTATGAGTAAAATGCCAAGTCATATGTGCAACAACTAAAGAATGAGTATATCTTGTATATTTAAATCTTGGAGAATAAAGTTTCGTATAGTCGCATCCACAAAATTGAGTAACATTTTTAATCTAATCAAAGTTTTAGTTTTTAAATATTTATCTAAAAAAGTAGGATATTCCTTATCGATAAAGATATTTATATAGTCATTCATAAGTTTATCACCTGAGTTAATTATAACATCAACAAAAATTTATTAAAACGATTTTTATTGGCATCTATGTTGGTCAGGGTAATTTGAACAATAAAAAAACTCACACAATGTGAGTAATTTACTAATGGTGGAGAATAGGGGACTCGAACCCCTGACCCCCCACGGTGCAAGCGTGGTGCTCTAACCAACTGAGCTAATTCCCCCATCAGCAACAAAATCATTGTAGCATAATGAAAATATAAATTCAAGTGTTTTTATAAAAATTTTAATAATATTTATAAAATATATGATTTCATTATGATTTAAAAAGTAATTGTTTTCTTTATTGAATCTATTTTTTTGTTATAATACCAATCGATTCTATAAAATCATATTTATGAAAATGAATAATTATAACTGGAACTTGTTCAGTAAATGCTTCAATGATTTTATTTTCTATTGCTTCAATTTGTTCTTCAGATAGAATAGGTTTCTTTTTATTTATAACTACAATTTTATCTTTTTCTTCATTGCCATTAAAAAGTGAATTAAACGGCATCCACTGAGAAGAGTTTTGTTTCATGCTTTATGTCCACCGATTAGACCATTTCTTTCTTTAATTGTTGAGTCACTTAATAAACTTGAAGCTTTTAAAATTGAATTTGGACCAAATCGTTCTTTAACTTTATCAATTGTTTCTTCAATTTGTTTCCTTTTTTTATTTCTTCATAGTCTTCAAATATATCAAGCTGAATCTTGTCGTTCGGGCTCAAATTTCCAAAAGAAATAGCTACCTTTCTTATTGGAAATTTTGTGTAATAATGGTTAAAAATATACATAGCTGTTCTAAATATTTCATTTGCGTTGTCTGTTCTTTCGTTTAGCTTTAAAGAATGATGGAAACTACCAGAGGAAGTTTTTGAAGAGGTAATACCTAGACTTATAAGGCCACAAAGCAGTTTTTCTTTTCTGCATCTTCTACACAAAGTATCAATTATTTCGTAGATAATGATATCAATATTGAAGTCAAAATAATCTTTAAATAAAACTTGGGAATTGCTGATGCTTTTTCTCTTTTGGTTTATAATCGTTTAGATCACATATCTTTGTTAAATCTATTCCATTAGCTCGATAATATAAATCCCTACCTAAAACACCGAATTCCTTTATAAGTTTTTCTTTTAGGAGTAAGTGCTAGTTCTTTTACCGAATAGATATTCATACTATTAAGTCTTTTTTTCAAGATTAGATCCAATTCCCCACATTTTTGATAAAGGTTTAATGTCCCATAACTTAGTTTCAACATCATCATATGTCCATTTGGCGATGTTATCTTTTTGTATGCTTTGCTTCAATATCCATGCTTATTTTAGCGAGCAACATATTTGGTCCGATTCCAGCTGTACCAACTAGACCAGTTGATTCTTTTTATATCTTTTAGGATTGTTAAAGCAAGTTCATAATCGCTCATATTATACATCTTTAAATAATTGGTAACGTCTAAAAAACACTCATCAATAGAATAAACATGTAAGTCTTCCTTAGCTACATATTTTAAATATATTCCAATAACTTCTTTACTTTTTTTTTTGATATAGACTCATTCTCGGAGGAACTTTTATATATTTTTATATTTTTAGGAATGTCATAAACTCTTACACGCCCAGGAATCCCCAAACTTTTTAAATAAGGAGTAACAGCTAATGATATTGCGCCTTTTTGTTCAGGATTGCATACAATTAAAGGCGTTGTATAAGGATCAATTCCGCGTTCAACACATTCAACAAAAGCAAAAAAACTTTTTAAATCAATACACATGATATTTCTTTTCGTTCTTAGTTCGTCCATAGTTATCCCTCACATATAATATAAAACATTTGTTTGCTGTAGTCAATAAAGATATTGAAAAGTACAAAATATTATTTTATAATTATTTATATAGTATACAAGGAGGGGTAAAGTGAAGTGTATAAATTGTAAGAAGACTATACCTGAAACATCAACAATATGTCCTTTTTTGCAAAAATGATCCGAATACGGAAGTAATAACTCCTATGGAGTTTGGTGAAATAAATGAAAATACGTATGCTAACGATGAAAAGTTTGATATTAAAACATATTTTAAAAGAACCAAGAAATAAAAAATTATTATATTTTCTATAAGTTTAATTATATTAGTAATTGGTGTTTTTTCTTTTCTAATAATCAATTTATTTAAACCTAAAAAAGATATGAGCTACAAATATTTTACTGGAGTAGTTGATCATATAACTGAGTATATTACTGATAATTATTTATCTAATAACTCCATTAAAAGTGGAGAATATACTCTTGAATTAGATTTAAGTGATTATAGAACAAAATTTGAAGGAAAATATTCAGGAGATTTAAAATCAAAAAAGATTATATATAGATGGTAAAATGCGAGATCCAAAAGAGGATGAAGGTGGTATCGTCTTTGAAAGTAAAGAATTTACGTACACTTTATATGCCGATAAAAATGATATCTATTTTAAATCTAAAGAATTTTATAACGATGAATATATTTTATTTCCATTAGAAGATGAACTAGATTTCTTCAAGCAAAAAAACTATAATATTCAAAAATGTTATAGATGGATTAAATACCGCAGTAGATGAATCTTTAAAGAAGTTAAAATATACTTCAGGAAATGAGAAAATAGATTATCGAAATGATACTATAAAAAGTGATTACTTAGAATTAGAATTAAATAACTCTAATCTTCAAATATTCTACGAAAATTTCTATAATAGTTTAAAAGAGGATAGCAACTTCATCAACGAATTTGCAAGAATTCAAAATAAGAAAAGTGATGAAATAATTGAAACATTAGAAAATTATCGTAAAACAAAAGAATATGAATATAAAAATGGTGAAGAGCAAAATAATCCAACTAAAATAAGAATTTATTATAGTGGTAAAAAATATATCGTTTAAGCATTGATTACAATGATAAAAAATACGTTATAGATATCGGTGATACAAAATATTATTTCAAATATTATGAAAGTGATGAATTAAAAGCTAACTTTGAATTAACTATAGTAAAAAACAAGTTCAAGATGTGATAAATGAAACATATGAAGTAACATATAAAATAAATGATAAAACAGGAATAATAACTTTAAAATTAATAACAAAAGAAAAGGAAGTTTAACCAATATTGAAATTGAACAAAAGTAAATCAGTAAGAGATTTTACTGATGAAGACGTTGTTAAGATAAAAGAAAATATGAGTTATTATAAAGAAGATATTGGAGCCATTATTCAAAAAATTATTTGATTCATATGACTATAAATGCAAAACCAACACTTGAATGTGTATGTGATGATAGTAAGGAAAAAAATGTTCATGTATGTATAATGGTGAAATGATAACTTGCAAAATATAACGAAGTTAAAAAGAGTATTGAAAAAGTATATTAAATAGTATATATTTATTATAGACAAAAAATAGGAAGGGAAGTTTATATGAGATGTAATGCGTGTGGAAATGAAATTCAAACGGTTCAACAATGCCCATTTTGTGGCTCAGCTATAAAAAATGAGAATGATGTTGAAAAAACACAAACAACTGGGTAGAAGTTGAAAAAATCAATATTCAAAATAACTTTACAACAAAATCCAGTTGAAAATCAAGAAAGTTCATCAATCGAAAACAATATTGATGTAGAAAGAAATGTTCTTGAACAAACTGATGTTTCTGGAAAAAGAAGCAAGCTATATTATGGATGCAACAGGTGAACATACTGTTGTTAGTACAAGCTCAGATTTGGTCACTCCAACAATAGAACCAAATAAGAAAAAAGTAAAAAAGGATTAATAATTGGAATAGTAATAGCTTTAATTATTGTTGTAGTTGCAATACTTGAGTATTTGGTTATATGTTCCTTTATAAGAGTGCAGATAAGAGAATATCAAATGTTATTGATAATGCTTTCAAACAAGTTTCTTCTGTAAGCAATGATGAAAAAAAAGCAAGCGGAACATTAAGCATGGATGGACGCGTATCAGTTGGAAGCACAACTTACAGTGCTAAGTTAAGTGCAAAATATGGAGTAGATTTAACAAAAAAATCATGAATTTTGATGCTTCTATTGAAAGTTTAAATATTGGGATGGAACTTTTTAGATGAAACTTTGAAAGTAAATACTTATTTAAAAGATTCTAATGTTTATTTATATTTTAGCAATTTCTATGATAAGTATGTTTATACAAAAGTTGATGGTTTAGATGAAATATTCAATTCCACTACAACAACTGATGTTGATTCAAAAGTTTTGATTGATTGATTTAAAGATGCAATTAAAGCGGGCTTACTTGCTGCTGACAAAACTCAAAAAGATGAAAGCAAATAGCAATGTAGTAACAATTAAATTAAATAAAGAAAATCAAAACAAAGATTTCTAATGCTGCTAAAAAATCAGTTTTAGGCAATGAAAAATTCTTAACTGAACTAAGCAAAATCAGTGGTAAAGATAAGAGTGAATTAAAATCAAAGCTTAGAAAAAGAAACTATAACTGAACAAGTTGAAGATGCTGAAGGTTATATTGAATTATTAACTAATGTTTTTTGGTAATGAATTTGAAGGTATGAATATTGTAACTAATGTTTTTGAAATGAATATTACTAATGAAAATATAGCATTTAAAGTTATGGAAGGCGGTAAAGAACAAGCAAACGGAAAAATTAAATTTACATCTAAAGCTGGTGCTAAAACTAATGAAGTTACAGCAAAACATTTCTTTAACTGCTTATGTAAGTGAAAAAAGCTTATACAGTTGAATTAAATATAAAAAATGAAAGCGATGTTAACCCAAGTGTAGAAAGTGCTGATTTAAAAGATGCCGTTGAAATTAGTATTTTATCTCAAGAGGATATATTAAATATTTACAATAAAGTTTCTAAATTTGGTAAATTAGGATCAATTTTATCAAATTATATAACTAGTACAATTACTCAACCAACTACTGATATTACTGAATAATTTATAAAAGAAAGTTGAAAAAATACTTTCTTTATTTTTTTTAAAAAAAGTGTTAAAACTACTAAACTTAAAAATTGGTAGCTTTTTTTTTGACAAATTTTAACGTTTTACATATAAATCAATACAGATATTAAAGATCTGAGCTTCCAAATTTAAAATTTGGTAGTTTTGAAATATAAAAAAATTATGCTTAAATAAATACTTGAGAAGCAAGGGAAAGATGCTTATCACTTTCTTATATGTAGGACGTGAATTTTCAGCAAAATAAGCTGTAGTAAGGAAGTGATGTATAATGTTTAAACATCAATTTAAAATAGAACTACTAGTAACAAGTTTAATCATTATAATTTTTTATATTATTATATCTTCTTTGTAGAAAGGAATATAAGATATAAAAAAGCACCTTTTCTTTTTGAAAAAGGTGCAACACAAAAACATGTGGTAAGCATCGCGTCCTAAAGAAACTTTGCTTTTCACTTAAATAAAATATAACACTTTTTAAAATAAATTACAATGATAAATGATTGTTTGAGAAACATAAATACATTTAATAAGATGTTTAACGATAAAATTATAAAAACAGTGTAGACTAAAGTTGAAGAAAAACATTATATAATTGTAGTAGATATAGTTATTGTACCGGTTGATAGTAAATATCTTGAACATACTGAAATGCTTTAAAATCTAGATTAAAAAAGAAATGAACCGGTCACAAATTGCGACCGGTTGAAATAAAAATTTCAAGACTTTAATATCGTCAGATTATTGTAACAATATCAATTAATTTTGCTTTTTTTCTTGAAATAAAATATCTTATATTCTAAAATTAATTTAGGTGAAAATATGTACGCAGAAGTTTTAATACAATATGGTGTAAAATCTTTAGATAGAGTATTTACTTATCATATACCAGAACATTTACAAAATAAAGTGTTTGTAGGTGTAAGAGTAAGTGTTCCTTTTAATAAAAAAAAATATTAATGGTTTTGTTATGTCATTAAAAGACGTTGCTTCATCTGATTTTGAAATCCTGGATATAAATGATGTAGTAAATGAATCATTCAAATTAAATGAAGAACTAATACAACTAGGTGCATATTTAAAAAGAAAGAACATTATGTTCTTTAATCAGTGCATATCAAACAATGCTTCCAACAAGTTTAAAAATCGACAATGAAAAATATGATTATTCAATTTATAATAATTACGTGGTTATAAAGATGAAGAAGCTTGTAAATATTTTGTTTTTTTAAATAATAAGAAAGCAAAAAAAACAAGTAGAATTTGTAAATAGACTTTTAACCGAAAAAGAATTTCTAAAAAGAAGTTAGTACTCAAGTTCTAAATTCATTATTAGAAAAAAGATTTGGTTACAATCGAAAAAAGAAAATGTTTATCGAATTAATCCAAATGTTAATAAAACTGAAGAAAAAAATATTGACTGATGAACAAACAAAAGCTATGGAAGAGGTTAAAAAATTCATTTGATAAGTTTGATGTTTTTTACTTCATGGAATAACTGGCTCAGGTAAAACGGAAGTATATATTAAATTAGTATCGAAGTACTAAAAAATGGTAAAACTGTTATTATGTTAGTTCCTGAAATAACTTTAACAACTCAAATAGTTAAAAGATTTTATGAATGTTTTGGAGATAATGTAGCTATATTTCATTCAGGTTTAAGCTGATGGAGAAAAAGCTGATGAATACAATAAAATTTTAAGAGATGAAGCAAAAATTGTGGTTGGAACTCGTTCATCAATCTTTGTGCCTTTACAAAATATTGGACTTATTATAATCGATGAAGAACACACCAGTTCTTATAAACAAGAAAATAATCCACGTTACCATGCTGTTGATATGGCCATATTTAGAGCAAAGTATAATAATTGCCCAATAGTTTTAGGTCTGCTACTCCAAGGCTTGAAACAATGGCTAGAGCAAAAAAGGGAGTATATAAATATTTAAGCTTAAAAAATCGTGTAGGTAATGCAAGAATTCCTAAAAATAAAGTTAGTTGATCTTGCAAGTTCTTATAAAATGGAGATACTATTTTATCAACTGAACTACAAGTTAAGATAATGAAAACCTTAGAAAGAAATGAACAAGTAATGTTACTTCTAATCGTCGAGGATATTCAACTATTATAACTTGTGCATCATGTGGATATACATATAAATGCCCTCACTGTGACATAACTTTAACGTATCATAAAAGTTCTAATAATTTAAGGTGTCATTATTGTGGATATACCAAATTCATGAGTGACATATGCCCTGAATGTGGAGAAAAAGCTATAAAAACTTATGGTTACGGAACGGAACAAATAGAAAAAATACATAAAAGATTTATATCCATCATATCGAGTTATTAGAATGGATACTGATACTACTTCAAGAAAGGGAAGTCAAGAAAAAGATAATCAACGAAATTGAAAATCATAACTATGATATTATTATTGGAACTCAAATGATATCTAAAGGTTTAAACTTTCCTAAAGTAACTTTGGTAGGAGTAATAAACGCTGATGAATCTTTAAATATACCAGACTTTAGAAGCGGAGAAAATACTTTCAACTTGCTTCACCAAGTTTCCGGTAGAGCAGGAAGAAGTTCTGATAATGGTGAGGTTATTATTCAAACATTTAATCCATTAAACAAAAAACTTTAAATTATGTTGTTAATAATGATTATTTAGGAAATTATGAATATGAAATGAATATTAGAAGGCAACTTAAATATCCACCATTTTATTATTTGACAAGTATTAAAGTAATAAAGTAAAGATTATAATAAAGCGAGTGTTGAAGCTAATAAAGTAGTTAATTTTTAAGAAAAATTTGAATAAAGAAACTATTATTTTAGGTCCAACAACAGCATCAGTTTTAGAATAAATAATAACTATCGTTTTCAAATTCTTATTAAGTATCGTTTTGATGATTCTTTACTTAAAACTTTAAAAAGAAATAGATGAACAATATATATTTAATAAAGATACATATTTAGAAATTGATATGGATCCAATTAGAATATAATTGATAGAACTAAAGTAAAAATTAAAAATTGTTTTAAATAAGTGCTATAATAATGCAAAGCTAATGAATTTAATTTAAGGAGGTTAAAAATGGCTTTATTTAATGAAAAGAAGAAAAAATAACTATCAAACGTTTTCTTGTGACAACGTAGAAGTTACATTTGATAATAATGGATATATTGTAAAGGCTAAGGGATTCACATCTATTATGTGGGGTAATCTGAATCTCGATGAAGAATTAATTGGCAAGCATATAATTGAACTTGCAAGAATGTTAAAAGAATATACAGCAAATCAGAAAAATTATATTAGTTTTTTAGAAAATGTAGTACTGAGTTTCTATGAAAGAAATTTAAGTGATACTTTAACCAAAGATTGTCGTTCATGTCAAAATATGAGTTGCAGAGTTGAAAGTTATGAAAAACCAGTTGATAATTGTGTAGGTTATATACATCATGATGAAAAACAAGAACAACCACAAATTATGAGTCTAACAAAAAGAAAGTGGGTGTCAAACTATAACCTAAAAAAATATAATGAAAGGTTTAGACTACAATAGTATAATGACAATAAAAAAGTCCATGTTTGATAGAAAATTATGACAAATTTAAAAGTAAAAATAGTTGTAAATTAAAGACCAATATAATATAATTTATGTATACAAGCGATGACTGGTGTGGAAAACCAAGAGCTATATAAAACCAAAGAGAACAAAGTATGGTGGAACAGCGGAAATTCTTTATTCGCCCATACGTACGAATTTGTTCTCTTTTTTTATTTAAAGGAAGTGAATATATGCGTGTGTTTATTGGATGTTCATCATATGACTCCATAAATAAAAAGTTCAAAGATCTTGCTTGTGATGTCGCTGAAGTTCTTGCAAAAAGAGGCGACAAATTAGTCTTTGGTGGAACTGACTCAGGAATGATGAGCAAATGCTATCAAACATTTAAATATCATGAGTGCAAAGTAAAAGCTGTAAGCGATGTAAAATATATTGATGACTTAAAAGGAATGGAGTATGATCGAGAAGTTGTAACTCCAACAACCTTTGAAAGATGCAAAGAACTATATCTATCAGGTGAATTAAATTAAAGAAAACAATATTACATGTCCAGTGTGTGGTAAAAGCGATTTTACACCGATTAGAAAGTTTAACTTATTATTTGAAACATCTATTGGGGTAACTGATGATACTAAAAATACTGTTTATCTACGTGGAGAAACTGCGCAAGGAATTTTGTTAATTTCAAAAATATTGAAAGAAGTATGAGACTTAAAGTACCATTTGGTATTTGTCAAACTGGTAAAGCTTTTAGAAATGAAATTACTCCAGGGTAACTTTATTTTCTTTAGA
>VOFC01000708.1_pt1 | contig 16001 bp, 21 predicted proteins | sample 5384161 | NCBI WGS metagenome assembly VOFC01 (sample SAMN12384722, study PRJNA508395) | human gut metagenome | isolation source: healthy gut B | host: Homo sapiens | reverse complement strand
TATGAGAAATGGTTGTAAAGATCCTTTTGCCGGCTATAAGTTGGGAAGATATTTACAGCATTCGGGATTGATAGTACCGTTTATTCTCGAATCAAGCGATACTGCTAACAAAACTTATGCGGAAGAATTAAACTCGCCTTTTATCGATAAGTATTCTAAAACTTATCCTCAGAAATTACAGCGTGAAGTAAACGCGCATTTCGGCTTTGGAGATTTTATAATAATAGACCCAAAGACAAGAAAAGAGATAATGCGAATACACGATCTTAAGGACTTGCAACAAAAGGTATTCTCTATTCCTGATGATTCTCTTGTATATCATTTGAGCCGCAATCATTTTTCGCGCTTCTTCTATTCTCGTGCAATGTTTCCGCCTGCAGAATTGCTTAAAAAAGGTTGACGTGAATGATTATGCCGATATGAACGAAGCCCGTAAGTTGATATTTAATTGTATTGTAGAGTATCGAAGAATCAAGAACTCGGGAGTAGTTGCAATATATCAAAGAGACAGATTTGACGAATACAGCAATTTTGCAAGAATCGGCAACGGTTCGCTCGGAGGAAAAGGTCGTGGCTTGGCATTTATAGGCACAATGCTTAATCGTTATCCGAAATTGAAATATTCGAACCTTGATATAACCATTCCTCATACGGTAGTTATATGTACGGATATCTTTGACGAGTTTATGGAAAGCAACGATTTGTATCCGTTTGCCTTGTCTGATGTAAGCGACGAGGAAATTCTCAACCGTTTTCTCGAAGCAAGGTTGCCTGAAAATCTTCTTGGGGATTTGCAAACGTTTCTCAATGTTGTAAAGACTCCGATAGCTGTACGCTCATCGTCATTGCTTGAGGATTCGCACTATCAACCTTTTGCCGGAATATATTCAACTTATATGGTTCCTCATGCAGACAATGCAGATGAAACTTTGAACTATTTGCGAAATGCTATAAAAGCTGTGTATGCCTCGGTATTTTATCGAGACAGCAAGGCATATATGACTGCAACTTCGAATTTGATTGACCAAGAAAAAATGGCAGTTGTTCTGCAAGAAACGGTAGGTACATCTTATAATGGAAAACTTTATCCAATAATGTCTGGTGTTGCCCGTTCTCTTAATTTTTATCCGATAGGAGACGAAACAGCGGAGGAAGGAATAGCTAATGTTGCGCTCGGACTTGGAAAATATATTGTGGATGGTGGACTTACTTTACGTTTCTCTCCCGCGCATCCGCATAATATATTGCAAACATCACAGCTTGATATAGCATTAAAGGAAACACAAACGAGTTTTTATGCTTTAGACTTAAAAATGTCGATAAGAAGTTTTCGGTTGATGATGCATTTAATCTGTTAAAGCTAAACGTAAAAAGAAGCTGTAAAGACAATTCTCTGAAATACGTTGCTTCAACTTATGATTCATACGACCAAGTTCTTAATTCCGGTGTATATCCAGAAGGAAGAAAAGTCGTTACCTTCTCCGGAATTTTAGAGAATGATGCATTTCCTCTTGCTGATGCTTTGTCGCAGGTGCTCAAGATAGGGCAAAAAAAGAAATGGGACGTCCTATAGAAATAGAATTTGCTCTTAATACAAAACCTGATGATGATAGTAAGGCAACTTTCTATTTGCTTCAGATTCGTCCTATTGTCGATGCAAAAAATGAAGTAAAAGAAGATTTGTCTGTTATTAAACAGGAAGATACCTTGATTCATTGCAATAAAGTCCTTGGACAAGGCATAATGAACGATGTTTTTGACGTTGTTTATGTAAAGACAAAAGATTACAATTCACAAAACAATGGACTAATTGCTCGTGAAATAGAAAAACTGAATCATAAATATATAGAACAAGAATCTTCTTATGTACTTGTAGGACCCGGAAGATGGGGGAAGCAGTGATCCTTGGCTCGGAATTCCTGTGAAATGGCCTCATATAAGTCAAGCCCGCGTAATAGTAGAATACGGTTTGGAGAATTATCGTGTTGATCCATCGCAGGGAACTCATTTCTTTCAAAATTTAACTTCTTTCGGCGTAGGATATTTTACAATAAATCAATATAACGGGGACGGCTTTTTTGATATGAACTATCTTGATGAACTCGAAGCTAAATACGAAACTGAACATATAAGGTGTGTTCAGTTTGAAAGTCCGATAATAATTAAAATGGACGGACGCAAAGGAATCGGCGTTGTTTTGAAACCGAACAAGTAAAAAGGAAAAACAATAAAATCGTATATTTGCAAACACTATAATAAAAAGTAATTATGAATATTCTACTAACAATGTGTCTGGCTGCTTCATTATTAACAAATAACAGCATGGATTGTGCGCAGAAAGCAAGCAAAGACAAAACTCCCAAGATTGAGAAAAAAGAATAACAAGAAAATGAATAGCAACATAACAATAGGAACCATAATATACAATTGGAAAGATATTGAAGGCGAGATGAAAAAACTCTCCGATAGCAAATTCACTTCTTGCCAAATAAATTATTCCGATGCTATGGATGCGGAATTTGCCAAGAAATTACGCGAAACAGCAGATAAATACAAAATAAAAATAACGACAATTGTGGGAGTTCCCGGACATTGTGTTTGGAATTTCGTGCAAGGTCCTTCTACCATAGGTCTTGTACCGCGTGAAGGACGAGAGGCAAAAAATTGCCACATATAAAAAGATGATGATTGATTTTTGCAAAGAAGCCGGTGTTCCTGCCATGCATTCTCATTTTGGTTTCATTCCTGAAGATATGGCAAGCGAACAATACAAAAATTTCATAGAGGTCATGAAAGTTTTGGGCAATTATGCCAAGGGCAAAGGTATTATGATATATTTTGAAACTGGGCAAGAAACTCCTACAACTCTTATTCGTGCGATAAAAGACATAGGTACCGGCAACATGTTTATAAATTGCGATGTTGCAAATCTCATGCTTTACGGGAAGGCAAATCCTGTTGATGCTATTCGTCAGTTTGGTCCTTTGGTAAAAGATATACATGCCAAAGATGGTTGCTATCCTTCGCGCGAAGACCCTTATTCTCTTGGTGCAGAGAAACCTATTCCTGAAGGTGATGTTGATTTTCCTGCAATTATAAAGATTTTAAAAGCAGAAAATTATAAAGGTGCTCTTACCATAGAATGTGAGTTGAACGCGAGCAGCAAGGATTATCTTGCAAAAACCCGTAAGTATCTTCAGAATCTTATAGATAAAAAATAGAAAAACAAATAAACATAAGAAAACCATAATAAGAACCGGTGTTGTAATAACACCGGTTTTATAAACTCTAAATCTATATAAATAAAATGCCAAACACTACTCCCCCTAAAAAATATAGCAAACGAGGGAAAAACGACGCAACAACTTTAGTGGAAGACGAACTAGGAAGATTGCAACCTCAGGCTCTTGATGTTGAATCTGCCGTATTAGGTGCTTTGCTGCTTGACAAGAATGCTTTTGCAGAGGTTAGCGAAATTCTTATTCCTGAAAGTTTCTATGACAAACGCAATCAATTGGTGTTTACTGCCATCAGAGATTTAGCTTTGAAGCAAAGACCTATCGACATGTTAACTGTACGCGAGCAACTAAAGCAAATGGACAAGCTCAATGAAGCGGGTGGTCCGTTTTATATTGCGCAGTTAACACAGAAAATGGCATCAACAGCTCATCTCGAGTATCATGCAAAAAATAATTCAGCAAAAGTATCAAGCCAGACAACTGATTTCCTATGCAAGTAAAATAGAAGAAAAAGGATTTGATGCATCGCAGGATATTGACGAATTGATGCAGGAAGCTCAAAGCGAACTCTTCAGATTGGCACAACAAAGTTCAAAAACCGATTACACACAAATAAATCCTGTTATTGATTCTGCCTACGAGCAATTACGTAAAGCTGCAGAACGCCATGATGGTCTTAGTGGTGTGGCAAGCGGGTTTGATGAATTGGACAAAGTTACAAGTGGTTGGCAGAAAAGTGACCTTATCATACTTGCTGCCCGTCCTGCCATGGGAAAAACGGCTTTTTGCATTGTCTATGGCAAAGAACATGGCAATAGACAACCACGTTCCTGTCGGCTTCTTTTTCATTGGAAATGAGCAACGTACAATTGGTAAATCGTCTTATCTCAAATGTATGCGAAATTAAGGGTGAAAAGTTGAAAAACGGTCAGTTGGAACCTTATGAATGGATACAACTTGACAAACAGATAAAACGACTTTATGACGCTCCTTTATATATGGACGACACTCCGTCGCTGACAATTTTTGAACTTCAAACGAAAGTACGCAGATTGGTAAAGGAACACGGAGTAAAAATAATAATGATAGACTATTTGCAACTTATGGGTGCGGGAGACAGTCGTATAGGAAACCGACAGGAAGAGGTTGCAACCATTAGTCGCGCCTTAAAACAGTTGGCAAAAGAGCTGAACATCCCTATTATAGCTCTTTCTCAGGTGAATCGTGAAGCTGGAAAACGCGAAGGAGACGAGGGCAAACGTCCACAACTTACAGACCTCCGAGAATCTGGTTCCATTGAGCAGGATGCTGATATTGTTTGTTTCATACATCGCCCGGAATATTATCACATTGGTGGTGAAGAAATGAAAGGGAAAGCTGTGATAATCATTGCCAAACATCGTAATGGTGCCGTGGGTGACGTGAATTTGCGTTTCAGAGCCATATATGCTTCTTTTTGAAAATTTGGGCGACAATATAGTATCCTCTAATTATAATGAATCTTCTGTTGATCAAATGGCATCGACAGACGTTTCGCAATTACCGCCGCCAAGTTTTGATAATGATCCGTTTGATTCTCCTAATCAGGATGAAGAAAACAGTCCGTTTTAGAACATGCGATAGGGTCGTTAAATTTCAACGGTTTTATTTTTTCTTGTTTTTCAAAGATATACAACAGTAAAAAAATATAAGGCATATAATTAAAAAATACGAGCCATATATTTTAAAAATATGTGGCTCGTATTTTTTAATTATATGCCTTTAGTTTGAAAGGTCTTGTTTTATGCCTTCGCAATGTAGTCAACGAGCCATTCTCCTACTTCTTTGGTACCATATTTGTTACCGCCTTCTACTTGAATTTCCGGAGTTCTGACATTCGAATCAAGAGATGCATCCACTGCTTTGCGGATGATTTTTCCTTCTTCTTCAAGTCCGAAGAATTCAAACAGCATTGCTGCTGACAGAACTTGCGCAAGAGGATTTGCAATGTTTTTGCCTTTTGCCTGAGGCCAACTTCCGTGAATAGGTTCAAAGACAGGTGTTCCGTCGCCTACCGAAGCAGACGGCAGAAGTCCCATCGAACCGCTGATGCAGGAACCTTCGTCTGTAAGGATGTCTCCAAATGTATTTTCCGTAACCATCACGTCAAAGAAAGTAGGCTCTTGTATCATTCTCATGGAAGCATTGTCCACGTACATAAAATCAGTTTGTATGTCGGGATGCTGTGTTGCCATTTCCTGTGCTACTTTGCGCCACAAACGAGAAGAAGCCAAAACGTTGGCTTTGTCAACAACTGTAAGATGTTTACGGCGACGGGCAGCATATTCATATGCTACTTTCAAAATTCTTTCGATTTCTCCACGTGTATATTTGTCCGTATCGTATGCGTAGTCGTCTCCTTCATGTTTTTCGCCGAAATACATTCCGCCGGTAAGTTCACGAATGCAAACAAAGTCTGCACCTCTTACAAGTTCGTCCTTCAAAGGGGATTTGTGAAGCAAACATGAAAAAGTTTGTACAGGGCGAATGTTCGCGTAAAGCCCCAGTTTCTTACGCATTGCAAGCAACCCCTGTTCGGGACGTACCTTGGCAGCGGGATTGTTATCAAATTTCGGATCGCCTACGGCAGAGAAAAATACAGCATCAGCCTCTTGGCAGGTACGGAATGTTTCTTCGGGGAAAGGATCACCAACTTCGTCTATTGCAGCAGCACCGCATATAGCTTGAGTATAAGTTATTTCATGTCCAAAACGTTTGGCAACGGCATTCATGACATCTACGCCAACTTTTGATATTTCAGGTCCTATGCCATCACCTGCCAAAACTGCTATTTTTAATTTCATGATTGGGTTTATTATTTATTTTCTATTATGTTGAGAATCTTTATAGTTGCTTTTATTGCAGATTCGGTTTGGTCTGCATCAAATCCACGCGTGCGAATTTCTTTGCCGTTTACATTCCATGTTATAATAGTCTGGACAAAAGCATCAGTGCGTCCGCCGGGAGGTATTGTTACATTGTAATTTACCAATTCCGGCATAGAACGGTGCAGACGTTCCACATAAATTTGTCTTATGCAACTTGCAAATGCGTCATATTGTCCATCGCCCGTTGAATGAGCCTCGTATTCCTTACCGTCAACCTCAAGTCGTAAGGAAGCGGAAGGTTTGAGCCCGTAAGCCGTAGAAACAAAAAAACTCACCAAACGAACCTTTTCTTCGGGAGTATCATGTTTCAGAACATCGGAAACTATATAAGGGAGATCTTCTTGGGTAACAATTTCTTTTTTTGTCTCCTAATTCTACAATTCGTTTGGTAACACGTTTTGTCTGTTCGGGAGTAAGTTCCAAGCCAAGAGCTTCAAGGTTTTTAAGGATATTAGCTTTGCCACTGCTCTTACCCAAAGCAAATTCTCTGATTCTTCCAAATCTTTCCGGTAGCAACGCGTTAGAATAAAGATGATGTTTGTTATCTCCATCGGCATGTACTCCTGCAACTTGGGTAAATACATTGTCGCCAACAATTGGAGAATTTGCCGGAATGGAAATGCCAGAGTAGCTTTCTACCAATCGGCTGATCTTTATTAATTGGCTTTCTACGATTGTGGTCTTTGCCTGAAAATGGTCCTTTAAAATGGCTTGAACACTTGCAAGAGGGGCATTGCCAGCTCTTTCACCCAAACCGTTAATAGTGGCATGTATGTTGCGACATCCTGCCAAAACCGCTGCAAGTACGTTTGATATAGCCAGATCATAATCGTTGTGCGCATGGAAATCAAAACAAACATTTGGGAAGCGGCGCAGTATCTTATGTATATATTCCAAAACTTCAAGGGGATTTAATATTCCCAACGTGTCCGGCAACATAATATGCTTAACTCCGATAGAACTTAAATGCTCAATTAAAGAATAGACATAGTCAAGCGAAGTTTTCATTCCGTTTGACCAATCTTCAACATAGGCATTTACTGTCATTCCTAAGCTATGAGCATATTCCACACACTCTTTTATGTCGGCAAAATGCTCTTCAGGAGTCTTACGCAGTTGATAGTTCAAATGATTAAGAGAACCCTTGGTAAGAAGGTCTATGGTTTTACAGCCGCAATCATTAATCCAATCAACAGACAAATGACCGTCGACAAATCCGAGAACCTCTACTCTATCAAGTTTTCCCACGGATTTTGCCCAACGACAAATAAGTTCCACAGCACGTTTCTCACCGTCAGAAACACGTGCCGATGCCACCTCAATACGATTCACTCCAACTTCTTGAAGAAGCGTCCTTGCAACATTCAGTTTCTCATTAGGGAGTAAACGATACGCCGCTGGTTTGTTCGCCATCACGTAGTGTCGTATCAAGAATCTCTACACTGACATCTCTCATTGCAAAATGATTATTGGATGACTACAATTATGCCTTGTAAAAAATTGTTTTCAGAATTTTCCCAAGCTTCTATCTTGTCTTTTGTCTGCAAAAGAAAATCAATATCATCAAGCCCGTGAGTCAAACAATACTTTTTATATCCGTTTAGTTCGAAATGCTCAGACTTTCCGTTCTTTTCGTTAGTTATTGTTTGATTCGGAACATCAACAGAAACAATAGTCTTCGGATCTTCTTTTATGGAATCGAAAAGTTCTGAAAGGAACTCAGGAGTTACCACAACAGGAAGAACAAAGTTATTTAACTCATTGTTCTTATGAATATCTGCGAAAAAGCTGCTAACGACAACACGAAACCCATAACCTGCAATAGCCCATGCTGCATGTCCTCTGCTCGAGCCGCAGCCGAAATTTTTTCCAGCTACAAGTATTTCTCCTCCGAAAGTAGGATCATTCAAGAAGAAATCTTTTTTGCTTCCGTCCGGATTATATCGCCAATCTCTGAAAAGATTATCACCAAAACCAGCTTTGTCCGTTGCTTTAAGAAAACGAGCAGGAATTATTTGGTCTGTATCGATGTTCTCCAAAGGAAGTGGCACACACGTTGAACGTACTATATCGAATTTCTGTTTCATATCAAAATCACATCAAAGTTCTTGGATCTGTTATTTTACCTGTTATAGCTGCTGCCGCTGCTGTCAAAGGACTTGCAAGACAAGTTCTGGAACCCGGTCCCTGGCGCCCTTCGAAATTTCTATTGCTTGTTGACACTGACAATTTTCCTGCCGGAATTTTATCATCATTCATGGCAAGACATGCGCTACATCCCGGTTGACGTATTTCAAAACCTGCAGCTTCCAAATCTTTGTCAAGTCCTTCTGCTTTTAATTTGCTTAAGAACGTTCCAAGACCCAGGAACAAGCCATGCAACTACATTTTCAGCTTTTTATGTCCGCGAACAAGACTCGTAAAAGCTCTGAAATCTTCTATGCGACCATTTGTGCAAGCTCCAAGAAAAACATAATCAACATTCTTACCCAAAAGTTTTTCTCCGCTATGGAACTTCATGTATTCAAGAGCTTTTTGAGCGGATTCATCATTGCTGCTGTTGGGAATCTCATCAACTATAGCCATTCCCATACCCGGATTTGTACCATAGGTTATCATTGGTTGAATGTCTGCAGCGTCAAATTTTAGTTCTTTGTCGAAAACTGCATCGGAATCACTTTTCAAAGTTTTCCAATATTCTATGGCTTTTATTCCAGTCTTCACCCTTTGAGCGTATTCTCTTCCTTTGATATATTCGAAGGTTGTTTCGTCTGGAGCAATAAACCCGCCACGAGCTCCCATTTCTATGGAAAGGTTGCAAAGCGTAAGTCTTCCTTCCATGGAAAGATTGCGAACCGTTGATCCTGCATACTCTACAAAATATCCGGTAGCACCACTTGTGGTTATCTTACTCATTAAATATAGGGCAATGTCCTTTGCTGTTACTCCTTTGCCAAGTTCTCCTTCCACACTTATTCGCATGGATTTAGGTTTTTGTTGAAGTATACACTGCGAAGCCATTACCATTTCTACTTCTGACGTTCCTATACCAAAAAGCTACGGCACCCATAGCACCGTGAGTAGAAGTGTGTGAATCGCCACAAACGATAGTCATCCCGGGAAGAGACAATCCTTTTTCCGGACCGACCACGTGTATAATTCCATTATTGGGATTCAACATTCCAAAATGCGTAAGTCCAAACTCTTTTGCATTCTTTGCAAGAGTGTCAACTTGCTTGCGTGAAACAGGATCTTCTATGGGTTTGTCCTGATCATGTGTCGGAGTGTTATGGTCGGGCATACAAAAAATCTTTTCCGGACGCAGGCATTTCAGTCCGCGATTTCTCAATCCCGCAAAAGCCTGCGGACTCGTTACTTCATGACAATAAAGTCTGTCAATATATAATTGGGTCGGTCCGTCTTCAACCAATTGAACGACATGCTTGTCCCAAATTTTATCAAAAAGAGTATTTGCCATTATTATTTCTGTTAGTCTTCTTTTTTGTTATGAAACTTGTTTATTGCATCTATATATGCTTCAACACTTGCAGCCACAATATCCGTGTTTGCACCGAAGCCGTAGTAAACACTTCCTTCATATTCTACCTGCATGTGTACTTTGCCAACATCGTCGGAACCTTTGTTTATTGCTTGAATGGTAAATTCCTTCAATGTCATCTTGCGATTTATAATCTTTTTCAATGCTTTTATTGCGGCATCCACAGGACCGTTGCCTGTAGCAGCGTCTTCAAATTTTTTTCTCCGGCAATATCAAGTCCTATACTTGCCACACTACGAAGCCCAATTCCGCTTGTTACCTGCAAATAGTCAAGACGTATGTGTTGGTTTTCACTACGATCAGCACCTGCTAATAAAAGAACATCATCATCGGTAACTTCTTTCTTTTTGTCTGCAAGACGAAGGAATGCCTGATAAACTTTGTCGAGTTTCTCACCGTCCAATTCCACACCATTTATAGCCAAGCGATGTTTCAAAGCTGCACGACCGCTACGAGCGGTAAGCACTATATGGTCATCATTGAAGCCAACGTCTTTCGGGTCTATTATTTCGTATGTCTGTACATTCTTTAAAATTCCGTCTTGGTGAATTCCTGAAGAGTGAGCAAAGGCATTACGACCTACAATAGCTTTATTGGGTTGCACCGGCATGTTCATCAAACTTGATATAGTGCGACTCATTCCTGCTATTTTCTGTGTGTTTATATTTGTGTCGATATCCAAATTGTGGTGGCACTTGCATATCATGGCTATTTCTTCAAGTGCAGTGTTACCTGCGCGTTCTCCAATGCCGATAATGGTAACTTCCACTTGACGTGCGCCGTTAATGACACCTTCTATAGTGTTTGCCGTAGCCATACCGAGGTCATTGTGGCAGTGAGTTGAAATAACGGCATTCTCAATTCCGTCAACGTGGTCCATTAAATATTTGATTTTTGCACCATATTCCGCAGGAAGGCAATATCCTGTAGTATCGGGAATATTAACAACGGTTGCGCCAGCCTTAATTACGGCTTCCACAACTTTTGCAAGATATTCGTTGTCTGTTCGTCCCGCATCTTCGGCGTAGAACTCTACATCTTCCACATATCGTTTTGCATATTTTACAGCTGATACGGCGCGTTCCAAAATATTATCGGGTGTAGAATTGAATTTATACTTGATGTGGTATTCCGAAGTACCTATACCTGTGTGAATACGTTTACGTTTTGCAAATTTCAAAGCCTCAGCTGCCGTGTCAATGTCTTTTCCACGGCTCTTGTCAGAGCGCAAATGGTTGGCCAGGTAACTGCTTTTGAAATCTCTATAACCGATTTGAAGTCTCCGGGACTTGATATAGAAATCCCGCTTCAATTACATCCACGCCCAAGGCTTCAAGTTGTTTTGCCACCTCTATTTTTTCAACTGTGTTGAGTTGACATCCCGGCACTTGTTCGCCATCGCGCAGAGTGGTATCAAATATAAAAAGTCTTTTATTCATTTGTCTTTTTTATTTACAAGCTTAGTTTCCGCCTCTCAAGTGCGGTCTCTTTGCAAAATTACATTTTTTTGGGCGGATTCACAATAATAATTATGTTGATATTGCTAATTTGTCGGACATGCGATGAGTTTTGCGAACAAAACTTCACATTCTCTATTAAATACAAATTGCTTGTAAACTACAATTTACAAGCTGCTGTCCTACATAATGCTTCCTTCTGTTTTTGCTACAAATCAACAGTAAATATGACTGAACAATTTTCTTTTAGAGCATTCTCGTAAAAAGATTGAATGTCTCTACTCCAATCTAAAAGATAATTCAAGACATCATCACTTTTAGATAAAGAAAATTCTTGTTCGTCTATCATTGGGAAATTCTTTCCTATAACGTCTTGTAGATTATTTTGATGTAAATAGTCTACGATTTGACTTACATCAGAATTATTCTTCAGAGTAATGATTTCGCTTTCTGTTTCAACTATAAATTCTCCTGCAAACACAATGTTTGTCGGGACAGAATTCTTCTCTTCCCATTTCCCTTTACCAAGACAAAATTGTATGCCTTCCCATGCTTTGTCTAATTCGCAACCACGAGACGTTCCCAACAAATTTTCTTCGATCTCTTCTAACATATAATCGTATCTCTCTTCCTGTGGTAAAGAACGAAGTCTGTTCAGTTCTTCTTCTTTCAAAGCATATAAAACACCTAATCTTGACATAATATATTCTCTTTTGGTTTAATTCGTTTATAACATAGTGCTAATCAGAATTATTATACAAACAACTATCTTATGTAATGTTTCTCTATCCACCTATATGCCAAACTGCAAATAATAACAGGGAATATAGAGAACAAGACAAAGTAAATGGCTGCCTCCCAGAACACAACAGATGCAAATGAAACGCCATATATTGGATACAAGATGAGATGAAACAGATTATACGCAATGAAGGAGAAAAGAAGACTAAATCCTGATAAGAGCCAAACTCTACTGCGCTTTATTATCTTCCATGTGGCTATTCCTCCCATGCAAAAAGCATAAAGGGAATACCAACAGATGCCCCATGAGATCAAATAGACTAATCCCGTAATTCAATGCTTCAATGCAAGTTGTCAGTATGCCGCATAGCAACATCATAAACTCAAATATTCCAAATCGTTTGTTCGGTCAGTTTCATTTTTTACTTTTATTCCGTTTATAAGTTTTACTTTTTTCTGTTTCTTGGCAGCTCTGCCAAAAGCACAGACTGTTTGCTTTGCCAAAACTGCGGACTATAAATATCGAAGCCCAATCGTTTACAATAAGCGACAAGTATCTCTTTGTCCATTCTCTTTTGATTGTATGCTGTTTGTAATAGTTTCCATCTTCAAACCATAGTTGTTTTCCGTCTTCATAGAACACCCAGTGAGGATCTTGCATGGCATATACAGTACGTATGGATTTGCCATTATTTATATAATGAAAGCCATTCAACGCTCCATATAAAACATCCGAACTGGTTATACTGAATAAACAGGCTTCACATTGTATTGCTTTAGACAAAACATTTACAAGAGTAAACCAACCATCGGAACAATTGGAAAACATTACGCATATGTCGGTATCTTCATTCGACTTAAAGAAATACGACTGTTTAAGATGAGCACCGTCGGATAGCGGTTGGTCTTCATACAAATCGAAAGCAAATGGACGAACCTCATGCCTATATCCTCCGTTTTTCTTACAACAGATGTTTTCCAGCGCATCGACAATTTCTTTGAACGTGCACATAAAGCAAGCAAACGTAAAGTACGAAAATATGTCTATTGTTTTCTTTGTTTCAATACCACTATTCTTCATAGGCAATTTATCTAATTAGTTTTACAGCTAATAACAGAAATGTTGCTAAAGCAATAAAACCGAGAAAGCCGTTGACAAGGTTGTTGTCTGCATGGTCTAAGCTACAAAAACTTTTAGACCCGTAGCGGATGCGTTTGTATGTAATTTTCTGCTTGCGGCGAAACAGCCTGAGGCAACCATACCGAATGCCGGTTCCTATATGCAGAGCAATTGATGTGGTCAATAGCTCTTCGTCTCTACTTATTATATCCATAATTAAAACACAGAACTTTTTTTATTACGTAGATTGTTTTACGAATCAAGGCATGCGGATTACACAAGCTATGTTTGTGTTTGCACCAACGGCGTATATAAGTGTAGCTGTCTCCAAACATTCCGCTTCGGAACATATCTCCCAGCTGTGTTTGTTTTTTACGGGCTTCTTCTATTATTTCCAATACTTCATTCTCTCTGTTATTATGAACAAGAGCTATCAGGTATAGAAGCCTGTCGGGATCATGATCATTTTGGATTCGTCGGGATAAAAAGATGTCGGCGTTAGGGTTATCTGTCAAAAATTTTGATATTACTGCTGTTGCATCTTGAAATACACGTTCAAAGCAATCTGCAAGTTCACAACGATCTATTGTTTGCAGAATTTCAAATGAAGCCAGAACTTGCCCGGACAGTGAGTAAGCTCCGGTTCCGCGCAGGCTTAATGGCTTTTTGTTATTCTCGGAAGCATCCCAGATATTCCACCATAATTCGTCGGCATACATAGGTTTTACTGTTAGCCGCACCTCATCAGTAAGAAAATACATACAGAAATAATAGCCGCCTTCAGCCTTGAAATTGATGTAAGAACTTTGACGAAACCCATATTTGCGGCTCGTGTTACGTCTTACATCGGCTGTTATTTTGTTGTATTCCTTGTCATTCATTCTGCTATAATTCTGATTTTATGCCAACAAAGTTACTACAATTCTTATAGAAAGCCTCAATTCAACAAGCCAAGTGCTTAAATAAATACATTATCACTTTGGAGTATAATTATGCTGTTATGATAAAACTTCTTTGTCCTTCCTTGATTTATGAACTGCATGTTAACATGTTTTTTTAGTCTCCATTTAACCCTCAATATAAAACTATGTTTTTCAAACAATTGGAAGCCGCAAAAACAAGGCATATATTTCAAAATATATGCCTTGTTTTTTTGCTTATGAAGTGCCTTATGTCTTTTTTTTCCACTTCAATACATATCTCAAGCGATGAATAGCAGCTCATGTCTCTACTGTTTTTACGGAATTTCTTTGTTATCTCAAGTTCTTTCGCCATATTTGCATGTAAACTGCGTGTAACGTAATAAAATTCAGTAGCATAATAAGTCAAAAAAACAAAGGTTGATTGCTTGTCCATAAGTAAAAACTTTTTAGAATGAAATCCAAAATAGGACTTGTTATATGTTTATTCTTGATATGTTCTTGTGATAGTCATGATTTTATGTTATATAGGTGAAGAACTATCTTTTATCATATAGGACATGCTTTATTTCTCCATAGAACTATAGACAGTCTTACATCGTTTTATGCGAAAAGGAAGCCGCATAGAGAAGTAGATACTCTTCCTTTAAGAAAAAGAATTCATCATAAATTTAATGCAAAAGAAAGGTCTCCTTTAACGCAAAAAAAATTCAATACAAACCTTTATACATAAAATTGCAACCTAACACCAAGTATATAATAACACATGAAGGGATGGGGGCAAGAGTAAACATCATAAAATATTATCACACTGATTCTTTGGGCAAATTACATCCTGATGATTAATTTCTCTCTCAGATAAATCATACAAAAGACTTTTCAACAGCATTTGAAACTTATTGCTAAAGTTCCATAATGCCGCATTTCCTACTTATGACCTTTGCTGTTTTCTTTATGCCGCTTTTGTGAATTCTTACGTTTGGACGAATGAAAAAAGTTCTTTTTATGTTGTTGAAGTCGCGTTTGAAAACAATGCCGCCACCTTGAGTTGTTAGTGTGGATTTCGTAAAATATCGGTCATTGCTCTCGTTATAAGCTTTTTAATTGTATTGTTCCGCGCGAGTTCAATAAATATCTTGCAGAAAAATCTCCCACGAAGTTTGAATTGTATGCGCTCTTGTCGCGATAGCCGAGATTCCCGTCAATTAAAAGCCTGCCTTTGAACAATCTGCCGGTAAACATACCCTCTACGTCCATGTCGTTCCACCCGTCATTTCCTGTGGCAAGGTTTGTTCCAAACGACCAGTTACCATTGTTCTCTCCTATATTTTGAAGGAAGTTGTTTATGTTTGACGAAAGGGTTGACGAAAGGAAAGAATTCATTGCAAGTGAGGTTTGACTCGGACTTTGAGGGGAAACCGTCATGTCATAATTATATGTATAGAAACGCCCAACGGAAAGCAAATACATAGCTTGCATGTTCATGTCTTCAGGAGTGGCTATCAACGAACGCACCATCTGCTTTTGATCTGCACTTACCGAGGGCAGGTCTATATCAAAATTCAACCTTGGTTGCAAGGGCATTGCCCGTAATATTCATAACACAGTTTACCGGCACGGAATTATCGCGCAAGCTACCTTGTACGCTTATTCCTGCCAAAGAAACAGCGGGAATTGTGTACACAGCTTGCAGATTAAGGGGCGCACGCAAGCGGATTCCCGTTAAAGGAAATTCTTCCCCCGTCGCGAAGAATGAAGTTCTTTGAATTAGATCCTGAAGCTTTATCTTATAAGTGCCATCGTTTATGCCATACACTCCGAACATTTCAAAACTTCCTTTGTTGTAGAAATGCGCATTTATATTTCCCCGCCCGTGAGTAGAGATGATGTTACCGGCTTTATCATCCATTATGACACGAAGCTCCGCATCGGGGAGTAATGTTTAGGTTGAAGTTCAATCGTATGTCCGTTCCAACATCGTTAATTTCTTCCTGTTTTTCTATTTGAACTGTTGAATCGTTAGTATTCTTAGTTGCGT
>VOFC01000660.1_pt1 | contig 16001 bp, 27 predicted proteins | sample 5384161 | NCBI WGS metagenome assembly VOFC01 (sample SAMN12384722, study PRJNA508395) | human gut metagenome | isolation source: healthy gut B | host: Homo sapiens | reverse complement strand
ATTCCGGTCATCAGGACGCATACTAGCAGTCCCTTTGTTTTTATTTTTTACATTTCTTTTTAATTTGTTTTACTCTGTCCATAACAATATATTATATGCATGGACAGGCTGCTTTATTCTAAGAATTTGTACAGACTGTTTTTTCAAATGCCAGATTCAGTCCTTCGGATATGGTAAAAACTCAGTCTTTTTATGGATTCATCAATATCTTTTGGCGTTACAAAAAAGGAGTTCAGGGTGCAGTCCACTTCTTCGTAGTAACCGCTGATGGCATCGTTGACAATGGTAGCCGATCTACCACGGTCGGAACTCCGATCGCGATCACCGGAATCCCGACACTCTCACGGTTCAACCCATGTCTGTGGTTTCCCCACGCCTGAACCCGGATTGATTCCGGTATTGGTGATCTGAATGGTCCGGTTCAGCCGTTTCACACTTCTTGCAGCTAATGCGTCCACAGCTACGATACAATCCGGCTCTGTCTCCCGGATGACTCCCCGGATGATCTCTAAGCTCTCCATTCCGGTCTGTGCCATGACCCCCGGTACGATACTGCTGATCGGATTGCTATGCTCTGCACCCAACGCATATTTTCCAAATTCACGGATCACATGCCTTGCGATCATCATGTTATCCGCCACCCGCGGTCCGAGTGCGTCCGGCGTTATCTCACGGTTTCCAAGTCCTACCACTAGGACAGACAATTCCTCCCTGTTCACAGGGATCATTCCCCGCAGCACTTTTGCTAATTCTTCAGATATTTCCCTGTGATATCCGTCATCGCCGTCTGTCATTTCCTGCGCTTCTATCGTGATATAGGAGCCTCTTGGTTTTCCCATACTCTTTGCTCCGTTTTCCGTTTCTATGATCACTTCCGTAATCTTAATATTCTCTCCACGCTCTTTCTTCATGGATTCGCACACCCTTCAGTTCGACGTTGTCCTCTTCAAACTTTTTCTTTTGTTTCTAGGTATTTTTCAAATTCTGTCTCAGCATGAAGCTTTGCAATTTCCGCGGTCACCTTACCCGCATCCTGTAAAATACCATAGTCAAACATTTCAATGAAGCTATTGAGCCTTTTTTCCCAGTCCTGCATCGTAAGCGGAATATGCCGTAACGTCATGTTTTCAGCAAAATCCAGGTATGCCGTAACCATACGGTTCAACTGTTTCATTTCATCCTGACTCAAATAATTCTTCGCAATTGTTACATCGCTTTTCTTAATCTTTCCATCCGGTGCATCTGCCCAAGTGGTTAATCCCATATGCTCCTTTTGTATGATCAGCTCTTCTCACGATCAGTTCTGCTGCCGTATGCCCGTGCACTGCGTAATGCATTTTATTCTGGACAGTCGCGTAGAATCTTCTCGTTATTGCAGAATTTTTATCATAATCAACGGCTGTCGCATATAGGTCAGTGATCTTCTGATAGAACTTTCTTTCACTGGCACGGATCTCACGGATGCGTTCTAACTGCTCGTCGAAATACTTCTCTGTTAGATACGTTCCTCGTTTCAGCCGTTCATCATCCATCACCCAGCCCTTGATGGTATAGTCCTTGGCAATCTGGTTTACCCATTTACGGAACTGTACCGCACGCTCGGAATTGACCTTGAAGCCTACAGCAATGATCATCTGAAGAATAATGATTTGTATTGTATGAGCTTTTCCATCAGGAGCAGTTATTCGAAAATTTTCGAATAACTGAATCTCCCTCAACTCACTGAATCAGAATAAATCTTCTTAATATGCTCATTGATTGTACTTGTACCTCCACATCGTACAAGGTAGCCATCATTTTCTGCGTCAGCCATATATTCTCATCCTCATAGCGCATATCTATGCTGTCCTGCTGGTCACCTATAGAGGCAACATAGGTTAAGTAAATTGCAAATCTATTGTCTTCTATCGGATTATACTTAAAATCTCTAAACAAATCATATACTTCTTCGTAAACAGGTCCGTGAATCCAAGCCATACAATCTTCTTTATATAATGGTTTGCCAAATATAACCATATAAATTCCCTGAATAAAATACAGTATCTTTTGAAGTGCTAAAGGTGTAACCTCTTTCATCTGTTCAAATATATAAGATATTGTTAATAACATTTTATCTGAAACACAGAAAAGACCTGCTATTTCTTCAGCCGCTTTGATTGCTTTCTTATAAGCTGTTTCACCCATTTTTTCCATATTTTCATTCAGAAGCTTCATCATATAATTGGGTGATGAAAGAGCTTTCTTAATAATGTCAGAATACTCCTTTGAAGGCATCTGACCAGCTAAATACCTGGTAATTGTTATCTCACCAAATCCCAACGCCATTGATAATGGTGCTTTCCCCTATATTATAGATATCCATTATTTTCTGAATATCGTCAATGCTAACTAATCCCTCGATCTGACGATATTGTTCATCAATAGATTTTATATTTGCGTCTAAAAAGACCAGGAATATCCATCTCCTCTCCACACTCATCACATACTGCAACCGTAATTTTAAAGTCATAAGTTTTGTCCCTAATCACTTTTTGCACGGTTTTTTTTGCATTTTGTACGATGTATCTTTTCTGCATGAAGTACAAAAAAGTCAAACATCCTCTCCTTTGCCATTTTGTGTTCCTCCTTTTTTTACCTTTCATCTATTTAAACTTAATATATAATGATACCTGTTCCTCACCAGAATCAAATCGACGTAACAATTTTACATCTTTTCCAAACACATATAATAACTCGTGCTCATATCCTATATGAGTATTATGTCTAATCTCTGAAAAATCCATAGCAGTAAGACTTAATAGTATTTGCTTTCTTTTTCTCTTCGTCAACAATATAATCCATAACTAAATCCCGATTATCTTGTCTGTTCTCATTCATCTCTACTCTATATTTCCCAACACTAATTGCTTCTTTTACATCTTCAAGGTACTTCTCAATATCTGCAATTGTAACGTCCAAATTTTATCTCCCCGATCTATAATGATAGATTTTTATTTTTTTCTATCATAAGAATACCCTAATGATTGTTTTTTGTCAATATGCTATCATCGAAGATGTAAAAAAAAAGCCATTATGACCACCCTATTATCTTTAAGTTTAGTCCTATCATTTGCAAAAAAAACTCTCCACTGCTCACTCCTAATACAGCCTATGTAACAACCGGAATAACAATATATTTCTTTTTCCACATAAATGTCTATAAATGCCCCTTTTTATCTCATAAAATATGTACTTCAACTTTCACTTTAAATCCAATCCCATCCAACAACGTAGTTTGCAGGCTGCACAAATCAATATGGAAAGTTTCTTCTGTGCCATGAAGATGAAACTCAAGAAATCGTGGAGCCAACTGGCGAACACGATTTCTGCTTTCAGAGGTTCATCGGAATGTCCGGCACAGGAAACCCGGAATATTGATTTGTGCAGCCTGCATTACTATCCTTGAAATATGATCTTACAGCTCCAAATACATATCTATAAAAAAACATCGCATGTATTTCATCTCTCCATGCGATGTTTCTTTTCATCATCCCGCCAAATATCTAATTCTAAAATAAATATGGGGATAACAACGATCTTTTTTTGTTATACATTCCACTTCGCAAACTCTTCGTCCGTACACTTCACATAATGTGTACCTCCAACGTGATGCTCCGTTCCAAGTGTATAATCAATTCCTGACGTTGCATAGTCATAGCTTTCTGCTGATCTTGTCTTTTCTACGATGGGATTCGGTGTCGGGATCGCTGAAAGAAGGCTCTTCGTATATGGGTGGATTGGATTCTCAAAGATTTCATCCGTTGTTCCGGTCTCCAGCAAATGTCCTAAGTGCAGAACTCCGATACGATCCGAGATATATTTTACCATAGACAGATCGTGAGCAATGAACAGGTAGGCTGTGCCTGTTTCCTGCTGAATGTCCTTCATCAGATTGACAACCTGTGCCTGAATAGATACATCCAATGCAGAGATACACTCATCTGCAATGATTAGCTTGGGATTCATGATCAGGGCTCTTGCAATTCCAATCCGCTGTCTCTGTCCACCGGAAAACTGGTGTGGATAGCGGGTCGCATGCTCCGGTGCAAGACCTACTTTTGCTAGAATTGCTTTGACCAACTCATCCCGCTCTTCTTTATTTTTGCATTTATGATGGATATCAAGACCTTCGCCAATGATATCCTCTACTTTTTTCGCGGATTCAAAGAAGCCATCGGGTCCTGGAAGATCATCTGCATCTGTGTGCGGAGTGTCTGGCTGTCTGCCTTACTCATCTTTCCACTGATATCTAAACCGTTGAATCAATTTCTCCTGCGGTCGGGTCATACAGGCGGATGATACTTCTGCCAATGGTAGATTTACCGGAACCGGATTCTCCTACTAACCGTAGGTTTCTCCCGGATAAATTTTAAAGCTGACATCTTCCACTGCTTTGACGGTAAAGCTGCTTACCTTTTAAAATACTGTTTCAGATGATCTACCGTAAGAAGCGGTGTTGTATTTTCATCAATCTTCATATTCTTCCGCCTCCTTCTTCATTCTTTCGATTCGGTTCCCTTAATTCCTCCGGCATCTCTACCTTAGGTGCTCTCGGATCTAACAGCCAGGTTGCTGCAAATGATCCTTTCCGTGATCCTGAAACATTGGCGGCTCTAACTTATCATCGATCTCCAGGGCATACTGGTTACGGGTGCAAAAGCATCGCCCGGTTTTTCATGCAGCAGGTTTGGCGGTGAACCAGGAATGGTATAGAGTCTTTCATCATCCGTATCTAGATCAGGCATTGAGAAATAAGCCCCAGGTATATGGATGACGCGGATCGTAAAAATTTCATTGGTAATTTTTCCTTTTTCCACGATTTTTCCTGCATACATAACATTGACATAGTCTGCGACCTTTTGCTACAACTCCAAGTCATGTGTAATATAAATAACAGAAATACCTCTCTCCTTCTGTACCTTCTGGATCAGCTCTATAATCTTTGCCTGGATAGTAACGTCTAATGCCGTAGTCGGCTCGTCGCAGATTAAAAGATCCGGATTGCAGGACAAGCGCAATTGCAATGACAACACGCTGACGCATTCCGCCTGAAAGCTGATGGGGATAATTCTTCATTCGTTTTTCTGCATCCGTCGATTCCAACCTCTCTCAGAAGCTCTACTGCACGGTCCCATGCTTCCTTCTTCGGGAGTCTTGAAATGCCAGATCATTCCTTCCATGATCTGTTTACCAATCGTCATAGTAGGGATCGAGACTTGTCATCGGGTCCTGAAATACCATGGCGATCCTTTTCCCATTGATATGTCTGCGTATCCATTTCTTATCTTTGTGTAGAATATCTACGGTCTCCGGTGTACCATCAGCATGATGATAACTGAATTCGATCGTTCCTTCCTCTACCTCTGCGTTGGAGGCAAGGATTCCCATTGCAGCTTTCATGGTAACGGATTTACCGGAACCGGACTCACCTACGATAGCAACGGTCTCGCCTTTGTAAAGGTCAATATTGAATTCCCCGGATAGCATGTACCGGTCCTGCTGTTGTCTTGAAAAGGTGATATCAAGGTCTTTGATATCGCAAGAATCTTTTTTTGTTTTGACATTGATGTTCTCGTACCTCACATTTCCTTCATTTCGGGTCTAACGCTTCTCTTAATCCATCTGCCACAAGGTTAAAGCTGAGCATCAAGAAGTGCCATAACAATGATCGGCGGGATGATCTGATAGGGATGAGTGGTAAAGAAGTTAAATCCCTCGGAGATCAGATGAACCCAGGGAACACTGCGGTACCGGAATTCCAAGTCCTACGAAACTTAAGAATGCCTCTGTAAAAATAGCAGTAGCAATGGAGAACATAACCTGTGTAATGATCGGTCCGATAATGTTCGGAAGTACTTCTTTGAAAATAATAAAGAAGCTGCCTGCACCAAGTGTTCTGGATGCAAAACAAACTCCTGCTCTTTTAATTTCAGCATCTCTGCCCTTGGCAATCCTGCTCATGCCGACCCACTCCGTCAGCATCAGGGCAAAAACGATGGTCAAGATACCCGGTTTAAATACCAACAGCATCACGTTACGATAACAAGTCTCGGAATACCGTTGGCGATTTCCAAAATTCTCTGCATGATAATATCGACTTTACCACCAAAATATCCTGATATCAGACCATAGCTCATACCAATGACCATATCAATGATTGCTGCCGCAATGGCAATAATCAGAGATACTCTTGCGCCTTCCCAGGTACGGGTCCAGATATCACGTCCAAAATTATCACTTCCGAACCAGTAATAGACGTTATCAAGTCCTTTTTCTACATAGTAGTTCATCTTTTTGCTTCCGCTTGTGGTACTGATAATTTTCACTTCCATCAAAAATGCCAAATTTTTCCAAAGAAGCGACACGGGTGCTAAATTCTTCTTCATCAAGTTCTGCTCTGAATATGTATAGCCGTTCATTCCCGGTCCGATAATGCCATTACGGTAATCAGGATGATAAAGATCAGACCGATGACTGCGCTTTTTTTCTTAAAAAACGGATCAATACGTCTTTCCAGAAGTTCTGTGCCGCAAAGTTCGTATCAATGCCAATCTCTCCTGCATTGTTTTTTAAACGGAAATCCTCATCACGGCACATATGCTGCCGTCACATTTTCCATACAGGTTTCTTTTTTCATGATCTTAATCACCATCCTTCGCAAGTCGGATTCGCGGATCAATGATACCGTAGAGAATATCCACTACCAGCATGATTATAATATACATTGCGGAATATATAAAACTTAAGGAATGACCACGTTATAGTCATTGGACTGGATGGCATTTACCAGAAGGCTTCCTACTCCAGGGATTCGCGAAGATCTTCTCTAATACCAGAGAACCTGTCATCAGATCTACAATCAACGGTGCAAGTACTGTGATAATAGGAATCAGCGCATTTCGCAATGCATGCCGGAAAATCAGTGCGGAACCTGAAATACCTTTACTCTCTGCTAAAAGCATATAATCACTGCCCAGAACCTCTAACATCTCACTTCGCGTAAAACGTGCGATCGATGCCATGGTAAACATGGACAATGAAATACTTGGCAGGACGCTCGATCCCATCACATCCTGTATGTTAAACAGCATTGGGAACCATTTTAATTTAAATCCAAAGAATAGCTGAGTGCCAGCGCAAACACATAGGACGGCACCGATACACCGATAACCGAAATGATCGTTGCCATAGAATCCCAAATTGTATTGTGCTTTAAGGCCGCAAGTAGTCCCAACAGTAATCCTAAAACTGCACCAATCAATACTGCAAATCCTCCGATAAGAATGGAGATAGGAAGTCTTGTCTGAATCAACTGCGAGATTGGTGTATTTTTAGAAATATTATAGCTAACGCCAAAATCTCCCTTTAACATATTTCCGACATATCGGAAAACTGAACGACCACCGGTTGATCTAATCCATATTTTGCATAAAGGGCTGCCTCTGGCTGTCATTTAATTTCTCATCATTAAATGGAGAACCCGGCATAAGCTGCATCAGTACGAACAACACCAGCAGGATCGCCAAAAGCGTAAAGAGGCTGTAATGACTCTCTTCAGAGTATATTTTTTCACGTTTTCATCCTCCATATTGATAGAAATAGCTGCACCAAGTCTGACCTCAGTGCAGCTCATAACACCCCGGTATGGATGTCTCATTTTTTTATTTCTTTACAGTGTCTTTATAAACACGGTTCAGTGCTACCGGATGGAATTCGATTCCCTCTACCTTAGAGGATACCATCTCTGCATTACACTGTGTATATAATGGCATGATGACAACATCATCCATTGCAATCTTCTCTGCTTCATAGAGTTTTGCCCAGCGTCCTTCTGCATCTGTACACAGATCACCAGTTGTACATTCTGTGATGATAGCATCATATTCTGCATTGCTCCAGAAACCATAGTTGTTAGAATTATCTGTTACCCACATTCCAAGGTAAGTCATAGGATCAGCGTAGTCAGGTCCCCAACGTGTAAGTCCTAACTGGAAGTTACCATCCTGCATATCCTGTACTCTCTGTTTCTTAGGCTCTACCACAAGGTTTACGGTAAGACCAGGAAGTGCTTTTCTCCCACTGCTCCTTTTAATACCTGAGCGACCTTCTGAGGTGCATCATCAGCATCTACAACCATGTCTAACTCAACCTCTTTCACGCCTAATTCCTCTAAACCTTTTGCCCAGTAATCTGCTGCAGTTTTTTGCATCATATTTACATACATCGCTGTATTTCTCCTGGTCTTTGGAGTAGTCGGAACCATCAGGACCTGTTGCGAACTGTGGTGGTACTGCTGTATAAGTTGGTGTGGAACCATCTTTTAATACGTCTTTTGTAACTGCTTCACGGTCGATTGCCATAGTCATAGCTTTACGAACATTTAAGTTTGCAAGCTCTTTTACATCTTTGATGTTAGGTGATACATACCATAAGTAACCTGCACCAATTGCCTGGAATTCAGGATCATCCTTAACCTGGTCAACCTGTTCACCGTTTACAAGAGTAGTATCCAAAGCTCCTGTCTGGTAGCTCATCAATGCCTGCTGTGAATCCTGGATTACCTGATAATTTAATCCTGAAAGGGAAACACGGTCTGTATCCCAGTAATCTTCATTCTTTGTTAAGTGGAAAGCTGTTGCAGCCGGCTCATAAGAGTCAAGTACGAATGCACCATTGGAAAGTACTGTCTCAGGGCTTGTTGCAAATGTATCACCGCATGAAGTAAAGAACTCTTCATTTACAGGATAGAATGTAGGGAAATACATCAGTGACTCAAAATAACTTACAGGTACATTTAAGCTTACCTCAAGTGTCTTATCATCTACTGCTGTAACACCAAGTTCGCTCTTATCTTTGTTGCCTGCGATAATATCTGCAGCATTCTTGATCTGACCGATATCACTTAACATATAGGAATATTCGGAAGCAACTTCAGGATCTGCTGCTCTCTGCCATGCAAATACGAAGTCTGCTGCTGTTACAGCATCTCCATTACTCCATTTTGCATCGCGTAAATGGAAGGTATATGTAAGTCCATCCTCTGACACATCACAGCTCTCTGCGATTGCCCATACTGCCTTTCCATCTTTGTCCATCTGCATGAGACCATCTGTATAATCAGCAATTACCTCGAAAGAAGTACCATCGGTTGCCTGCTGTGGATCCAGTGATTCTACAGGGGTTTCAAGCATTACATTCAGGTCTGAAGATGAAGAAGATTCTGATTTGCTTTCTGATTTTGAAGTATCTGCTTTATCAGAAGAACTGCCACATCCAACAAGACCCAGCACCATTGTTGTTGCTGCAAGAACAGCGACAAATGCTTTTGCTCTTTTCATTTTCTTTCCTCCTTAATATTTTTATAAAAAAAAAATACAAAGGGTGGCATCATTTCATGCTCCCTTGCATTTTTATACATTATATCACATACTTTTTACAATTACCAGCATTTTTTTACATTTTTTGTAAAAAACTTCTATTTCCCATCGGTTTTATAGGTTTTTATTGACTGCATTTGACGATCAAAAGTTCCACTGCAATCCTGTCATTCATTCTTCCGGACTTCACACTCTCTTCAAAGTCCACGCCGTCTTCTATGGCTTCCGTATCTGCTGCATCGTAAAATTGCCTGCCATCCTCTGGTTTTTTCTGACTGCAAATTCCGGCATTCCCGCCTTTGATGCAATGGTACGGCTGTCTGCTCCCTGCCCGCTCAATTCTTTGATCAGCATCAGCTTCTGGAACTGTCGCAGGATCAAAAACAGAATCCTCATCGGTGGTTCTTTTAAGGTCAGCAGGTCATAATAAAGGTCTAATGCCTGCTTCTGTCTTTTTTTTCTGAAATGGCATTGATCATCTCAAATATTTTTGTTTTCCGTCTGCTCTACGCAGATGGCTTCTACCTGTTCCTCTTCAATCGTATCACGATCCATGCAGTAACAGATCAATTTTTCTAACTCCCGGTCTATATTTTCCATGTCATTTCCGGTTTTGGTAATGAAACGCTGATATGCCGCCCTGGTCATTGCTTTTCCTTCTTTTTTTTCAGTCTGCCACCGACCCAGCGCATCAGTATCTCATCATTCTGTCTTTCAAAGCAGACGATCCTGCCTGATTTTTGACCTGTTTATAGAGCTTATTTCGCTTGTCTACTTCGGATTCCACAAAAATAAAACAGGTACTTTCCGCCACTTCCGGGATATAGGCTGCAAGTTCTTCGGCGGAATTTTTAAAAAAGCCACTGTCCTCCACTAAAATAACCCTGCGCTCTGCAAAAAACGGCAGTGTCTGCTAAGTCGATCAGTTCGCCCTGTGCAATGTCTTTTCCCTCATATGCCGAAAAATTCATGGTATCACCCTGCGTTACCATGGCTTTTAACAGTTTCTCCTTGTACTGGCGTTTCAGATAAGCCTCTTCCCCATAGAGCAGATAAACGTTTTGAAATTGTCCTGTCTTTATATCCTCATCAATGCTTTTCATATGGGTATTCTAACACAAAGGAGGAGGGTGCTTCAAGCCAGCCTTTTAAAAATAATAATCTTCCCATCCTCCTCCGTAATACCAATCTGTCCACACTCCGTTGTCTGAAAGATTTCTGCACCAGCGTCCTGCATATGCTCTACTGCCTCTTTTCCCGGATGACCGTAGGAATTATCCTGTCCACAGGAAATCGTTGCAATTTTCGGCTGCAAAGCATCCAATAACTCTTTCGAATTCGATGTCTTAGATCCATGATGTGCTGCCTTATACCAGTCGATATTCCTACTGTCACATACTTCTCCATATGTTTCTATTAACTTTTTCTCCTGCTCACTTCCAATATCTCCGGTCAGAAGTCCGTGAAAGTTTCCATGTTCTAAAAAGCAATACCAGACTGTCTGCATTGCGCTCCCCCTTCCACGGATTTTTTCCGAAGGATAAATGGCTTGGATGCGGATCGATGTGTCACGAAAGCACTCTCCCTCTTCCATATAAAGTACCTGACATCCTTTTTGTTTTTGCTAAAGCTGCCAGTTCCTCCTGTGCTTCATCTTTTAACACATATTTAGAAAACACGAGATGTTTTATGGGATAATCTGTCTCTAATAATTCCATGAGTCCATTGCAGTGGTCCGCATCGCAATGACTGACAAACCAGTAATCTACTTCCCGTACGCCATGCGATTTTAAAAACGGCCGGATCCGATATTTTCCAACTTCTGAAACATCTACACTTCCGCCATCCACAAAAATCTCGGTACCGGCATCCGATTCTATGTAAATGCCATCTCCCTGCCCCACATCCAATACCTGGATTTGAAATCTTTTCTCTTCTTTTTGCATGGAACATATCAGTAGTCCTAAATAGAACAACGTCAATGCAATTCTATTGAACCTAAGATTTCTTACCCTGTTATTTGATTCTGCTTCCGATTTTCTTTGAGGCTTCTTCTCATACCAGAGCCATGCTAAGATACCGGCTAAGACTACATAGTAGAAAACAAGCCTTTGCAGCTTCGGCTGCCCCGTCACCCAGACAGCTCCCGGCAATTTTAAGAAGAATTTGCATAGTAACTGGTACAACATCAACATCCCTTTTGCACCCTGCAACGGCAAAAATCCAAGTACCGGATGCAGCAATCCCAAAAGACCACCAAGAATCCCAAGAAACAAGACCGCTCCTGTAGTTGGAAGTATCAGTAAATTGATAAAAATGACATATGTTGGAAGTTCAAAATAGCAATATGCAATGACCGGGATCGTAAATGCCTGAATGCATCCGCTGACACATATCTGCTCTCTGATCCCCTTTTGAATGTCCATGCTTTTCAACAGAATGACAGACGCATTGACACCTAAGACTGCTAAGAATGAAAGGATAAATCCTGTATAGGCATAGAACAAACGGATTTTCCCATAATAAAAAAATGGCTGCTAACGCCAATCCGGTCAGCGAATCATAACTCCGTCCGATAACACCTCCAAAAAGAAGCAACAGAAACATGAGTACCGCCCGTTTCGTAGAAACTCCTGCTCCTGATAAAACGGCAAATACCAAAATTGCCACTGCCGATAGAGTGCTCCTTAACAAGAAGCGGCACTCTTTGTTTTTGGAGCATTTTATAGAAACCCATCCCAATGATAGAGACATGTAAACCTGAGATCGCCAGAATATGGGAAATCCCCGTCTTTTGATAAAGGCTCTTTATCTCCGGCTCTAACAGCTGTCTGTCTCCTAACACCATGGTACTCAACACCCCTGCGGTTTCTGCTCCCATCGTTTTTTGATAAAGCTGTATGACCTCACGTTTTTTCTGATAGAGAAATTCTGCAAACCGGTCTGTATCACGGCTGATAAACTGCACGTTCTCTCCATAAATTTAAAATCTGTTCCCTGACTTTCATAAAAAGTTCTTTTCGTCAAAATTTCCTTCATTCCTTGCAGGTTCTAAGGTTTTGACGGTTCCATTGACATAAATGATATTTCCGACAGATACGTCGATATTCAGATATACTAAGATTTGTCTGCATGGAAGCTGCTTCTCTTCCACACGAAGATAACAATGTTTCAGATAGATTTTGGTACTTTTTGTACCCTCTTCTTTTTGAGACAGTTCCCCAAACGGCTGCTTTCTCTCCATCTTCTAACAGGGTTTCGACTGCCTGATGGCTCTTTATGGCATTTTGCATATGACAGATTCCCAATACAAATATCACAGAAAATGCCACAGCGTATATGATTCCCTGTATGCTTCCCCGCTTTTTCCAGCGAAGATAACTATGACACAGAAGGAAGATCGCAGATAGTAAAAATATCCACACATTCCAAAGACGCGCCGACAAGATTCCCAGCAGAAAGAATGCAGCCGCTAAAAAAGCGTACCTTTTATTCACTCTTTGTTTTCTCCCCCTTTTTTGTCCTTCTTCTAAATAATCCAGATTCCGGTCATATATCTTATCGAGTTTGTAACTGTCGCGATACACTCCCTTGGTACTTCCATTGACAGAAATCTGTACCTTGCTGACCGTTGAAAGTTCAGACAAAGGAATCCACAATGGAATAGATTACGATCGGTTCCTGTATTTCATAATCCTGATTTGTAAAGCCCGCATCGAAGTTAACATAACATACTCCATCTACGGTTGTGACACTGAGCAGTTTTGTTCCTGATGGAATGGCTGATTTGCCTTTTGCATTCTTCGGTTGTTCTAAAAGATTCTCGATCACTAATTTTTCTATCGAAATATTACTGCTGTAGTGGACCGTCTGTGTCTCTTTTACCAATGCATCTCCATCCCGGTTAGAAAAATACAGTGTCAGTGTCGTCGTCTGGATCGCATTGATCTGCTCTCCCGGATTTTCCACAAAACTTTCTGCAGTCATCAGTCCTACGACATTATTTTTGGAATCTACTAAAGGACTGTCTCCCACAAAAAAGGAAACACAGGAGATATCCGGTATCTGCGTCATGGTACGCACTACGGCTGCACGACAGAACACCTCCGTTGCCGCATCCATATTATAATAATCCGAATCCATCCAGACAGATAGCTGGTCGCCTTCGATCCGATACTTTGTAATCTCCACATCATTCGGGATCGGCTTTTGATATTCCACGTCCTCCGGTGCAGAAGAAAGCTCCCGCAAAAATTCTTTGACCATGCCTTCCGCATCCTTGCTCTTTGGATGGTATTCCCTCGGATTGAGTTTTGTCTGTTCTGAATTCAGATAATAAATCTGATATCCTGTTTTTACTTCTTTTTTCGATCCACAGCCGCATAACAGCAGAAGCAATGCTGCAAATAGAAATATCAAATATCTTTTCTTCATCTTCTGCCCCCTATGCAATATAATTGAGCGGGATCCGCACGGTAAAGATGGTTCCCTCGCCTTCCGTACTGTATGCTTTAATAGCTCCACGGTGCATCAGCACGACATTTCTTGTAATCGCAAGTCCAAGTCCTGTTCCACCGATCTCCCTCGAATGGGACTTGTCCACCCGGTAAAATCTCTCGTAAATATGCTCTAGGGAATCCTCCGGGATTCCAATTCCCAAATCCTCTACTTTGACATAGAAATACTGATAATCTGCATTCAAAGTCACATGTACCCAGCCGTTCTCACGATTGTATTTGATCGCATTCTCCACCAGATTTGTAATTGCAAGGGTCAGTTTTACCTCGTCGATTTCTGCCGTAACCGGACGGAACGTCTCTAACACCAGTTCAATATTCTGCTTTTCCGCGATCGGACGCAGACGTTTTAATATCAGCTCTAGCATCTCATTGATGTTGATGCTTGAAATATTTAAATCTGCCGCAGACTTATCCATTTTTACTAAAGAAAGCAGATGCGTGATGATCTTATTCTCACGCTCGATCTCATTTGTGATATCTTCCATGAACTCTTTATAAAAAGCTCTACCGGTGCATCCTCCATGGCATTGATGGAATCCGCTAAAACCTTCATGGAGGTCAGCGGGGTCTTTAACTCATGGGACACATTCGATACGAATTCCTGTCTGGAATCGTCAATCGTTTTCATCCTTCCGAATAACTGGTTAAAAACTCTCCGACATCTCTTTTGTCTCGGTATAGGTATTCACATTCAGTCCGTCTTCTTCATATCCGGTCTGGATATCACGGATAGATTTCTCCATCCTGCGAAGCGGTCGTACCAGTCTGCCGGATGCAAAAATGGCAAATGCTAAGATCAATACGCCGATAATGAGCGTAAGGATTGCCGCATTGCGTCCCACGGCATCACGGTCATGAAGGACACTGTCCATAGAGACACTGACTAACATAACACCGATGACTTCTGTACTGTTTTGCCGCTTTGATCGGCAGTGTCATTTCTAAATAACGGCTCTCTTTATCATATTTTGAGATTTCTTTTCCGGAAAGACTCTGGACGACTTCTTCGGAAATAATGGTTTTTGTCTCATCTAATCCATATGTATCTGCCACGATCCGAAATGCAGAGTCGATCAGCATTACCCTGCCGTCATAGATATTCGAAAGCTGGTTTAACTGTACCGTGATCGATTCCGTATTCTGTTTATTGATATAATCATTTGCTGCAATCTGGTCTGCAAGGATCCTTTTGCCTGACTGATAATCGCAATACTGCGTGTAGAAGCCGCCTGGTCTTCGTAAGCTTTTAAAAACCGGCTCGCAAAACCAGACACGGCAGGATTCCGACGATCAGACATAACAGTATCAGACGGAATCGCATGCTTTTTAAAATTTTTGAAATGCATTATTTTTTTCATGACCTTACACCTTAACTCTGGTAATAATATCCCACTCCCCATTTGGTGTGGACGTATTTCGGCTCGCTTGGATTTGCCTCGATCTTCTCACGAAGTCTTCTGACATGTACATCAACCGTGCGGACATCTCCCGGATATTCATATCCCCATACCAGATTCAAAAGATTTTCCCGGCTGTACACTTTATTCGGATTCATGACTAAAAGTTCTAACAGGTCAAATTCCTTTGCCGTCACATTGACCTCTTCTCCAAGGATAAAAAGTCTTCGACTCTCACAGTCTAACTTCAGATCACCGCTCTCTACGATCTTAGGATTTTCCTCTTCTTTCGGTTTTGCTTTTCCGGTTCTTCGCATAATGGCTTTGATCCTTGCCTTGACCTCTAGGATATTAAAAGGCTTTGTTATGTAATCGTCTGCTCCATACTCAAGCCCTAAAATCTTATCCATATCATCACCTTTTGCCGTCTGCATTACGATCGGAACACTTGAAAATTCACGGATCTGCTGGCAGACCTCGAATCCATTCATCTTTGGCAGCATGATATCTAAAAAGGATCATATCATATGCATTTGCTTTTGCTTTTTCATAGGCTTCTTCGCCGTCATAGGCGCAATCCACTTCCATGCCGTCCTGCTCCAGGCTGAACCGGATTCCTTTTTACGATTAACTTTTCATCATCTACAACAAGAACTTTTTTGCCATCT
>VOFC01000583.1_pt1 | contig 16001 bp, 21 predicted proteins | sample 5384161 | NCBI WGS metagenome assembly VOFC01 (sample SAMN12384722, study PRJNA508395) | human gut metagenome | isolation source: healthy gut B | host: Homo sapiens | reverse complement strand
CGAAATGGCGCAGGCCCCGCACTACGGCGCGCAGGACGATCCTGCTGCCTGCACCATCGTTCTGGACTACGGCGGGCCGAACGTCGCAAAGCCCCTGCACGTCGGACACCTGCGCAGCGCCATCATCGGCGAATCACTCAAGCGTATTTACCGGTTTTTCGGCAATCATGTGATCGGCGATATCCATCTGGGCGACTGGGGCTTGCAGATGGGGCTCATCATGGCGCAGCTTCAGGATGAAAAGCCGGGGCTTCCGTACTTCAACCCGGACTATACCGGCGAATATCCAGCCGAAGCGCCGTTTACAATCTCGGAACTTGAGCGCATCTATCCGGCAGCCAGCGCCCGCAGCAAGGGAGGACGAAGCCTTTGCGGCCCGCGCGCATGAGGAGACGTTCCGCCTCCAGCATGGTGAACGGGGGGAACGTGCGCTCTGGCAGCACATTCTGCGCGTGTCCGTTGAAGATCTCAAACGTAACTATGATAATCTCGGCGTCAGCTTCGACGTATGGCTCGGCGAAAGCGACGCGCAGAAATACATCCCGCAGATGCTCGAGACGGTCAAGTCCAAGGGCCTCTGCGTGGAGTCCGAGGGTGCGCTGGTCGTGCCGGTGCAGGAGGAGACGGACGCAAAGGAGGTTCCGCCCTGCATTCTCGTCAAGTCCGACGGCGCGACGCTCTATGCCACAACCGATCTCGCTACTATTGTTCAGCGTGAACAGGATTATCACCCGCAGAAATACATGTATCTGACCGATAAGCGGCAGAATCTGCATTTTGAGCAGGTCTTCCGCGTGGCAAAAAGGCCGGACTCGTTGGCGCGGATACGCAGCTTGGGCATATCGGCTTCGGCACGATGAACGGCAAAGACGGCAAGCCTTTCAAGACCCGCGCGGGCGGCGTCATGCGGTTGGAAACGCTGATTGCAGATGTGACGGACTATGTGACCAATAAGATCAAGGAGAACCAGACGGTTTCCGATGAAGAACTGTCGCAGACGGCCAAGTGCATCGCCATGGCCGCGCTCAAATACGGCGATCTGAGCAATATGCCGACGAAGGATTATGTGTTCGACCTCGACCGGTTCTCCTCATTCGAGGGCAATACGGGGCCCTATATCCTCTACACCATCGTGCGGATCAAGTCGATCCTGGCCAAATACGGCAAGCCCGTCTCGGGTGCGCAGCTGCTGAGCGCCTGAGAGTGCGGAGCAGAAGCAGCTCATGCTGGTGCTCAGCCGTATGGCGGACGCGCTGTGGTCCGCGTACCGCGATTCCGCGCCGAACACGATCTGCGCGTATATCTACGAGCTGGCGACGGCGGCGAATAAGTTCTACCACGACGTGAAGATCCTCACCGAGCCGGACGCAGCCAAACAGGCCAGCTATGCCGCGCTGATCGATCTGACGCGCGGCGTTCTGGAAACGTGCATCGATCTGCTCGGCTTCTCCGCGCCGGAAAGAATGTAACAAAAAGAAACATCGCCCCGCGTTCCGAACCGGAACGCGGGGCGATGTTTCTTTTGATGCGGAGTAAACTCAGAATTTAATACATTTTTGCGCCCGCGGGGATATGCGGATCGAGCATCAGAAGATGAAGCTTTTCCACGCCCTCCTCGTGGTGAACCGCCGAGATCAGCATGCCGCAGGAGTCGATGCCCATCATGGGTCTGGGCGGCAGATTCGTGATGGCGACGCACGTCTTGCCGACCAATTCCTCCGGCTCGTAATACTCGTGAATGCCGGAAAGAATGACTCTGTCGGTGCCGGTGCCGTCGTCCAGCGTGAATTTCAGCAGCTTCTTGGACTTCTTGACCGCCTCGCAGGCCTTGACCTTGACAGCGCGGAAGTCGGATTTCGAGAACGTCTCGAAGTCCACGAAGTCCTGAAACAGCGGCTCGATCTCGACCTTGGAGAAGTCGATCGGCTCGTCCTTGACCTCGATCTCGACTGCGCCCGTCACGCCGCCGATGATACCGGCTTCCTCCGGCTTTTTTGTCTTGGGAGCGTCCAGCGGCTTCATCGTCGGGAACAGGATGACGTCGCGGATGGTGTCTGCGCCGGTGAAGAGCATGACGGCGCGGTCGATGCCCATGCCCATGCCGCCTGTGGGGGGGCATGCCGTATTCGAGAGCGGTGAGGAAATCCTCGTCGAGCATTTCCGTCTCGTCGTCGCCGCGTTCGCGCTGCTCGACCTGCTTCATGAAGCGTTCGCGCTGGTCAATCGGGTCGTTCAGTTCGGAATAGGCGTTGCCCATCTCGCTGCGGCAGATGAAGAACTCGAACCGTTCGGTCAGCCGCGGGTCCGCCGGGCTGCGCTTGGCCAGAGGAGAGACATCCACCGGGTGCATCGTGATAAACGTCGGCTGCACCAGATGCTCCTCGACCTTCTGGTCGAAGCAGGCGTAAAGCGCGTTGCCCCACGTCTTTTCGGCGGCCTCCGCCAGTTCGACGCCGACCGCTTTCGCCGCCGCAACAGCCTCCGCGTCGTCGGTGATCGCGCCGAAATCGACGCCGACAAACTGCTTGACGGCTTCCACCATCGTCAGCCGCGGCCAGCCGGGGTCAGATCAATCGTTTCGCCCATCCAGTTCAGTTCATAGGTTCCGAGATATTTCTGGGCAAACGTGGTGTAAACGCCCTCGGCGATGTCCATCATGTCGTGGAAATCGGCGTAGGCCTGATAGAGTTCAACCGTGGTGAATTCGGGGTTGTGCTTGGGGTCCATGCCCTCGTTGCGGAAGATGCGGCCGACCTCATACACGCGATCCATGCCGCCGACGATCAGGCGCTTCAGCGGCAGTTCAGTCGCAATACGCATATACATATCGATGTCGAGCGTATTGTGGTGCGTGATGAACGGACGCGCTGCCGCACCGCCGGCGATGGTATTGAGAACGGGCGTTTCAACCTCGATATAGCCCATATTATCCAGATAGTCCCGCAGATGCTTGATGAACTGCGAACGGATAATAAAATTCCGCTTGACCTCAGGGTTCACGATCAGGTCAACATAGCGCTGACGATAGCGTGTTTCCTTGTCGGTCAGTCCGTGGAATTTCTTGGGCAACGGCAGCAGGGACTTGGACAGCAGCGTGATTTTCTTTGCGCGCACAGACATTTCGCCGCGCTGCGTACGGAAGATTTCACCCTCGACGCCGACGATATCTCCGATGTCGTATTTCTTGAAAGCGGTTATACTCGGCCTCGTCCATCTCGTCCTTGCGGGCGTAAAGCTGGATGCGGCCTGTTTTGTCCTGCAGATCGCAGAAGGAGACCTTGCCCATGCCGCGCTTGGACATCATGCGCCCCGCGATGGAAACGGCCTTGCCCTCCATCTCGTCAAAATGATCTTTGATCTCCTGCGCGGTCGTGGTGCTGACGAAGCGGGTGATGGCAAACGGGTCCATGCCCTCTGCCTGCAGCTGCGCGGAGTTTTTCACGGCGAACCTTGATCTGGTCGCCGATGCTTACCTGCGGAGCCGCGTTCTGCTGATTCCTGTTTTCCTGTTCCATAGCTATCCTCTTTTTCTGATTCGTTACTTTTCAACCGTCAGGATCTTATACTTGAGCACGCCGATGGGGGCCTCAACCTCGACAATGTCGCCGACCTTGTGGCCAAGCAGTGCCTTGCCGAACGGGGAATCGTCGGAGATGCGGCATTCCATGGGGTTGGCCTCCTGCGAGCCGACGATGGCGTAGAGTTCCTCGTCGCCCGTTTCCATGTCCTCGACCTTGATGGTGCAGCCGAGGCCGATCTTGCCCTCGGAGTCCTCTGTCTCGTCAATAATGACGGCGTGGGCGAGAATATTTTCAACCTCGGCGATGCGGCCATAAAGCTTGGCCTGCTCGTTCTTGGCTTCGTCGTATTCGCTGTTCTCAGAGAGGTCGCCGAACGAACGCGCCTCCTTGATCTGCTCGGCGACTTCCTTTTCGCGGGTCGTCTTCAGATAAAAAAGTTCCTGCTCCAGTTCCTTGAGACGGAGCGCACTGATTTTAAATTCTTTTGCCATTTTACGATCGTTCCTTCCATAATCGATCGGGCAGAAAACGCCCGGTATTTACAGTGATTCAGCAGACATTATATCGGGCAAAGATAGGGATGTCAAGAGAGTTTCTGGGTGATTTCGCGGATTGCGGCCTGTAATTGTGCGTCGTCCGCTTTTTCCAGCTGACCGTAGTAAAGTTTTGCGTCGTCCTCGTCGGAAAGCGTGATTTCGATGTCCGGTATGACGCCGGTATCGGTCAGACTGCGGCCCTGCGGCGTGTAGTATTTGCCGATGGACAGGTTCAGCATGGAGCCGTCGGAGAGTGTAAAGGCTGTCTGGAAATTGCCCTTGCCGACTGTCTTCGTCCCGACGACCGTACCCCAGTTGTATTCCTGAATCGCGGCAGCGAAGAACTCCGCTGCGGAATAGCTGTCCTGATTGACGAGTACGGCCATGGGAAGCTTGATGCACGCTGCATCCGAACGGTCGGTCTGTTTTGTACCTTTATAATCCTCGCTCTGGAACAGAATTCCCTCCGGCAGGATCTTATCCAGCACCTTGACCAACTCGTCCTTATATCCGCCGCCGTTATACCGCACGTCGAAAATCAGCGCCTGCGCGCCCTGTGCGATCAGCTCGTCCATGGCGGCGTTTGTCTCCTCCGCGCAGCGAGAATCAAAATTGGCGATTTTGAGATAGCCGATCTGTCCGTTCAGCATTTCATAGGTTGCAACGGGCGTCTGGATGCTGCGGCGCTCAACCGAAAGCGGGAAGCTTTCTTCTCCGCGCAGGATTGTCAGCGTCACAAAGGTTCCTTCTTCACCGCGAACCTTTGTGCGCGTCCCGGTCATGCCAAGGTCGAGCGTTTTTTCGCCCTCGACCTCTGTGATGATATCGCCGACGAGAATTCCGGCTTCCTCCGCCGGGCCTCCCGCGGTCACGGCCTCGATGCGCATACCGCCGAGCGCTTCCTGCGCCGTGATGGTCACGCCGATGCCGACATAGGCGTTGCGCATCTGTTCATCATAGCTGCTTTTTTCTTCGGCAGTCAGGTAATAACTCCAGCGGTCGCCGGTCGCCTCGACCATGGCGGCGGCAGCCGCGTCAGCCAGCTTGTCTTCGTCATAATCGTCAATAAAAAGGTATCAAGATATGCGCCGATCTCTGCCGTTTTGGCCTCGACGGGCGTTTGCTCGCGGCGCGTAAGCTGCATGGTCACGATAGCCGAGCCAAGGATTGCAACGGCGAATGCAAGCACAAGAAGAATCACTTTCTGCCATTTTTTCAAGATGGATACCAGCCTTTCCGGGAGAATTCAAGGATAGAACTTGACACGCGGCCCGGAGCCGTACCGGCTCCGGGCCATGTTGGTTACATACCGAAATAGTCGCGGTTTGCACGGGAATTGCGGATGGCGTACCATATGAGCGAGCCCAGCACCGCCGCCAGAATTACCAGCGGCCATGGGTAGGGGAGGAAGGGCGTTTCGCGCAGATCATTGAGCAGCATACATACGCCATAGCCCATGGTCATGACGGCCATGACCGCAAGCGGCGGCATCATATACCCGATATACATCTGCTCGTCCGCACAGTCGGAGATCTTTTTCTCCTTCGGCACCAGCAGCCCGTTTTTGAACAGCCGCTTTGTGACGGCCAGCCGCAGGAACGTGTACATACAGTACGCACCGCTGGCCATCAGGATGAGATCCAGAAACAATGTCATATCATTCATTCGTATGTTCCCCCTGTTCGTTCTGCGCATCCTGTTTCCACTCGCGCACGCTGCGAACCGCGACAATGATCAGCAGTGCCGCGCCGATGATGGAAAACGCGATCGTGCCGCATAGTGCGATGATACGATCACTGGACCAGACACCGCTGGCCGCAAGGCCCGGATAATCCCGGCCCATTTTAAGGGCGAGATAGAGCAGATATCCGCCGCAGAGCACATACATCAGCTTTTTTCGGTTATCAAAGCTGTTTTTCTGCTCCGGCTTCTTTTTTGCATACGCCTGTGGCGCATCCGGCTTCTTTTCCAACTCGTCCATATCGCAGCCTCCCAATATAATAATGGTATATATCATACACGATTACGGAGAAAAAAAGAAAGAGAAAATATCAGATCCGCTGAAAAACGGCAGCATACAGGTGCGGAACGAAAAATTTGTATAATTTCAACGCACAATTTTCACCTTTTTGTGGACAATTTTCATGCCTGTTCCTGCGCGGGCCTGCTACAATGGAGGCTGTAAGGAAGGAGTGTCGCTCGAGGCGGCAAGAGAGCGCAGCCTCTCGCCTGGCTCTTAAGATAGGGCAGGCTCCACCCGGCGCGGAAGCGGATTTGCGTGCTGCAAGAGCAAAACGTTTCGTTTTCTATAAACAGGAAAACGCGCCGCAGGAGAAAGGGGAATGTGAAAGAAAGATGGCCGAAACAATTCTCAGAATGACCGGTATCCAGAAGTACTTCCCGGGCGTCCATGCGCTGGACAACGCGCAGCTGGAGGTTCGTGAGGGCGAGGTCATGGCGCTGGTCGGCGAAAACGGCGCCGGTAAATCGACGCTTATGAAGGTGCTGACCGGCATCTATCCGAGCGATGGCGGTACGATTGAATTTTTTGGAAAGCATGTCGAGATTCATGGCCCGCGCGATGCGCAGGCGCTCGGCATCTGCATCGTCCATCAGGAACTGAACCTCATGCAGCACCTGACTGTGGCGGAAAACATTTACATTGGGCGTGAACCCATGAAGGGCCTGTTCGTGGACAAGGCGAAGCAGAACGCCATGACGCAGGAATTGTTCGACAAGCTGCATCTGGATCTTGACCCGAAAGCCGTCGTCAAGACGCTGTCGGTCGCAAAGCAGCAGATGGTTGAAATTACAAAGGCTCTGTCTCATGAGAACACAAGACTGCTGATTCTTGATGAGCCTTCTGCTGTCCTGACCGACACGGAGATCGACGATCTGTTCGTCTTCATTCGACAGCTGAAAAAGACCGGTGTCGGCATCGTCTATATCTCGCACCGCATGGATGAACTCAAGCGCATCACCGACCGCATCACCGTTATGCGCGACGGTCAGTATGTCGCCACGCTCGATACCCCTACGGCGGAAATCTCCGAGGTCATCCGTCTTATGGTCGGCCGCACGATCTATGAGGAGCCGAAAACAAAGTCCATGTGTCCGCCTGATGCCCCTGTTGTGCTCGAAGCCGAGCATCTGTCGTCCATCGATGTAAAAGATGTTTCATTCAAACTCCGCAAGGGTGAAATTCTCGGCTTTGCCGGTCTGGTCGGCGCGGGACGCACTGAAACGATGCGTCTGATCTGCGGCGCAGATCCAATGGATTCCGGCATAATCCGGGTAAACGGCAAAGACGTGAAAATCCGCAGCCCGAAGGACGCTGTACATTATGGCATCGGCTATCTCTCCGAGGATCGCAAGCGCTACGGCCTGTGCCTGAACCTGTCCGTTGCGGACAATACCGTTCTGCCGAGTCTGGAGCAGCTGTTCAAAGGCCCGTTTGTTCATGACAGAACAGCACACCGGCTTGCACGGGAGCACGCCGAACAGATCCGCACGAAAACGCCGTCTGTCCGCGCCCGCGTCGGCAGCCTCTCCGGCGGCAACCAGCAGAAGGTCGTCATTTCCAAATGGATCCTGCGCGACTGCGACGTGCTCATCTTCGACGAGCCGACGCGCGGTATCGATGTCGGCGCAAAGAGCGAAATTTACAAGCTGATGACGCAGCTTGCAGAGGAAGGCAAGTCTATCATTATGATCTCCTCCGATATGCCGGAGTTGCTCCGCCTGTCTGACCGCGTGATCGTCATGTGCGAGGGTCACGTTACAGGCGAACTCGATATCTCCGAGGCCACGCAGGAAACCATCATGACATATGCAACCAAGAGAGAAGTGGGGTAATCATTATGGAAAACGTAGGTAAGAAAAAGCTGGATATGCAGAAGCTGCTTGCGCCTGCTGCGCTGGTCATTCTGTATATCGTGTTTTCAATCTTCGGCAATAACTTCCTGACGCTCGATACGGTCAAGAATATTCTCGAATCCAGCTATTATATCGGCTTCATGGCCTTCGGCGTGACGTTCATCATCATCACCGGCGGCATCGACCTGTCGCTCGGCACAGTCATGATGTGTGCGGCACTGCTGGGCGGCTATGCGTTCAAGCAGGGCTGGCCCTTGATTCTCGCAATCGTCCTGACGCTGTTTGTCGGCATTGCGTTTGGCTTTGCAAACGGCGTTCTGATTGCGAAACTCAAGCTGCCCCCCTTCATTGCAACTCTCGGCACCCAGATGATGGCCGCCGGCCTCGGCTCCATCATCACCAAGGTCCAGTCCCAGACATGGCCCACTGCTACCGCCGAGATCGGCGGCTGGTTCAAGAAGGTCTTCATCCGCGCGGAACTGTTTGGCGTCCGTGGTTTCCCGGTCGGTGCGTTCTGGCTGCTCGGCTTTTTCATCATCGCAGCGCTGATTCTGCATAAGACCAAATTCGGACGCTACGTCTATGCCATCGGCTCCAACGAGGAAGCGACCCGCCTGTCCGGCATCAAGGTCGATAACTGGAAAGTTGCGGTCTATACGCTCTCCGGCTTCTTCATCGGCATGTGTGCCCTGTTCTATGCAGCGGCCTACACCACCATCACCCCGGGCACCGGCGCAGGCCAGGAAATGAACGGCATCACCGGCGTCATCATCGGCGGTACGTCCATGTCCGGCGGCTCCGGCACGATGGTCGGCACACTCATCGGCGTGTTCATCATGTCCGTCCTCAAGACCGGCCTTGCCAACTGCGGCCTGCAGGCTCCGTGGCAGACCTTCCTGACCGGCGCAGTCGTTATCGGCGCGGTGCTTCTGGACATCGCGAGAACGAAGGCCGCCAACCGTGTCAAGAAGGGCTGAGGCCCGCATCATCCTGTATTAAGCACGAAGAGCGTGTTTGATAAAATAATTTAGGAGGAATCACCAAATGAAAAAACTGATCGCTCTGCTTCTGGCGCTGGTCATGGTTCTGGCTCTGGCTGCCTGCGCTGCCAAGCCCGAAACCGAACCTGCCAAGCCCGAAACCACCGACACCAAAACCGAAGAGACTAAGACCGAGGATCCGGCTCCTGCTGAGGAGACCACCGGCGAAAAGATGTATATCCCCGTCATGGCGAAGGGCTTCCAGCATCAGTTCTGGCAGGCAGTCGCCAAGGGCTCCGAGGATGCTGCCAAGGATCTCGGCGTAGAGATCTACTTCGATGGCCCCGCTTCCGAGACTGAGATCGACGCACAGGTCAACATGGTCAAGACCGAACTTGCCAAGAACCCCAAGGCTATGGCGCTGGCTGCTCTGTCCACCGACGCTGTCACCGAGATCCTGGAAGAGTGCGCGGAAAAGAACATCCCCGTCATCGGCTTTGACTCCGGCGTTCCCGGCGACACCACCGGCGCTGTCAAGGCGACCGCCTGCACCAACAACGAAAACGCTGCCGCCATCGCTGCCGACAAGTTCAACGAGAACGAGACTGTCGTCGAGGCTATGAAGAACGCGACCTCCGACAACCCCGTCATCATCGGCTGCCTGTCTCAGGATGCTGTCTCTGCTTCCGTCTCCGGCCGTACCACTGGCTTCGTCAATGAAATGGCCAAGATCGCTGAAACCTATCAGCCGGGCAAAGTCTCCATCGAAGGTCACGCCAAGTGGGAAAAAGAAGGTTGATGCTCCCGCTATCATCATCGAGGTTGCTATCTCCGCCACGACCGAAGCTACCTCCGTGCAGACCGCTGCCAACTCCCTGCTGGGCATGAACCCCGTTGCGATCTTCTGCTCCAACGAGGGCGCTGTCACCGGCTTCCTGGCTGCTGTCTCCGACGGCGAGGATCTGGCTGAGGGCGGCAAGTACGCGGGTCTGGTCGTCGCCAACGGCGGTGGGGATACCCGGCTGGTGCTTCGGGCACCAGCCGGGTTTTCTATCGGCGTATCGCCGGGAATAGTTCAGGACACTTTCGGGATTTCTTTATATTGCCCCGGTTTTGCTGTTTGTCTGTTTTCCATGCAGCCAATGTCGGCATAATGGATCTCTACGGTCTGTGGTGCGTGCTTGGACCACTTCACGTCCTTTTCATGCACCACGATCTTCTGGATGAAGAGCCGCAGCAGTTCCGGTGTCAGCGCTTGAATGTCCGTGTACCGCTTCGCTTTGTCGAGGAACGCTGCCGTGTTGCTTACCGTTTCTTTCAGTTGTTGCTGATCTCTGCTTCTCGCTGTGGGAGCGATTCTATCAGCTTTTGCCTGTTCATCCGTGTAACTGGCAGAGAGCATCTGGAACTGTTCTGACGTGATGCGGTTTAGCACGCTGTCTTCATAAAGCTTCTTGAAAATTGCATCCAGCTCGGCTTTGCGTTTCTGCATAGCCGCCTTTTTCTTTTTCCAGTCTGCGGATCTCCTTTTGGAGCTCTGCGGACTGTTTGCTGTTTAGGTATTCGGCAAATTCCTGTGGATGTTCTCTGGCTTCCGCCGTCACCCGGCGCAAATCCTCCAACACGATCTCATCGAGGATACACTCCCGGATGTAATGGGCTGTGCAGGCTTCACCATCCTTTTTGTAAGTACGGCAGGTGAAGTGGTTGTAGTGGCGGACATTGTATGCGCCCGGTGGAGGGCCATCGTCTTGCCACAGTCGGCACAAACAACAAGCCCGGAATACTTGTTCTGCTCATCCATCTTTGTGGGTCGGCGTTTGTTCTTTCTTACCCGCTGCACGATATCCCAAATCTCCTTTGGTAATGATGGCAGGATGCGTATTTTCAAACACGAGGCATTCTTCCCTTGGGTGCTCAATTTTACGTTTGTCCTTATAGGATCGGGTGCTGAACCGGTAGTTCACAGTGTTGCCAAGATAGATCTCATTTTCCAACAGGTTTGCAACGGCACTGTCTGACCAGTGGTACGGCTTCGTGATGTCCAAGGCGGAATGCGTCAGGCCGTATTTCTGGTAGGTGTAATAGCTGGGACAAAACACCTTTTCTTTTGGTCAGGATCGTCGCAATCCGGCTGGGGCCATTGCCCGCGGCACACAGGGCAAAGATTCGTTTCACAACGGCAGCAGCTTCCTCGTCTATGACCATCTTGGTCTCCAGGTCTTTGACATATCCATAGGGAGCGCGCGTCCCAAGCCGTTCTCCGCGTTCCGCTTTGGCTTTTGAACTGCACGGATTTTTCCGGCTGGTGTCCCGAATAAACCACTCGTTGGACAAATTTTTTGAACGGCATGAGATCATTGCTCTCTGCGTTTTCCGTATCCACATTGTCGTTGATCGCAATGTACCGGACGCCGAACATGCGCTTTTCTTGCGCAGCAAGAAAAGCCAAAACGCAGCCTGCGTCTCCTGCCGCCGTTTCGTACACCGCATATAATCTAGCTTTTTTTGCACTTTGAATTCCGTAGTCGCTACATTAGTCGCTATGAAAATTTGAAATTCGGATTTTTGCCTTTTGTAGTCGCTAGTATAGTCGCTATGGTTTTCTTTTCCGCCGTATTTGCAGCTCGCGCCCCGGCGATGGGGAACAGCGTGGACAGAGCTTGGCAGCTCTCACAGCTCGTGGAAGGGGTCTCGACTGCTTTCAACCCCAGTCGCGGCAGCCTGTCTTGCGTGCAGGCCGGACATTGTGTGTCCAAACAGATTGGGCGGCATGATGCAGCCTGCCAAGGCTGCCCACGGTGCGTTTCTCGCTCGCCCGTCTTGGGGACCCCGCAAAGCCGGACGGCTTTGTGGGGAGAGGAGAAGCAGCGTAGTGATTGAGCTTTCGTGCTTGCACGGAAGCGAAAGATACGCAGCTTGCTTCGACGAGGTCGTCGCGCGCGCCGTGCGCGTTTCCCAACCTGCGGTGTGATCCGCGTTGCTGGTTATTCAGTTGTTTGGGATTTGAGTTCCCACCCCCCTTTTCCCCTAAAGAGCACCAAAGAGCGCTGCGGCCATTCTCGGCCGCAACGCTCCTTCATTACGTTTTATGGTGCGCTTCGGAATATTCTGTTGTCGGCAGGATTTCCTGCTATGTTTCACATGATAGCATCGGAACAAATGTTTGTTAATAATCTTTCGCAGAAAATTTTTCTTGCTGACGCCGCTTCTGAATCGAATCGATTCTATCAGTAATATATATATTTACTTAATATATATATTTTATTGCGTTAGATTATCCAACGTAGGCAAAACCAACAGATTTAGCGGAAGCCGTTCATTTCTGAAGCTGATCCAGACTTGCTGCGAGTTTCTGATTGCCGGTTTCGTAATCCTGGACTGCGTCGAGTATTTGCGCGCAGGCTTCGCTGTCGCCGGTATGGGCGAGCTTGTGTGCCAGCTCTTTGAGTTCGTTGGTGTGCGAAACATTGTGACCGACCATGTAGCGCATCAGAGCAATCAGCTCATCGCGCGGCGCGGCTGTGTGCGAATGGTCATGGGCGTGTTCCAGCTCATGGGTGTGCGGATGGTCATGGGTATGACCGCAATCGTGTTCATGTTCCAGATGCATGGCGTTTCCTCCTGATGTTCAGTTCCAAACAAAAACACGGCGTTTTCTTCCCCAAGAAACGCCGCGCTTTTGTTTTAGGATTGGATTGGGTTGAGCGTATTAACCGATGGCTGTATTGTAGCAGACCGCAAGCCTATTCGGAAGCTCCCCCCGGGGATGCTATTTGTACGCACATCGCGTGTTTTCATATCCCCACATGGGGTTTTGAACATAAATAGGTGCTGATTTTCTAAAGACAAAACCTCCTTATGGGGTTCTGAGTTACGTCGTTTATCAGCAAACCGCACAAGAAAAGCACAGCATATTTTTTTATAATTCCTACAAATGTTTTGCGTTTAACCTCCCCGGGAGCTTTTTTTCTTGCCTATAAATTTGAGATATAATCTTTATGTTTATTTTAAGTTGGTGAAAAACACAACGAGAAAAGAAAGGAAAAGTTATGAAGAAATATCTCGCATTATTGCTCGCAATGGTTTTAACACTTGCCTTATGTGCCTGCGCTTCAGCGCAGGTACAGCAAACCGAACCTGCAAAGCAGGAGGATGCAGAATCCGCTCTACCGCAGGAACAACCTGAATCCGAAGAACAGGAAGTAGAAACTTCGGTAAAAATGGTCACAGTCAATGGCTTTACGTACGATGACACGGCCTTCCATGCAGAAGATGCTGCCAACCGTACCATTCACGTCAGTTATGGCGGCGGAAGTCTGTGTACCAGTCCGATGGCCTTAGCTTATTTCCTCGGCTACTACGAAGCGGAAGGGCTTGATGTAGAGATTATTTCTGTAGAGTCGGACAAAGAAGCGCTTGCCAGTGGGAAGATTGATGCAACCGGTGGACTCCTTTGCATCGTGGCTTCCGGCAATCAGTAATGGCGTCGGTTTCACATTTACGACAGGTATTCATACCGGTTGTGGCTCCGTTGTTGTTCTGGCGGACTCTGATATTCAAAGCTATCAGGATTGCGTTGGCGCGACGATTGCTGTAAGCGGTGGATTTGGAAGCGGTGTTCATAATTATGGTATGCGCTCCGTTATTCACGAAGGCCTTTCTGTTGAAGATTTTAAGTGGATCAATTTCGACGCATCGCTCGGCCTTGAAGTGTTGAAAAAGGGTGACGCGCAGATTCTGTTGCAGCTGACCAGATGGTCCAGAAATGGATTGACGATGGTTCCGTGCGCCGAATCCATTGGGTGCTACCACTACGTAGCCCAGCTTCTGCAATTCATTCACCAAGCGGTTTGCACGTTTCCGTTCGCATCGCAGTCTGCGCTGTTCAAAGCATTCCTCATTATAGGGAGTTCCGGTTTTCAGCATGGTGTAGATGATGGAAAGGATCTTCCGGGCCAACGCAATCGTTGCCCGCTTCGCTCCCTTCCGCTGTTTCACTTTCCAGTACCAGCCGGAAAGATACAGTTTGCGGTGAGATGCCATGATCCACGCGACCTCGCACAGCATGCTCTTCAGATAAGGATTGCCTTTATTGATATGGACGCTCTTTCGTTTACCAGCACTCTCGTTGTTGCCTGGACTCAGTCCCGCCCAGGAGCAAATGTGTTGGGAATCCGGGAATGAACTCATATCAGTACCGATTTCCGCAATGATAGCAGCTGCTGCAGTGACATCAATTCCGGGAATGGAGCAAAGGAGATTCAGTGTATCAGTATGTTTCAGAACTTCCTCGGTGATTTCGTCCTCAACAGTATGCTTATGTGCTTCCAAATCTTCCAGATGCCGAAACACCATATTCAGGAATCTGCACTGATGCTCGGAAAGTGATCCATTCAGTGCAACGAGTATCTCGTCAATTCGGTTTCTGGTTTTGGTCTTCAGACACTTATCCAACGCTTCTCGGTCAATGCTGCCGTGCTCAATAAGATGCCGAATGATGTTTCTTCCGGAAGCACCAAAGGTATCCGAAAGGAATGCAGTGAAGCGGAATCCGGAACTTTGCAGGAATTTATCGATCCGGTTCTTTTGTGCCGTAATGTCATGGACAACGCTCTTGCGATACCGGGTCAGATGCCGCAGCTCTCGGAATGCTTTATCCGGGATAAAGCTGCCTTTGAGCAATCCCGCCCTAAGCAATGTGGCGATCCACTGGGCATCCTTCATGTCAGTCTTACGTCCAGGCACATTCTTCATGTGTCGGGCATTTACAACAAGAATGCTGATCTCGCCGTCAAAACAGGATTCCAGCATCTCGTAAATAGGCTGCCAGTAGATTCCGGTGCTTTCCATGGCAATGTTCCGACATTCGGATTCAATGACCCAGTCCCGTAGTTTCTGCATTTCTGGGATGAGCGTACTGAAGGTGCGTGTTTCTGCCTCCGGCTCGGCATCCACAGCACCTTTGACCAGACAGGCAACGATGATATCCCGATGAACGTCCAGTCCCATGGCACAGGTCAAAATGTCTTGCATGAGATCCCCTCCTGTCGTATTGCAGGCTTGGGAATTGCCCGGGTTGGTATCCGAATCTTGCTACTCGTGCTCTCCACTTCCGTGGTGCAACCCACGTTGAACAAACGGGGTGGTACAACCGACTTCGCCTGCTATTGTTTTTGATTGGCAGGAAGCTGTCCACGTTTCTGGAACCCGCCACCAAGCGGGCGCTGGAGCAGCTCACCGACAAGGTCGTGCTGTTTCTTCGCCCCAAACCGGACACCATTCGTTACACCGCAGAGGATGATGACGGTAAGCTCAAGCTCTCTAAAGGAAGTTTCAATTCCCCAACGGAGACGGTAAAGTTCTTTGATTGTTCCAATGGGAAAAGTCACTGAATCAAGATTCGTATAGACGGTCTCGTAGTATCCGCCAGAAATTCGAAAGCGAACAACGCGGAAACGCAAATCATACATCGCGGGATCTTTGGGAGCAATATAATCAAATGTAGTATGTGGCTGTATCCAACGGTATCTTTCTGGATAAGCAGATAACAGTGCCAATGTCTCTTTCGTTTGTCGACGCGTTAGAGTCAATGTTGTATCGACATCGAATTCTTCGCTGTTTGGCAATTGAAGATTTGAGATCATGCCATAGGATTCTTTTGCACGGATGATGAAATTCCACTTTTTTTCTTGTAAGTGGGCGATGTTATTGAAGGATTCATATCCGCGATCCATTAACACAATTACCTTTCCCGGAATGTTAGAGCGATCTATCATCGAAATGAGAGCTTTGTGCTCATTCATCCCTTTTTTGCCTTGCATAGTAACGTCAACATAGGCTTTGCTCATTAGATCGAACATGGCATTCAGGTGAGCAAGGTTGTATTGCTTTTGCCCTTCCGCATTCCTAATTAGAGAAAAATCATTGGTTGGATCGGATGGTAAACGTAGATCTGATCCATCGACTGCAAAAAGACGATACCCCCGAAAGGTCATAGTCGGCATCGCCGATGAGACAAAATCGTTGAATATCATTTCGACAGCTTTGGAGCGGATTTTATTGCGCTGTTGGACAAATGCGGAAGC
>VOFC01000578.1_pt1 | contig 16001 bp, 23 predicted proteins | sample 5384161 | NCBI WGS metagenome assembly VOFC01 (sample SAMN12384722, study PRJNA508395) | human gut metagenome | isolation source: healthy gut B | host: Homo sapiens | reverse complement strand
AAAATAAATACAAAGAAGCAGACAGGGTTTTAACAGAGATTGAAACAATTGTCGGAACAACAGATCCAGATATCGCAGCCGCAAGGACATCTCTGGATTTGGAGAGAATATTGGGGGAATAGTGTATGATAATTCATAGCGTAAGTTACGAGTTAATGTTATAATACCAAAGTTAGAATTTCCTAACATAAGAAAAATGGAGTTTTATTTATGAAAAAGAAAATTGTTGCAGCATTTTGTCTTGCCATGGTGATGACGGTCGTCGGATGTTCCGGTACGGGGACAGCAGCGCAGCCGGAGAGCAGTGAAAGTCAGACACAGCCGGCGTCTGTTTCGGAGTCTTCGAGCAGTTCTGACGCTTCGGAAGAGAATTCCACGCAGAAATCCGCATCATCCACAGCTTCTTCCGATGCCGCAGATGCATCGAGCAGCCGAGATATTTTTGCGATGGATACGTACATGACGGTCACTGCCTATGGTCCGAATGCAGAAACGGCGGTGGATCAGGCACAGCAGGAGATTGAGCGGCTGGATGCACTTTGTCGACCGGAGAGAAGACGAGTGAAGTAGCGCAGATCAATGCAAACGGCGGCGGAACCTTATCGGAGGATACCACCTATCTGCTGGAACGCTCGCTGGATCTGTATGACAGCACAAACGGCGTTTTCTTGACATCGCAATTTATCCGATCATGGACGCCTGGGGTTTTACAACCGGAAATTATACGATTCCTTCGGATGAGATGATTGAAAATCTTCTCCCGCTCACCGACGCGAACAATATTATCTACGATAAAGACGAATCGTCCATCAGCTTTGCCAAGGACGGCATGAAAATTGACTTCGGCGGAATCGCAAAGGGCTATACCTCCGGCAGAATCGCCGATATTTACCGGGAATGCGGTGTGATGAGCGGGCTCATCAACCTCGGCGGAAACGTTCAGGTTGTCGGCACGAAAACGGACGGCAGTAAATGGCGCGTCGCAGTGCAGAGTCCGGAGGCAGAGGATGATTACCTCGGCATTCTCTCGACTGCAGACCGTGCCGTCATTACCTCCGGAGGCTACGAACGGTATTTTTGAACAGGACGGCGTGAAATATCATCACATCATCGACCCATCGACCGGTCATCCGGCAAATAACGGTCTGGTGTCGGTGACGATCGTAAGTGCTGACGGAACACTGGCGGATGGCCTTTCTACTTCTCTTTTTCATCATGGGGAAGGACAAGGCGGCCGAATACTGGCGTGCACACAGCGATGAATTTGACACCATTCTGGAGGATGAGGACGGCGTTCTGTATGTAACCGAAGGAATTGCTGACGATTTCACATCCGATCACGAGACAAACATTATCAGGAAAGACGGTGATACATAACCATGGGAAAATGGAAAAAACTGACAGCATTTGCACCGGCTCTCGCGGCAGTTATCGTAGCAGCCTGCGCCGGTATTTCGCTGAACGGCTATACTGCACCGGTTTACGCCGTAGAGCAGCCGGAGGCACTGGTGACATCGGAGCCGGAACAGGATACTGATGCAGCGGAAAAGAAAATGATGATAAAAAAGAAGGACGATACCAAAAAGACAACCGATACCGAAGCAGAACTTGTCGCAGCCGTCGGTTCCGGCAGCTTTGAGCTGGCGGACGGAACGTACGAAGGAAGCGGAACAGGTTTTGGCGGTACGATTACAGTCTCTGTCGTATTGAAAGACAAAACGATTCAGTCGATCTCGATTGTAAGCGCTCCCGGCGAGGACGCAGCTTTCCTGAACCGTGCGAAGGGAGTTATCGACCGTATCATCGCATCCCAGAGTGTGGATGTGGACACGGTTTCCGGTGCAACTTTCAGTTCAAAAGGTATCCTTGCAGCCGTGAAAAATGCACTGACCGGTCAGGAGGACACTTCAGAACCGGCATCCGCATCAGGAGCGGCAGGCGGCGGAGCCTCTGCCGGCGGAACAGTTACGGTATCTAAAATTGAAGAGCCGGCTGCCTACCGGGATGGAACGTATTACGGAACCGGAACGGGATTTGGCGGCACAATGAAAGTCTGCGTTGTTGTCAGCGGCGGAAAAATTGCTTCGATTGATATTGTGGAAAACAGCGATACGCCAAGCTACCTTTCCAGTGCTTCCTCTCTGATTTCGACGATTATCTCAACACAGAGTACGAATGTGGATACGATCTCCGGCGCGACATACAGCTCCCGTGGTATTATTGAAGCTGTGCGGAGTGCCTTAAGTCAGGCGGCAGTGAACGGGTCTTCCAGTACAAACGGAGGAAGCCAGAGCAATACAAACAACGGAAACAACAGCCAGAATAATAATCAGAACAATAACAATTCGTCTGCATCCAAGGGAAGTTTCCCTATCAGGACGGAATTTATTACGGCACGGCCGCCGGTTTCCAGGGAGACATCAAAGTGGCGGTAGCCCTGCAGGATCAGACGATCAAAGCGGTACTGATTCTGGAAAACGAAGATGACGAGACATTCTTCAACCGTGCCAAAGTCGTAGCGGACCGCATCGTAGACGGACAGAAAACCGATGTGGATCTCGCCGGCGCAACGTACAGCTCCCGCGGCATCCAGAACGCAGTAAAACAGGCGCTGGAAAATGCGAAGAAGGCAACAAACGGCGAGACCGTTCCGGATAACGGAACGAGCAGCGGCGGAACCACAACGATTCCGGAAGGAAAATTCCCATACGAGGAAGGCATTTACTACGGAACCGGCGAGGGCTATCTGGGAGACATTACAACGGCAGTTGTCATTCAGGATGAGACGATCAAGGCAATTCTCGTGACCGAGAGTGAAGATGACGAAGCATTCTTAAAACGCGCAAAACAGACAGCAAAGGACGTTGTGAAAAACCAGACACTGGAAGTCGACACCGTTTCCGGCGCAACCTACAGCTCCAGGGGAATTCTTGCGGCAATCGAGGAAGCTTTAAAAGAGGCAGAACGCGTAACTGAGGAAAAGAAAAATCCAACCCCGACGCCAACGGTAACCCGACACCGACGGAAACACCAACCCCGACCGAAATCCCGGAGCCAACTGAGACGCCAACACCAACCCCGACGGAAACTCCGGAACAAAAAAGATCTATCAGGACGGCGAATACACAGCGATTGCCGTCTGCGAGCCGGATGAAGATGAAGATTTTACCGCTTATCAGCTTTCTGTGACGGTAACAATTGAAAACGATAAAATCGTAGCGTTAAGCAACATCACCGGTGACGGAGACAGTCAGAATGCTTCCTACATCCGCCGCGCATCCGAAGGAACCTCAAAATCAAAGGCGTTTCCGCTCAGATTCTGGAAACCGGAACGCTTGAAAACATCGACACCGTTTCCCGTGCAACCTGCTCCTCAAAAGCCATTCTTGAGGCATGCCGGAATGCGCTGGATGCTGCGAAAGTAACGCAATAAAGGGGAAAACAGATGAGACAATTGATTGTTCGTTTTTTGAATGTCGCTGTCATTGCTGCTGTTCTGATCGGCTACAATACCGTACTCGACAAAAAGAGACAAAGAGGATCAGATCGCGCGGCTCTCGGCAGAGCTTGAGACGACCCAGCTTCAGAAGGAAAACCTGCAGGACGCAGCAGCTGCATACAACACGGCGGATACGGCCGCAAGTGAAGCAGCAGAAGCAGAAGGGCAGTACGTGGACGGTACGTATGACGGTGAAGCTGACGGCTTCGGCGGCACCATTGCAGTTGAAGTAACCGTAGAGGGCGGCCAGATTACCGATCTTGCCATCACATCCGCCGACGGCGAGGACAGTGCGTATCTGTCAAACGCGGAGGCGATCATTCCAAAGATTATTGAGGCACAGTCCGCCGATGTTGATACGATCAGCGGAGCAACATTCAGCTCCACCGGTATCAGAAATGCGGCGCAGGAAGCAATAGAAAAGGCGGAGAAATAACATGAAAAATTTAGATCTATCCACATTACCGGCAAAGAAGAGAAAACAGATCGTTTCCTGCCTGCGTGCCGGAATCCAGCTTTTATATTTCCTGTTTCTTCCGTCAGTATTTACCGCTGCATTTAACGGAGTGAAATACATTTTACGCAGATTGGACAGGGTGAAAAAAATTGAGATGACCGCGTTTGTGTCGGCTCTGCTCCTTGTCTGTGCATTTACGATCGTATTCGGAAGATTTTTCTGCGGTTTTGCATGCGCTTTTGGAAGTCTGGGGGATGCAATGCATGCAATTTATGGTATAATCTGTAAGAAACGTAAAAAAAGCCCAGATGCATCAAACCGGAGCTGGCAAAAAAACTGGTACTGATCAAATACGGCATTCTGCTTCTGATTGCTCTTTGCTGCTTTGCAGGAGTTTATCAGAAAGCAAGAGGAACAAGCCCGTGGGATGTCTTTTCCATGCTGCATGCGGGAAATTTCCGACTTTCCTCTTATATTCCAGGCATTGTTCTTCTGGTGCTGATCCTGGTCGGCATGTTCTTTGAGGAGCGCTTTTTCTGCCGTTTCCTGTGCCCAATGGGAGCTGTCTTTTCTCTGCTTCCGATCCTGCCGTTCTTTACTCTGCACCGGAAACGCGAAAACTGCATCCGCGGCTGCAGCGCCTGCACGAGACAGTGCCCGTCAGCGGTGGAACTGCCATCCAATGGATCCGTGGAGATCTCCGGCGACTGTTTCCAGTGCCAGAAATGTATTGATACGTGTCCAAAAGGCAATATCCGCTGCGGGGTAAAGGAACTTTCACGGAAATGAAATCCTCTTTACGCTGTTCCGTGCTGTATTCCTGCTGACACTGCTGTTATGGGCTGGCATCTGATTCAGAATAAGGAAAAAATATATGAAGAAAAAAGATCTGATTCTGGCAGGCGCCGTTCTGCTCCTGGCTGGAATCCTTGCCCTGGCGCTTCGGCTGCCGAAAACGGAAAATGGAAATACCATGAAAGTCACGGTGGACGGCGAGGTCTACGGAACGTATTCACTCGCAGAAAATCAGACCGTGAAAATTCAGACGGGTCACGGAACGAATGTCCTGGTGATCGAAAACGGAAGTGTCCATATGGAAGAAGCTGACTGCCCGGACGGCTACTGCAAAAACAGGGTACGATTTCCCGGGTAAATGAGACGATCGTGTGCCTGCCGCATAAGCTGGTTGCGGAGGTAGAAAGTGACGGATCCACAACGGACGACGCCGACGATGCGCCGGATGTGATTGTAAAATAATACCAGCTTAGAAGAAAGGAATTGGAATTTATGAGAGACAGCCGCACTGCAAGCAGAAAAAAATTGCCTTATGCGCCATGCTGATGGCACTTGCCATGATCTTCAGTTATGTGGAGGTACTGATCCCGATCAACCTCGGTGTTCCTGGAATCAAACTCGGTATTGCCAATCTGGTTGTCGTCGTCGGCCTCTTTTTCCTTCCGGCCGGGGAAGTCCTGATGATTTCCGTTGCCCGCATTCTTCTGATGGGCTATCTGTTTGGAAATGGAATGTCCATTCTTTACAGCCTTGCCGGCGGACTCCTGAGTTTTTCTTGTGATGTTCTTACTGAAACATATCAAAGGATTCAGTATCACCGGCGTAAGTATTGCAGGCGGCGTGACGCACAATGTCGCGCAGATCTGCGTGGCGGCTCTCGTTGTACAGAACCGCAAACTGTTCTATTATTTACCGGCACTTCTCGTAGCCGGTGTCATTACCGGAATGCTGATCGGAATCCTTTCGGACCGCATTCTTTCTGCAGTAAAACGCGAAGGACGGAAGAGTTCTTCTCGGTAGGTACTGCACATCTAGTACCATTTATCTGTGCGGCGACAAAAATCGTTCCGCAAATTTCAAAGAAACATACAAATTAATAATAAAAAATCTCAATAAACAGTATCTGTGCGCTTTCGAGAAAAAAAATACTCAGTTAAGAGTTAGACAAAGCGATCTAAAATTAGTAAAATGTTTTATGATTAGTTAAAACGATTATTAATTAGTATAAGCTAATATAATAATAAATAACAGTTTTGCCCCTGTTTTTCCTGCAAAACTGTGGAAAAGGAAAAAGGAGGAAGTTATGATCAAAAGAAAAGAACTTCAGAAAAAATCATTAGCAGCCGTAATGGCAGCTTCCATGACCATGAGCCTGCTCCCGGGAACCGTACTGGCGGATTCTGCAAGCGGCGTGCTGGCAGATGGTACTTATGAGTCTACCGCTCATGTTACCAGAACAGCAGAAGACGATGAGGATGAGAATGCATGGGATGAATATGACGTTAATGTCAAAATCACAGTTGCAGACGGCAAATTTTCTGACATTGCAGTAACGCCTGGCTCTGGATACAATACAGAGAATGCCACATATTTCAAAAAAAAGCAGCTACAAACAGCAAAGGATTCAAAACGAAACTTCTTGGAAAAGATGCAACGATTGAAAACATTGAAGGATGGGATATTGTATCGGGTGCAACCAGAACTTCGAATGCAGTAAAAACCGCGGCTCTTGCAGCAACCCAAAAAGCAACCCCGACTCCAGAAGCAGTAGACACCACAGCACTTGAAAAAGCAATCGCAGATGCCGAAGCATTAAAGGAAGCTGACTACACCGCAGACTCCTGGAAAGCTGTCCAGACTGCTCTTACCGCAGCAAAATCTGCTCTTTCTGCAAAAAGAATCCCAGAGCGCTGTTGATACCGCGAAAGATGCGCTGAATACTGCAGTAAAAGGCCTTGTTAAAGCACCGACTCCGACGGCGACCCCGACAGCAACGCCAACCGCAACCCCAACGGCGACCCCGACCGAGACTCCAACTGAGCAGGTGGCTTACGTTCTGATGAACATTCCGTATGATGAATTTTATGCTGCAGATGTAAACAACTCTGTTCCAGTGGATGTATTTTCTTCCGCAACGAAGAGCAAAACAAGAACAGCCACTCTTGCCGGTGGTTCTTATCATACCAATGCAGATGGAAGTGCAATCAATGGAATTACCTTCCCGGTTAAAGTAACAGGAGTGGATCTTTCCAAATTTAAGAAAGTAACAGATTCTGATTCTGTAAGTATTACAGTAACAAAGCCGTGGTCAGACATCTACAGAAACTTATACTGGAAAAAGATGCGTTATTTGAAAACTCAGACTATGCATATTATGTATTAAGTGAAGCGCCTTCTTACTACAAAGAAGCAACGGTAAATGCAGATGGCTCTCTTTCTTTTGGAAAAACAGTTGGAACTGCAATTGAACTGACCAATGTATCTCCGGAATTTATGACTGAATCAAAATATGGAGATTATCAGCTGGATCTCGACGGACTGGAGAACACGATTGATGTTGGAACCGATCAGATCTATGGTGTTATTGTCAGCACGAAAGAAGGCAATGACTATGGTATGCGTCATGTGGAAAATATCTGGCGCGGAACAGAGCTGGCATGGTCAACTGGATTTACAACACAGGTGCATGGATGCCCGACTTCTTCTGCACATTACAAGAGCATGATGGGACAGCATATCAATAAGGTTACTTATTATACCAGCAAAGGAATCTACACGATTCCAGTGAATGATATTTTTGTTCCGACAAAATTTGAATCAAGTGTATCCGTAGAAGACGCTTCTCTTTCCACTGGAAAGACAACGATGACCGTAACCGGACTTCCGGCTGATTATGATGCAGAATATTCCGTAGATGGTCTGGATGGATTTGCAGTAGACGGAAATACCATTTCTTATTCCGCAAATGCGAAAAAAGGAATGTATACTCTGACGATTCATGATAAAAAGGTGTTTATGCAGATCTGACACAGAGCTTTACTCTGTATACAGATGCAATACCGGCTGCTTACAACGAAAAAGAAAGTGCACCGGCGCTTGTAAAAGAAGAGAATGCATCAAAAGATGACTATGTTGATTATATAAAGAAAATCACTTCGGTAAAAGTAAATGGAAAAGAATATGCAGCAACTGGAAAACGGAAAATAATTCTGATCAAAGAAGACGGTACGCTTGATCTGACAGCTGCCGCTTTTTGCAGAAGGAAATAAATTTGAAATCGAAGTAACTGCAACAGGTTACAAGACGCTTTCCTTTACTTATGAGAAGAAAGAAACAACATATAAATATGTATATGCAGGTCTTACCTGGGCTGAGTATTGGGCAGCAGAAGGAGTTCAGGCGGCAGGAAGCGACGCTGGTTCGGATGAAACTGACAGTCGCGAAGAAAGTGATAAAGGCGCTTTTGATGTTGTAACCCGTGCGACCACAAACCATGGACTGCACAGAGGAAGCTTCCAGTGCGCAGCGACTATCTACATGAAAGATGGCACAACCTATGATGTGGCATATTATACCGCAGCAACCACGGCAGTTCTGACCAACGGCGAGACCGTAACTTACGATAAGAGCCAGATTGATCATTATGAAGTAAAAGGTCTGAAATATGTGCCTGTAAAAGTTTCGGAAGATGATTACGAAGATTTCTGCAAAAAAGTATGTTGTGGTAGAAAACGGCGGAACACTTTCCGGTGGATTTTCTGAAAATAAACTGCAGAGCTATACAGGCCTGGTTGCAGATGTAACAGAAAACACAAACGGTCTGAAGATAGCAGTGAAAAATGCAGATGGAAGCTTCTCCTTCTCTGCAAGAACAACAGGAAGTGAATCCGGAATCAAAGATCAGGCGCTGAAGACAGCTCCGGATGCTGAGACCGTAGGACTGACTGTGAAAGAAGCCAATGGTTCTTATGGAGAATTCCTTCGCGTAGATTTAACGGGAGATTACGGCGATCTGGCTGCTAATCTGCAGACCGTAACCTGACTTATTACGGTGATGATTCCACTTATACGAATGCAAAAGCAACGTATGGAACAAAATTCGCAGCAGACAACTGGATGCATAAAGTAATGGGAATCCAGCTTGGCCTTACCGATTCCCTGCGCTGCACTTTACCGGAGGGAACGGATGGAACCGGTTATTGGAAGATTACGATTCATGCACTTGGCTATGCAGATGCTTCCTACACTTTTTGAAGCAACCAAAGCGAATATTGTAGGAGCTGATCCGGTAGAGAGCACAGCAGCAGCAATTGCAAAGGCAGATGCACTGAATAAAGAGCTTTACACGGAAACTTCCTGGAATAATATGCAGACAGAACTGGCAGAAGCAAAAAGAAGCATTGGAGAAAAAAAACAGAGCCAGGGAACCGTAGACGAAGCAACAGAGCATCTGAATGCAGCAATCGAAGCACTTCAGTCCCAGTATGTATTAATGAACATTCCGTATGCTGAGTTCTATCAGGCAGAGGTTCATAATGATATTCCCGTAGATGCGTTTACTTCCGCAACAAAGAATAAAAACAAGAACCGCGTCTCTTTCTGGCGGATCTTATCATGTAAATGCAGACGGAAGCGATATTACAGGTATCACCTTCCCGGTAAAAGTAACAGAGGATATGGATCTGAGCAAATACACGAAAGTGACAGATGAGGATTCTGTAGAAATCACCGTTACCAACCGTGGACAGACATCCACCACAACGTATGCCGGAAAAGATGCACTGTATGAGAATGCAAGCTATGCATATTACACTTTACATGAGGTTCCGTCTTATTACAAAGAAGCATCTGTAGATGCAGACGGCAATGTAACCTTTGGTGCTGTTCAGGGAACCGAGGCAGCAAAGCTGGAAAATGTAACGGCAGAGCTCTCCACTAACAGCAAATACGGTGATTATCAGCTGGATCTGGATGGTCTTACTGATACCATCAAAGCAGGCGAAGATACCGTATATGGTGTTGTTGTCAGCACAAAAGAGGGCAACGATTACGGAATGCGTCATCTGGAGAATATCTGGAGAGTGTCTGAGCTGGCATGGAGCACTGGATTTACGACAAGCGTTCATAACTGCCCGACCTCCTCGGAACATTACAAGAGCATGATGGGACAGACCATCAACAAAATTACCTATTACACCAGCAAGGGAATTTACGAAGTCGACGCAGATGTATATGTACCGGTTAAGTTTGCATATGAATTTTCTGTAGAGAATGCGTCTGTCACATCTGGAAATGCGTCTGTTAAACTGGAAGGGCTGCCGGATGATTACGATGCTGTCTATACAGTAGAAGGTCTGACGGGAACCGTGTCCGGTAATACTCTGTACTTCAAGAATGCAGAGAAAGGTTCTTATACATTGACTGTCAGCGATAAGAATGGTAAATATGCAGATCTTTCCGCAGACTTTATCCTTTACACGGAAGAGATGCCGGCAGCATTTAACGAAGATACGACAACACCGGGTCTGCTTAAGAACGGGGGATGCAACAGATGAAGAGTTTGCAGATTATCTGAAGAACATTACCTCTGTTACTGTAAATGGAAAAGCATATGCAGCAAGCGGAAGAAGAGGAGCTGTTGTACTGTTCAATGAGGATGGTTCCTTAAAGACAGATGCAGCACCGTTCGCAGAGGGCGATTCCTTTGAAATTACAGTTTCTTCACTGGGATATCAGGATCTTAGCTTCACCTGGAAGAAGTCAGCAGAAGAGCCGACTCCTACTCCTACAGAGACCCCAACCGTAACCCCCGACCGAGACTCCGACTGTTACCCCGACGGAAACCCCGACCGTAACCCCAACTGAGACTCCGACGGTTACACCTACAACAGCACCAACCACAACCCCGACGACTGCTCCTACCACAATACCTACGACGCAGCCGACGAAGACCCCGACAAGCACCCCGAAAGCAACATCTACTCCGCTTGCAAGTAATAAAGTATCCAATACCTCTACTTCCAAGAAGAGCGATAATGCAAAGACCGGTGATGCTACCAACATCTGGGGATGGGTAAGCATGGCAGTTGCATCTCTTGGCGCTGGCGGACTTGGATTCAAACTCCGCGGCAGAAAGAAAAAAGACGACGAAGAGTAATTCAGAACGAAATAACTGAGAAATTCTTCTGACATAAGAAATCACAGAAACCTCTGTTCCAGCTTTTCTGGCGGAGGTTTCTGCCGTTTCGAGGAGTAAAAAAGTGATTCTTTTTTTTTTTGTAAAAACAAAAAATTAAGTGTTCACACAACGCCCAATTCATGCGATAATAGTACTGTATTTTTTGCACATGCAGCACAATGGAGGTGACTTAGAAAACATGACAGCAAAACTGTTGGAAAAACATATTACCGATACGATTCGGGAGTGGCAGGTGAAGATCGGCTATGAGGGCGGTACGATGAAGCTCTACTACCCGGCGGAGTCCCTGCGCCGTTCCCTCTCTTTAGACGAAACAGAAGACCTGGCTAAAGCGCTTGCCGCGTTCTGTAAGAACGTACAGCCGCGCCTTGGAATGCTCGCTATTTCGGCAGTCAAAGACCGCTACTGCGTGGAAATCCCGGAGGAGGGATGTTCTTATATCGAGCAGAAAATCCCTGTTCCGGAGCTCCTGCAGAACCTTCTGCAGGTGATCACAACGCCTGGAAACACAATGGAACAGGTTCGGGAACTGCTTTTCTTCCTATGCAGAGAAAATGCATACTACCGTGGAAGAAAACGCATCCGAGGAGCATGAGATGGGCCATGTATTTTCTTTTTCAGACCCGTCTGTAGATGAATACTGTTACTGTGTCGAAGAAAATGAATTCGGCTTGACGTACCACCGTTTTTCACGGGAAGATTACGAGGCTTTATAAATAAAAGGAGGATATACACCATGGAATTTACAAAACTGCTGGAAGAAAGAAGAAGCATCCGCGCGTTTGATCCGGAGAAACACGTAACCGCAGAGCAGATCCAGGAGATCGTACAGGCAGCGATTCAGGCACCATCCTGGAAAAACTCACAGACAACACGGTACTATGCCCTTGTAACACCGGAGAAAGTCGAAGAATTTTCCGCAAAATGCCTTCCAGAATTCAATCAGAAGAGTTCAAAGGGAGCCGCACTTGTCGTAACAGCATTCGTAAAAGACCGCTCCGGATTTACGCAGGACGGCACACCAGACAACGAAGTTGGAAACGGCTGGGGCTATTACGATCTCGGCCTGCACGACGAAAACCTGATTCTGCGCGCAAGAGAACTCGGCCTTGATACTCTGATTATGGGAATCCGTGATGAGAAAGCTATCCGTGAAGCCCTCTCCATTCCGGAGAATGAGCTCCTTGGTGCTGTCATTGCTGTCGGCTACCGTGCCATCAACCCGGACAAGCCGAAACGTAAAACCGTGGACGATATCTTAAAACTGTTCTAAATCCGGCGCATCCGTGTGAAGACGTGCGCGGTACTTTCCAGGCGGGAATCCAAAGAACCGGGAAAACTGCTTGCTGAACGCATAGACATCGCCATATCCGACAAGACCGGCAATTTCCTTCATCGGTACGCCGCCCTCGAGAAGAATACGGGCCTGCTCCATTTTCTTCCTGGTGCGGTACCGTGCAGGAGAGACGCCGGTTTGTTTTTTAAATACTTTTCGAAACGTCTCATAACCGATCTGGAGTGACCGGGCAAGCTCTTCGAGAGAAATTTCTTCATCAAGATTCTGCGAGAGCATATCGCAGGCGGCCTCGATCGGATCCCGCTGCAGATTCACCCGGTGCGCATGGTAGCCGTACATTCGCAGAATCTCTTTTTTTCCATCTCTGGAATCCGCAAAGGCAGCAGGCTGTCCGGTGTTGCCTTTAAGGACTGCAGAAGCTTCTGATACCGCTCGAGATCGCCGGGAAGCAGCTCTGCCTTTAACACCGGCTCCCGGTTCAGAACCGAAAGTGAGCAGAAAGAATCAAAAAACGGTTTCCCAATCGAGATAAAAATTCCAGCCATTTCCCATCGGGGGTCTACGCGTGTGGAATGCGGCACACCCGGCAGACGCTGGACCAGACTTCCCGCCTGCAGCGGATAGGAGGTGCCGTCCTCGGCAATATATTCCCCGCTCCCGCGCAGCAGCACGAAACAGCTGTAATACTCGTTCGAAAAAATGATACTGCGAGCGGTCCGCCGTCTCTTTCCGCATAAAACCGCACGCCAGAATCCCGTTCTTCATTTCATTTCCAATACAGCGATAAATGACATCGCTCTTTTTCTATTTTTGCAAGCAGATATTCCGGTATCATACGACTTCTCCTTTGCTTTCCCATTTTGGATAAAAGAAACACCAGATCAACTATTTCTCATCCACGTGCAGTGTTTTATACTGAATCATAAGATAACTGCATAAATCTTCTGATAATCCACAGATGTATTATATCACAGGAAAGTAAAAAAGGAACACCAATCTGGATAAAAAGAAGAGAGGCAGTCGGAAAATGCGAAAAGCAAAGGCAAGGAGGGTTTCAAGAACATGAAACAGACAAGAGACTGGGAAAATCAGTATATAACGCAGAAAAATCGTTATCCGATGCATACGCCGTACGGTGCATCTGAGACGGTAGAGCAGGCGCTCGCCGGAAAGCGGAACGCGTCACGCTTTGTAATGGATCTGAACGGAGACTGGAAATTCAAAATCTATCCGTCACCGGAAGCGGCGGAAGCATTTTATGAAGAGAATTTCGATCACGCAGCATGGGATACGATTCCGGTGCCGTCCAACTGGGAATTGCAGGGATATGGAAAGCCGGTTTACACCAATATGCTGTATCCGTTCAAACGGGAGGCAAACGGCGAAGCATTTGAGATCGAGATTACCAAAGGCACCTACGAGCTGAATGCGCCGTACGTACCGGAGAAAAAATCTGACTGGCTGCTATTTCAGAACCTTTGAGGTTCCAACAGACTATATCGGCCGACAGCTTCTCATCGATTTCGGCGGTGTGGAGTCCTGCTTCTATCTCTGGGTCAACGGAAAACAGGTGGGGTATTCCCAGGACAGCAAAGTGAACGCGGAATTTGACATCACCGAAGATGTGCAGGAGGGAACGAACACCCTCGCCGTACAGGTAATGCGCTACTGTGACGGTACTTACCTGGAAGATCAGGATTACTGGCATCTGTCCGGTATCTACCGCGATGTCCGCCTCGTATCGAAACCGGTGCAGCACATCCTGGACTACAAAGCAGAGACGCTGTTCACACACCCGGATTACACGAAAGCTACTCTCTCTGTCACGATCTGGCCGGACAACTCCAAACCGTTGTACGGCGAGTATCATGCCAAAGTGACGCTGTATGATGCAGAACAGCACAAAGTAACCGAGATGGCTTCGAGACCGTTTGCTGAGTGCGGCTTCTATCTGATGCCGAAATTTATCGCAACCGTTACTGCTCCGGTAGAGAACCCGGCACTCTGGACTGCAGAGACCCCCGACACTTTACACCCTCGTTGTCGAGCTGCAGAACAAAGAGAATGAGACGGTTGATATCGAGAGCTGCAAGGTCGGCTTCCGTCAGGTGGAAATCAACAGCCGCGGTGTTCTGACCCTGAATGGCAAACGCCTTGTGATCCGAGGTGTTGACCGCCACGATTTTTGCGCCGAGACGGGACGTACCGTTTCTGAGGAGCAGATGCGAAAAGAAATTGCTGTGATGAAACGCCTGAATTTCAACGCTGTTCGTACCAGCCATTATCCGAATTCCGTGAAATGGTATGATCTGTGTGACGAGCTCGGCATTTACCTTGTCGACGAGGCAAATCTTGAGACGCACGGTTACGGCGGACAGCTCAGTGCATCCGCTGAGTGGACAGCCGCTTATCTTGAGCGTGCAACCCGTATGGTACTGCGTGATAAAAACCATCCTTCCATCGTCTTGTGGTCCCTTGAAATGAATCCGGTGCCGGGGCGAATCATGCCGCGATGCACGGCTGGATCCGCGAATACGACAAAACAAGATACGTTCAGTATGAGTCCGGCAACCCGAAGAATAATATTTCCGACGTTATCTGCCCAATGTATCCGACGATGAGCTGGCTTGAGGATGTGATGGCAGATGATTCCGATCTCCGCCCGTTCATCATGTGCGAATATGCGTATGCAAAGAGCAACAGCAACGGAAACTTCAAGGAGTTCTGGGACTATGTCAATAAATACCCGCGTTTCCAGGGCGGCTTTATCTGGGATTTCGCGGACAAGGCGATTGCGATCCACGAAGAGGACGGAAATATCAAATACGGCTACGGCGGAGCGTTCGGAGAGGATGTGACCGATCCTGTTCCGGATATGTGTCTGAATGGTGTTGTCTTTGCCGATCTTTCCTATAAACCGGGCGCCTATGAGGTGAGAAACGGCCAGTCCCCGGTTACGATTGAGCAGGTGAAAAATCCATATACCGGCGAAACTATATGGGTGCTGGCAAACCGCTACCATACCCTCGATCTTTCTCATCTGCAGGTGCGTTATGAAATTGTGCAGAACGGCGAAACGCTTGCCAAAGGCAGCTATCCGGCATTTTACACGGCAGCCGGAACAACAGAGACGCTTCCGCTTCCGGAGCTTCCGGCGAAACTGCATGGCGAGGCGTATGTAAATTATTACGTTGAGCTTGCCCAAGATACCTTCTATGCACCGGCGGGAACAGAACTATACCGCCGTCAGATTCCGGTTACTACAGGTGTTTATCTGGCAGACGAGAAAACGATTGTGGAGAAACCACTGACCGTAGCGGAGGATGAAAATCATGTTCGCATCACCGGCGAAGAGACCGAAATTATCTTTGATAAAAAGACAGGTGAATTTACCAGATATCAGGCAAAGAGCGTTTCTTTTATGACCGGCGGAAAAGATGAATTTTATCGTGCCCCAACCGGTATTGATGAGGGAACCCATGAAAGTGATTACGATGATATCTGGCGCGCGGAAGGTCTGGATCGTCTGAAAAAAAGGAAGTACAGTCAGTATCGGCTGTCAGTGCCGAAAATCAGGTGCTTCTTGAAGTGCAGGCTTCCTATACTGCGGAGCCGGACAACGCAGTACTCTTTACCGCTCATACTCTGTATCGCATCGGCAGTGAGGGAATGGAGCTGAAAAACGAAGTAACAAACAACAGCGGTCTTGAGACCATCGCAAGAGTCGGACAGTCGTTCCGCCTCCTGCAGCGTT
>VOFC01000385.1_pt1 | contig 16001 bp, 27 predicted proteins | sample 5384161 | NCBI WGS metagenome assembly VOFC01 (sample SAMN12384722, study PRJNA508395) | human gut metagenome | isolation source: healthy gut B | host: Homo sapiens | reverse complement strand
GTGGGTTCGATTCCCATCACCCGCTTTGTGTGTTCGTAGCTCAGCTGGATAGAGCAACGGCCTTCTAAGCCGTGGGTCGAGGGTTCGAATCCCCCCGGGCACACTTTTTTTTATGAGTCATGGCCAGTAGCTTATGACTTTTGCATTATGGTGGGTATAGCACAGCTGGTCAGCGCGTCAGATTGTGGCTCTGAAGGTCCAGGGTTCGAATCCCTGTATCCACCCTTATTTAACTAATGGGCTATCGCCAAGCGGTAAGGCACAGGGTTTTGATCCCTGCATCACGCTGGTTCGAATCCAGCTAGCCCAGCTCCAAAAGTGTGCCGGCATAGATGTGCATGTACACGATTAACACCTGAAGAAGTTTTTAACTTCTGGAACATCTTCTTAATAGTATCTTCAGTTATCTGAGTATGATTAAGCCGATCCAGAAACACATAAGGACTATCAGATATTACATAATCGTGTGAATAATGGCTTGATATGTAATAATTATGTATACTTAAGTATAGAAACTTAGGAAGTAATACAATCCGATCTTTATTATTCTTTGAATTACGAATAATAATTCTATCAAACTTAACATCTTTACGCTTGAGATTAATAACCTCCTGACGTCTTAATCCACAATCAAGCATAAGCCGGAAAATACAAAAGTTTCTAAGTGAGTTGGAACCAGCAATTATAGCATTATCTATTTGAGTAACCTCTTGATCCGTAAGAGGTTCAACAATGGCAGCATCATTTTTTGGCAGTCTGACACCAACAGTTATATCTTTTTTCAATATAGTCTTCCTGTAATAACCACTTGCAAAATGCCTTAACAGGGCGATAGTTAGTTCTTACAGATGTATTTTTCATGCTGCCACGTAAATATATTATATATTCTTTAATACTCTGTTTTGTAAGATCAGATAAATCATCACTATTTAACCAGGATAAAAACCGAGGAATATAAAAGCTGTATGATTTAAGTGTAACATCAACACAATATACTTCCCTGTCCTGGATAAAAAGCTCATATAGTTTTTTTTTAGAGATTGCATCATAATCACCACTAAAATCATTCTTGTTAAATCTAAGAGCTACTTTACTTCTATAACGTTCAGCACGCTTTACATCATTATCATTTAAGATACAAAGTGTATCAGCTATTGTTGTCTGAATATCCTCTTTATAATCAAGTCCATGTGTATATATTCCCAATGTAACAGCCTTATTAACAAAACTATTCTTCACAAGCTCTATTGAATGCTCCCGCGAATAATCTCTATGCATAGCAACTATATTCTTATTCTTTTTAGCAACATCTATCATTTTAGTTCTTTTTATAGACTGCCAGAAAGGTGTGTCAGTACACTGAGACTTTTTAAGCGCAGTATTTCTATCAACAAGTCTTAAAACAGACTCCAAGAGATAATCCGTTATTAATTCATGATTATCAAGATAAGTTTCAATTCTATGATCTGCAGCATTGGAAGGATGAAGATCTAATAAACAAAATGATTTTGACATTCTTCTCATTACCTGAAACTCAACATTCATGATAGTAGTAAGTTTAGGTGTCAATCTATCTGCGAGCTTAGAAATATAGTCCCAGTTGCAAGAGCCTTTTCTGAAATAAGATTCCATAGCAGCATAACACTCTTTTTTAAAAATATCACTAGAACCATAATCATAATAAAATTGTAATCTTATAATATCCCTAACTTTCCAGTTCTTAAGATCATAACAGTTTTCTAATATGTACTTATCATATCTGGATATAAGTTGATTATAAAACCACAAATTAATAAAAAAAGGTTTATAAGAATTTTCAACGACTTCCTTAGTCTTAAGATACATACGAACAAATATTTTATCTGAACGTTTTCCAAGAGCTATATAATCATTCTCATATGAATCATTAGGCCCGAATTGATATTGATACTGTATACGTCTGAAATGTGAAACTTGCATCTTACTAAAATTGTCAATATGTAAATACTTTTCAGGACTTTGTAAATAATTTGTATGCCAGGCAAAATCACATCTATTTTCACAGGCCTCATTAATATGTAAATGATATAATTCACATATTTTTTTTAACAACAGAAAATGACTTCTTATATATTGAATAAGGACCCATTAACCACAAATCTTTAGACCTAATCTGTACAACAATTTGTGGAGTATCAGTATTAGGAGTTTTTGAACAAATAAAAATATCATAAGAATCAGGACAACTAACACAATGATTATAGAAATGTGCATAACAGGGTTTAAGTGTATATACTAAAATATCATCAGTTACTAAACCAGGCGGATCATAAGTAGTTGCAATATCACCATACAATTGATTAGTTTCAATTAAACGATTTTTGAATGCATCAAGCTGCTGGATAAAAAGAAATGTACATTTTCATCACCAGGTTCAGTAAAATCATTAGATAACATAACAGTATAATAAAATGAATCTATATTATGCAGATTTTTCTGTTGTTTTCTATAGAACCAATATTCATTATTTCCATCTTTAAATTCCTTTTCTATTAAACTCATTTAATCCCCTCAAAATTCATTAAAATGCCCTTTTTAATGAACGTATTTTTTGTATAATTCCCAGTATTTAAGCGGTTTCTACTGTAATTTTATTAGGATTTTTAGACCACCTATTAGATATCCGTGGTCAACTCTTTTTTTTTGATTGGAATTTTGCCCGGTTAAGCCTCCACTCCGGTCGGCTTTCCCTGGCAAAATTCTTATCTAATAAGAGTGTAAGAATCGTATAAACTAAAATAGTAATTAGAGCCAAACAAGAGATAACTCTTTATATGGCTGTCTTTCTTGCTCATTCCGTAGGCTGTGTTAATGCACATAAAAAGATTACCACCGAAGGGAGCTGCTATTAATTTTCCAAACTTTTTGAAACGAGATACATTTCGATGCAACGTCTGGTTATCAAGGACACCTCTTATTTGCTTATCTATCATCATATCGTTTTGAGTGACTAATAAAACTTCAAATCCGTAATGACGATGAACAGTAAAGAACTCAATCCATTTTAATCTATCTTTCCTATTCCAGGACCGAGGATTAAATATAATCTGGCATTCATCCAGGATCAACAAAGTTTGCTTTTCAATAATCTGTCCCCTGGCATTACGCTTATGAAACAACAAAGCAAAATTTGTAAGACCATAAATATAAGAATAAATAGTACTAGGAGTTTTATATCCTAATTTTGACTTTTCATAAATAGAAGTATCAAGCCATTCATTATTAGGAATATAAATGAACTTGCCTAAAGGTTTCTTTCCCTTAGGCGGAATAATAGAAGTATTAATTTGTAGATTAGATATAACATTCATGCCGCTACGTAAAGCTTCATAAACTCTTTTAGAAACATGGTAAGACTTACCAGAACCAGGAACACCTGTATAACATTCAATCATAATTATTCACCCCGCAAATTTAATTGTAAATTAGTTATATATAATAAACATCTGTAATATATTTCTGCAGCAATATATCAAAAGATGTTATTTTAATATTTGTGATAAAGAACCTAAAACACTCTTAGGACTTCCAAGAATAGAACTTAATATCTTCTTAAAATACTTATATGTTATATAAAGGCCATAAGCCTGCACGAAGCTGCCAAATAACATAACTGCATAATCTAACGGTATAAACCAGTTTATATACGGCAGATAAGCAGTAAATAATTCAGCATCAAGGTCTAAAAAGACCATGCAGCGGATCCGTTGGAAGTAAATTCTCTGTTATTAAGATTATTTCAGTAACAAAATAAAATGTATTAGCTATAAAGCTAATCATTAATCCGGCCAAAAGAGCTATAATAGCATTCATTACATTTCCCCCCCTAAATTTGTTGTATATAAAAACAGACATTATTAAAGTGAATGACAATCTTAAAAAACTTTTAAGAACATCCGCCCAGGGTTGATAGTGAGTTAAATCAAAAAGTAAGATCATATTCCTGTCCTTTTTGACCAATAAGAAAACCATAATTGTAAGTAAATTGAGGAACTTTTTCATCAACCTGCAGAACCTGAAGCCACTCATACATTTGATAAGGCACAGAGAAAGGAAACTTACCAAATAAACCATCTTTATAATCTAAAGTTGTAGAAGTATCTGCATAAGTACTAATATCTGAATAAGATACATAAGCAGCAGTAGAAACATTAGCAGTATCCGGATTATTAGTTATATTTTTACCATATAGAATTGAATATTTAAGATTGTTAAACATAGTATTAAAACAATTCTTAACGTCTGACATAGTATACTGATTGCCTTCGTCATCCTGGGTTTTAACAATATCCCTTATATCTGTTGTAACTCCTAATATTTGCATAAGAATTTGATTAGTACCAGATACAGATTCTAATAAAGCATCTAATTTATTATTAGTCTGCTGGGTGTTATCACCAATATCATCAATTTTTCCGGAAATAGAATCTAATGCTTTATCGATTGCTTTCTGCAGCTCATCTGCAGTCATGCCATCTTTTTTATTATTAATAGAATCAATAAGTTCATCTATCTTAGAACCAATATTCTCATTCAAATCATTAATACTAAGTTTAATATCTTCTCCAGCTTCTTCGACCTTACTAGATAAATAAGCATTTTGAGAACCATGCAAATAATTATATAATGCCTCATAACTAGACCATATTTTAATAGGTTCGTTTGTGTCTGAATAATAGTGAACAAGACCAGAAAAATAACTACCATTATTAATAATTAAATCAGATTTATGCAAAGGTACATTATTACGAAAAGAAATGTTTTTAGGTTCGCAAGAAGAATAATACGAAACATAATCCATAGTTAAAATATCAAAATTAGAATTCATAACAACAAGATTAGAACCTTCGCAATACGAATCTTTACCATTCCAATAAAAGTAAGATGGAGTATCAGAAAAAACGTATCTTACAACCATACGCAAACCATTATAAGCCATACATGAAAACACATAATCTCTATTTTGTATATCTACATAATCTGATTGAAAATCTTCTTCATGTTCATACAAATATTTTGCTGAAGATAACAAAGATTGAGGAGTACCCTCGGATCTTAAAATAAATAAACCTAAAGAATCATAATATATATCTTTAAATTCATTTCTAAGAGTAGTAACCTGATCAGCAAGGAGTGTAAGATCTCCAGTCTGAGGATCATATTGATTGCATTAAGATAATTAACGTTCCCAGTTAATTCATCATAAAAATTAGTTAATAATTCAGAATCACCATTTGCTATAACACCAACGGCACCCATCATTGTACGAACTAAAGTATTATTAGATGCATTAGCTGTATAAAGACGTGCCAAATGAGTTAAAGCATTAGAGCATTGTAAGAATTTTTCAAGCTGAACATCAGACATTTTAATCCCAGTTTTACTATCTGAAAAAACCCAATTATATGTAGAAGTTGGAGAGTATTGAAATAATAATCTATGATCAGAACCATAAATATCACCATGATTCATAACAGCATCATGAGCTTCACTGGCAGATAAAGAAGGTGAATTACTAACAGCAGTATCATAAGTTATAGATAAAGTGAAATCATTATCAGCTGCATAAGAGAATACAGGCATATAAGTTATAATACTAATCGTTAAAATAAAAAAACACATGCAAACTGATAAAAATTTCTTCATAAATTACCCCCTAATAAAAAAAGACAAACAAGATATTAATCTTGCCTGTCCTCTGAATTATTATTTATTTTGCTATTATAATAATTGGTTTTAACATCCAGATACTTAAATAATTTGCGTACCAGATAACAACAAATGATACAATACCAACTATAATTAATAAAATAAAACCAATATTAAATATAGTGAATATTGAATTCCACATATCTAATTGAAATATAATAAATCCCCCCCTCTGATAATAATACCGGCAAGTAAATATTAACACCAGGATGGCTATTTATCAATACTTTTATTTTCACATGGAAGAGTGTAATCAACATATCCATCTTCCAGTTCTATGCCTTCAAATGTACAATCTTTTACTTCACAATAATCAACATGTGTAAAAAAAGAACACTTTTTACATTTTTTTAACTTTGATTTAAGCTGTCTATGATATCCATCTATATAGTTAGCAACAAAACTAATCAAAATACTTATATTAACTATAAAATATGATATTATAAAACCAGAACAATCAAAGAAAGGTGAAAATATAGATATAAAAGTATCTACAATCATAAAAGATAAACCTGGGATTATAAGGCATACAACAATTAAAGATTTAAAATTATAATCCAGATATTCCCATTCAACATCATATTTCTTTAAATCAAGCTTTTTCATCCTGCATCACCTCTTGATATGTTTTCTTAGCTGCTTTCTTAAGCTTTTTTGCTTCAACACGTTCTACGTGATACCCGGATATTATTTCTAATATTTGATGTGACAATGGTTCTGGATAATCATATTGTTTTGCAATATGTCCTACATACTTTCTTATCTTCCTCGGCATTTAACCGGTGAGAAAAAAAGAGCAGCAATAAAATATATCCCATTATTTTTTGACTCCTATCTATATAAATCCCGCAATTTCAATGTTCGAGGATGAACATAATCGCTTATGTTCATCAAGTTTTTAACAGCAATACAAGATTAGTGTGCAAGTTTTCTAAAGAAGTTTACAGCTAATGCAATGCCAACAGTTAAAGCCATTACCTGTAATCCCATAGGAAGTACAGCAGTTATGCCCTCTGTTGCACCAGTTACAACATCAGTGCAGCCCTTTGTTATAGCATTAATAACGGTAGTACCTAATACAGAAGAACTCTGTTCCATATAAATTACCTCCACGCAAAAATATTTATATATCGCATATGCGTTATATACTTTAATTAGTAGGCTTAATTATTCCTACAACAAGATAAAATATCTTTCTGGCGACTAATCCGATTAAACAACTAAGATTGGTAAGCCAGAAACCAAGTTGAAAACCAAATAAGAGAAGTTCGTTTAATTGCTCCATATTACTTTACTACCTCCCGAATATATACCAGAAGCCGAGAGCTATCAGGCATCCAAAGACAGCTGACAATATTACAATCAAATAGCTTATAAATACCAAAACATCATCTTGAGATGTTTCTTCTGGTGTTGTTGTCGTGTCTGTTGTTTCTGTAACATTTTCTACAGTGTTGGATTCTGCGGCATATATAGTATTAACCGGACTACCTGTAACAACTATTAGGATTATAAGCAGTGTATATATAACCTTTTTCATAAATCGAACTCCTTGGATGCCCCGCCGCTTAAAAATAAAAGTCATACATGTTATATGTACTTTCTCTAACAAACGGTTTTTTGGTTTAAGACGGACGCTAAATCTAAGACCCCAGTCTTGCTCTGCGCAAGCCTCTCCCCATTGGGACCCGTCTTAGATTTTTAACGCTGTCATTAGAGCCTGCGGCGGTTTGTAGGAAAAAAGCAGCAGTGTAACATATTAAACATACGAGATGCGGCGGGGGCATCTACTTTTAGATTAACATCCGCTGCATATAACATAATAAAAGTTACTGTAAGCCAGAGGACTTATATTCTGTCGCTACTTCGTTTTGCTGCTTTACACTGTATTTTCTTCTTTGTACAGAAGTGCGTATTTTAACAACAACAAAAATAAGAATAAGAGCAACCCACAAAATTGCATTAGCGAAAAAAAGCCACTGGTTAACTTGTCCTATTGTAAATAAAGCAACCATTTTAACCTCCCTTATACGCTTCTTATAGCTGCATTAGCTCTAAACTTCCCAGTTAGCAGTTAATACAGTTATTTAAACATACAAGGCATACACCAAAGGGGAAGAGTCCGCCCCTTTGATGTTAAATCCTGTAGTTAATCATGCGGGGTATAACTACCATTTTTAAAGCTGCATCTTGCCTACACAGCCAAGATAGCAACCCCAGTAGTTATTTATTTTGAAGGTTTAGTACCTACAAAATCTAAGCCTTTGATAAAAAGTGTCTGCTTACCGCCGCTGTTTTTCATTCCATATACAACTTTGGCTGTCGCAGGAAGTCCTTGTGCCTTAGCACGTTCATAGAAATCAACTGGCATACGTTCTTTTACTGGAACATATCCAAGTTCACCAGAATCTGTATTCTCTGATGTGACATTAATATCCTGAGTTGCTATATAACTCATAGTACATCCAGTTATATGACTTCCATCCTCTGATGCAATGTCATAAGGTCTTCCAACTGATAAAACGATAACAAAATCTTCCATTATATTTTCCTTTCTGGCCTATCATCATCAGGATCATAGCGGCTAACCTATGACCGACTACATAAGTGAACAGCTTATGTAGTTTCGAAATATTATTAGGGAAATAAATAGATACTGCAATATAATTAAATCAAAATCGAATTATCTTTAATAGAAATGGGATAATCCAATTTTAAAGAAATTTGTAAAGCTGTTAATTTATCGACTAAATTATCTAATTCGTCTTTATCTATACAAGGTGCAGAGTTTCTTAAAATAAGTAAAAACATCTGGACATCTGACACATCTTCACAAGAAATTGAAATATTATTGTTTATATATACCTCTTTCTACTCTGCTTAACTCAATAGACTAATTGACAGAGATTTGATATAATATAGTGTTAAATAACAAACTTAAAAAAGACATTGTTAGCGGCTAATATCTTTTTTAAGTTCTTATTAAGTATTACAAGTATATTTTACAACCAAATGGTTGCTATGTCAATTAAAAAACTAACATTTGTTTGCAAAATTAGAAAGGGGAAAAATGAATATAAATGAAAAAATTTTCAACACAATGGAAGAAAAACACCTAAAACAAGCAGATTTAGCAAGGATTTTAAACTTAAAAACAGGAGCAATAACAAATTGGAAAGTAAGAGGAACGACACCGCCAATGGAATATGCAGCAACCATATGTGAGTTTTTGGGGATAAGTATATATGAATTATTAGATATAAAAAATAAAAATGATATACAAGCAGCATACGAAAAAAGCAGATCCAGCAATACAGGAAGCTGTTAGAAAGTTATTAGATATAGAAATAGAAAAAACAACAATAGAAGAGCTGGAAGAGGAACACGAGTTAATAAGTTAGAAGACTGGAAAAAGAAACACAATTTGACATAAATATAAAAATATATTAATATAATATTGTAAATAAAGGTGTTACCGATAGACGGTTTAGCCTTTGAGATAATTAGTTAAAATAACCGCTAAGTTTTCTCAGGACTGGGGCTATTTTTTTGGAAATGCATATAGAAACTATTGCACAAATAACTAAAGTGTAGTTAAATAGATCTGAATATGTAACCATGGCTATCACCTCCCTTCGGAGTTAATAGCTAAACCGCCTAGAACCCCGGTTGGTTGGTTGACCATTCCCTTTTTTCTTTTTGTGCCTGGTGACTATGGGGAGAACGGGCGTCTTGTGAAGAAATTCATTCTTTATTATTTCCATGCATTAATTATTGTGATTTTGAAAACCCGCATAAACACTGGGAATGTTTGTAGGCAAGTTGGGCACTTTTGTGGCACTTGGCGTCAGGGGGAGTGGAATGATTGAGAATAGGAGATTTAACTTGGTTGAGTTTTATGTTAAAAAGTTTCAGGCCGAACGGTTTCTAGATGGGAAACAGGTTCTAATATGCCTGATATTAGTTTGTTGGCTGAATTGGCTGAATTTTATGATGTTAGTATACCTGAAATCATTGATGGAGAAAGGAAAAGCGATAATATGAAAGAAGAAGTAAAAGAAACAGTATTGAAATTATCTGATTATACAGAGACAATTAATCAAAAAATTAAAGGAAGGTTATTTGTACTTACGGTTATTGCAATAATAGGAATGATTGCATTTGTTATTATTGAATTTACAGGACTAGATACACCTGGAAGTGTCTATGAAAGAGTAGCAAGTGCAGGTCTTGGGTTAGATTGTGGTATGTTAATAGTCCTTGCAATGTATCTTTCTGGGATTTTAGGAAAGATTAAGGCAAGACGAGAAATGAAACGAAAGTACAACTGTAAATAAAAAGTCTAATAGACCGTAAAATTTGAATTTTACGGAGAAAAAAGATGAGTAAAGCATATGAATTTTTGAAAGAATGTGGTGGATTTTTGGTTTGTCTATAAATGGAGACTATCTAGCAGGCAGACCTTTCGGTGCTGTAATGAAAGTTGGAGATGATTTATACTTATCTACAAATGATATGAACGATGCCCACAAGCAAATGAGAGAAAAAGAGCATATTCATATTGTTGCAAAGAAAGCAGAATCAAGGGAATGGATTAGAATTACTGGCATAGCAACTGAATGTGACAATCAAGAATTAAAGCAAAGAATGCTTGAAGAGCATGTTATAATAATTATTATATACATCAATTTAAGAGAAAGGACTAATAAGGTAAAATTTATAATGGGTAATTGTATTTGTTCAGAATGTATTAAGGACAGTAATTTAAAGAGATATATTGTGAAGAATGGAAGTAATGGAGTATGTAATATGTGTGGAGAGCACAGTGAACAGACTATCAAGATTGCTACAAGAGAATTTCAAAATAGAATGAAAGCAGCAATTAGGTACAATTATTCAGAAATACTATACAATTCTCATTGGGGAGGAATGAGTAATTGGGTTACTTGGATGGAGAAATGCAAGTATGGGTTGATGCAGAGGATCGTTTAGATACGTGGTGATTTTGCTAATATAATATCATGATAGAGGTCTAGTACTAAAAATTCCAGAAAAATATATAGAACGTACGGTTATTCCATAATAAGAGGCAGGAATCTTAAGTTTCTAGATGTTTGAATTTTGCCTTAAGGTAAATAGAGAGGACACATTGATTTTTCAGTGTGTCCTCTCTATTTAAAAATATTTTTAAATAGTCCTTGTAAAAAGACAAAACGTATGCTAAAATCTATTTAAAGAGATTTTTAAATAGGTAAAAGATATGAGAGAAACTAACATTTTTAAAGTGTTGGCAGATAGCCAGAGAAGAGCCATTCTTATGATGTTGAGAAATGAGCGATTAAATGCCGGAGAGATTGCTGAAAAATTACAGATCACACCGGCTGCTCTTTCTTATCATTTAAAATTATTAAAAAACGCAGATTTGATATCTGAATATAAAGAAAAACTTTGTTTATTATGAAATCAATACTACAGTTTTTGATGAATTAATTATATGGGTTAATCAGTTTGGAGGAAAAAAAAGATGAAAAAAATAATGTGGACAGTAGCAATGATTCCAGTTGTAGTTACAAGTGTGGTACTACAGTTTATGCCGGATGTTATACCTATGCATCATGATTTGGAGGGAAATACTGACAGATGGGGAAGTAAAACAGAAAGCTTTATTTTTCCGGTAATTATTTTGTTTATTACACTGTTTTGGAACTTGCTAATCTATGTGTTTGAGAAAAAATCAAAAAATGCAAATACAGAAAAGGAACAGATGGAGGCAAAATCTTCTGCAAAGGTATTGTGTGTGGTAGGAATTTCGCAAGCAATCATGTTCGGGATTATGCATGATTTTATTCTTTATTCTTCTTGGATACAGGCAAATGCAGGTGGTGAACATGCGGTTATTGACATTGCAAAAGTTTCATGTATTTTGTGTGGTATTGTATTTATTGTATTAGGAAATTTTATGACAAAGGCAAAACGAAATACAGTAGTTGGACTTCGAACCGTTTGGAGTATGCACAATGATAATACATGGAGAAAGAGTAACCACTTTGGTGCAATATGTATTATTATTACGGGGTTATTAACTATTATTACATTACAACCGCATTTACAAGTGGGATGACTGGCACAATCTTTATGCTGATTTATTTATTATTAGCAACAATTGTAACTGTGGTATACTCAAAAAAGGTATATGATAAGGAAATAGAAAAATAATTTGTGTCTTTATGCGAGAGGGTGAAATTCCAGTCTTTACGGAGAGATAACAAACGAAGGGAGGCAATTGCCTCCTTTCGTTTGTTATCTACTCCTTCCACGATTTGGTGGAGAATATGGTCTTGTTAACTCTCGCTCCCTAATGTCCTGTTTCTTAGATTTAAGCTTATCGTGTAGTGATTGTGGCTTTTCTCCATACCGTTGTTTCCAATTCTTAAGGCTGTCCTGATAATCCCCATAAGCTGTCTCTGCCTTATGAAATGCCTTGTAGAAGGCTTCCACATTCGGATACCCGTATTCCTTTACGATTTGAGATAAGCGAACTTTCATTCGGCAATCCGTTCCTCCAATCCGGCTATCTCCGTTGAAAGCTCGGAACGCCTTTTTGCTTTGAAGATACCTTTGCTGTCGGACAGTTCAATTTCAAGGTCACTTCGCTGTTTCTCAAGTGCAAAAATTGCTTTATTCTGTTCCTGCAGCTTTTGATAAATCTCGCATAAGTGATTGTAAGAAACTGCTTCCGTTGACGGCTGCGGTTTTGGCGGTATGGCAGGCTTTGGTGTATCTGCCTGCTTTCTGCTTTCTTCCGGTACAGCTTTCTGCTCCTTGAAATCTGTGTTCTCCGGTTCTGCCTCAAGCTCTTTGGAAATCACTTTGTCTGCAAGTTCCAGAGTTTTCAGTAATACTTTTGAAATAAGCAGTTCCAATACTGCAATGGCAGTACCGATAATGGAAGATAACAGATTGGGTCTGTTTCCGTAAATCCATACGGATTCAGCAATCCTATCTGTTATCCGTTCCTTTTTTATCTGCATAATCTCGGATTTGGCAACACCCGTTACAATCGCTCTGTCTACCGTCTGATTCCATAAGGTGCGTTTACTGTTGTTTGCCTCAATCTCTGCGGCTTTCGGATTGTTCTTGCCAATCTTCTTGGTGGCAAGATACATGCCGCCTCGTTCAAAGACCTGTAATCGCTGCTTCTCGTCCTGCACATACTGATTGATAAGATTGGTATAATCCTGCTTGACGGTATCAAGGAAATTTTCAGCCTTGAAGCGTTTATCCTTAATGGAGAAAATCTGTCTTTCGTATACCTCACCTTTGTGAATCACCTTGCACCTTTTACGGATATTTCCATCTTCATCAAGTATCTCTTTCTTTGGTGCGTACATGATTTCCCTTTTCGTCATAGAACATATTGCGGGTGGCAACCTTTTCTATGGGCTGTTCCAAGAGTGTACGCTCCGAAAAAATGAGATGGATGTGATAGTTGGTTTTCCGCTTATTGTGATGCAGGGCTGCGATACAATCCGTTCCGTAAGTCTGTCTGAAATGGTCTGTAAATATCTGCAACAGTTTGTCTGGAGGATACTCCGTAAAAGATTCCGGCAGGGCTATGATCAATTCCCTTGCCTCAATACATTTCCCCTCCGTACCACTTTTTTTAAATTCTGCATGATTACATTTCGCAAGGTCACTCCAGAAAGAACGTTCTGTGGTTTCATATACTGCATACAGATTTTCCTGCTTCTTGGGCTTGAAATATAATAAATTCTTCCCCGGACATTGTGGAGCTTCGTCATCTGAATAAATGAATTTCTTGGCATGTGCTTCCCCCTTTCTGTATCTGCCAAGTACGAAGCTACAAGAAATGAGGATGAGATACTTTCTTATATGAAGTGAGTAGGCTACATAGGTAGCCCGTCTACGAACATATCCGCCTGTCGGCGGAAGCTCCCAGCAGGGCGAAATACACAGAGAACAAATCGAAGATTTGTGCGATGGGGTGTATTTCGCTCTCAAACGCCGAGGGCTTGTATAAAAAAGTTTCTTCCCCACTTCTTAAATTTCCGGTTGTATCTTAGAGGAAGCACATGGTATAATCTATTTGCGTGTAGGTATATCATGGCTTCGGTCAGATACATACCTTAGGGATGGTCTTAGGACTGTCCCTATTTAATTTGTCACATTTCTTGTGACAGCTCTGACATTTCCTTTGTCTCTTAAGTCCCTGCCTTCATTGGCGGTCATGAACTTTTCAAGCATATCCGTTTTGATAAGGACTTTCCGTCCTACCTTCAATACCGGAAGCTTTTTCCATTCTACCAGTTTCCGCAGGGTATTTCTGCCGATACCCGTATAGTCGTCAGCTTCCTCAATGGACAGTGCAATCTTCACTTCTGTCATTAAAACACCTCCTCTTGAATTGCATAATGCAATTTTATAACTATGCCTACTATATAACTTTTATATCTTCTTGTCAAGCGTTACGAAATTTTAAAAGCAATTATTGACTTGCATATTGCAATACCATTTTACTGTGTTATACTTTAGCCATACCGAAAAAGGAGGCGTATCAGAATGAAAGATAAAGAATTACGCAAGTTAATCGGTAGCAGGGCAAAACAACGCAGACTGGAATTAGGTGTCAACCAGCCTTATATAGCAGAAAAGATGGGAGTTACCGCCTCCACCATACAGCGGTATGAGGCAGGAACGATTGACAACACCAAGAAGCTTGTTCTGGATGGTCTGTCGGATGCACTTCATGTATCAGTGGAGTGGCTGAAGGGCGAGACGGAAGAAATGACAAGTGATGTTACGGATAAAAGGGAATTACAGATTCGTGATACCATGACTTCCATTCTCTCCAAACTGCCTTATGATATGAAGGCAGACGAAGCGGATTTTTCCAAAGATTTACTGCTGCTGATGTTGAAGGAATACGAATTATTCGTTGATTCCTTTCAATATGCCTGTAAGAATTTTAAAGGGAATACGGAAGATGCCACAATCGCAAAAGTAATGGGGTTTGAATCCAATCAGGAATATAATGAGATTATGTTCCTTAGGGAAATCACCCATATGGTAAATGCACTGAACGACATGGGCGACATTGTAAGGCTCTATTCCAAGAATCCCGAAACGGCAGCCGTAAGGCTTGCAAATCTTCTTTCAGAGAAAGACTCCGAACCGGTATAGATAGACAACCGGAGTTATGATATACTTACACGCAGAAAGCATTTCATCAGTTCCGATTGTCGGTATCGAAAGGAGTAACGATTATGGCAAAAGGTTCTGTAAGAAAGAAAGGCAAGAAATGGTACTACCGCTTCTTATGTGGAAGATGCAAGCGGTAATCTGGTGCAGAAGGAATACGCAGGTACGGAAAGCAAAAGCGAAACGGAAAAGCTGTTGAGGCAGGCAATGGAGGATTATGAAGCCAAGCGGTTTGTTGCAAAGGCTGAAAACATCACTCTCGGAGAGTGCTTGACACATGGGCTGAGGAAGAATTAAAGACAGGCACACTGAGTAATGGAACTGTCGGCAATTATCTTCAGGCAGTGGGAAGAATCAAACAGCACCCTATCAGTAAAAGAAAGCTGAAAACAGTGACTTCAGTACACCTGCAGGAGTTTATGGATTTGCTGTCATTTGGTGGTACTGTCGGAGATTTTATTTCCAAAGGCTATTCCATTGATTATGTAAGGTCGTTTTCAGCAGTATTGCAACAGTCATTCCGGTTTGCGGTATTTCCAAAACAGTTTATTACCTTCAATCCCATGCAGTATGTGGTGATGAGGCACAAAAAAGATGAAACGGATTTGTTTGCGGATGAAACAGCCGCAGACAGAGATAAGGTTAAACCGCTTTCCTTTGAAATGTACCGGAAACTGATTGAACAGCTTGGAAAACGAAGCGGAGATGCGATTCTTCCGGTTCAGATAGCATACTTTACAGGTCTCAGACTTGGGGAAGTGGCAGGTCTGACATGGCAGGACATCAACCTTGAAGAACAGTATTTAACTGTACGCAGGAGTGTCCGTTACAATGGGGCTACCCATAAGCACGAAATTGGTCCGACAAAATGGAAAAAGATCAGGGTTGTTGACTTTGGCGATACCCTCGCAGATATTTTGAGGAATGCAAAAAAGGAACAGCACAAAAACCGTTTTCAGTATGGGGAACTCTACCAGAGGAATTTTTACAGAGAAGTAATGGAAATATTTTTTCTCTAACATCAGCATTAATTT
>VOFC01000202.1_pt1 | contig 16001 bp, 28 predicted proteins | sample 5384161 | NCBI WGS metagenome assembly VOFC01 (sample SAMN12384722, study PRJNA508395) | human gut metagenome | isolation source: healthy gut B | host: Homo sapiens | reverse complement strand
TGTGTAATTTCAAATGCCGTATCCGGATTTACCTCATTTTCCTTAAAGGAAGAGTATGATATGATACCCTGACGCTTATCAATCTTTCCAAAAGTACGCTTGGTTTTCCTTCATCTGCTTTCAAATGCGGTATCGACCTGACAGTTTATTGCACCCCACCAGTCTGCCATCCTGTGTTTTGTCCGGGTTCATCACATAATCAAGTGCCCGCTTTTAAATGTTTTCCGTGAAAATGCCCGCCACAGTCTTTCATATTAAAGTTTTACTGATTGCCAATCTGCTTTACGCATATAGGCAACAAGCTGTGTTTTATCCTCTTTTTGGAATAAAGTCCTGCATTGTTATTGAATACGATCTGATTGATATTGATTCCAATACGGTTCACCTCATTGATAAGCTCTTTTTTAAGAGTTTCCTGACTTCCGGGTAATCATTCGGTTTCTGGCTGATGAGCAGTCTTAAATAATCTGCTTCACACATTCCGCTCTCCCCCTGCCTTTTTTTGCAAGCAGTTCTGCCTCCTGGGGGCATAAGACGGACGTTTTCCTGATACAGTGGATTTTATCTGCCATACGTCATCTTTCCCTCTTATTCGTGGCCTGTAATCCTTATTCCTTAGGCATCGTGGCTGCCGCCTTCCCAGTCCATAGTATTTTCCCATAAGTTCTGCGGCTGCTTTTCCTGCCCGGTGAATCCCCATCAAGGCAGAAACGGATAAAAGAAATCTGTGGGTGTTCCCTGAGAAAGTTGCAAGCGGGGCATCTGCTATATGAGATTTTCCTTTAAAAACAGTTCTATCACTGCCTTACTGATTCCACGCTCATTGTTAAGATAGGATATCAGGTAGGAATTATCCCCTGCTGGCTGCGGAAGCACAAAGGCTTTCTTTCCTGTGGCTGTTTCTTTGTGACCTGATGAACAAGCGGCTGCTTTCCCCGTGCTTTCAATTCTCCGGTATCCGGCAAAATCCAAGAGCCAGAATACAGCCTCTTTTTACACTCATTCCGCCAAATACACGGAGGAAATCTATCTGTGAGCCGCCATTATTTCCCTTATCAAACTGCCTTGACCATCTGTACCAGTGGCTTCTGTCATAGATACGGATTGAGTCCATTTCCTTTAAGGTGTGATATTTTCCAATCCTCTTTACGGTATAACCGAGACTTTCTGCAACGGCACAAAGATCTACGCTCTTTGCTATGGCAAGTTCCTCCTCTGTAAATCTTCCTTCCATACTCTCACCTTGCCTTTCCCTGCTCTGCCACAAGCGGTGACTTAATATCAAGGTTCCTGTAATCCGTACTGAGTGTAATTCTTGGATTATCAATCATTCCCTTTTCCTTGAAACTGAAGAAGGCACGGTTATCCCTCCCACGATGATATGATCCAAAAGAGGGATTCCAATAAGCTCACACAGCTTATTCATACGGTCCGTCATCATCGTGTCTGCCTTGCTGGGAAATATATTTCCCGACGGGTGGCAGTGGATCAACATCATACTGGCAGCATTACTTAAAATACTTGACTTAAATAATTCTCTTGGGTGTGCCATTGCTTCATTCAACGAACCCACACTTGCAAAATGCACATTAATAGGCTTTAGGTCGGAGCTGAGATTTACAACACACACCACTTCCCTGTCGAACTGGCACATACATTCTCCCATTACGGCAGTTACTTCTTCCGGCTTGTTAAAGGACTGCTCCGAATAAATCGGAGCCTCCTTTTACAAGCCTTATGGATACAACATCAAGTTTGAAGTCGTTCTTCTCTGTCACAGGAATCCGCCTCCTCTCCAAACTCAATACGGATAATAAAGTCACCTTTCTGGCTGTTTACAAGAGCAATCAGTTCTTCTACGGTAAGTTCCTGCTCCATAACTGCCTCCTATCTCGCCTTTTCCTTTGCGTCATATACAAGCTGCGGCTCTGCCACGATACCGTCCAGTCTCTTGTTCGGTGTATCCGTTGCAAGTGTGAGTTTCCTTAAATCTTTATCATAGTGATACACCTGATTGGAAAGTCGTTCTTCCAATGCCACCTTCTGCATATTCACCTCTGCCACCATCTGTGCAAGACACCGCAAGAACTTCGTGCACACTTGAAGGCAGGATATACAGATCACTTTCAAGGTTTTCTGCCAGTTCGTGAAGCTCATTCTCATAAAGCATTGATACTGCACCGTCAATTCCCCTGTTATTGGAGATTATCCACAGAGTCTGCTCCGGTGGAACTTCCCTGATCATCATCTCTGCTATCTCCTCCGGCATCCCGTCACTTAAAAACATCTCTTTCATAACATCATTCATATTTCTTATTCTTGGCGGTAAGATTCTTCTTGTGTTCTCAGCCGCATATTTAAAAAGCTGCTCCTCATTCATTCCAAGTCTTTCCGCAAGGCTGTTCGTAACCTTTATACTCTGAATACTTTCAGTATCCGCATTTACCACAAGTTTATAGATAATGGAAAGATCCTGAAATTCTCTATGTGGCACCTGCTCCAGAAATGACTTGTTCTGTTCCGTATTGATAAGCTGGAATACTACCTTTCATCTGCATCTTTGTATAAGCTGTCAACATCAACAACTTGCGGTGTCTTTGCAAACTCCATTGCCATAAGGTCACATGCCGCCATCAGTGTTTCCTCCAGATCACCACAGCTCTGATATTTCTCATACATATCGTTGATATAAATAGTAGGAGAAATAGTAGTATCTTCCCCTCTAATATTGATAGCATCATATGTCATATTTACCTTTTCCGCAGGTCTAACTATAAGCTCCATACCTTTAAAACTGTCGGGCATATAGTCCATAAACTTTTCTTTTTACTACTTCCTTAAAAATCTCATAATTCATCATATCTGCTTATCCTCCAAATAAAAAAAAAGCGGGGAACATAAGTTACTGGCTTACATTCCCCCGCAAGGTTGATCGTTTTATATTTTCTCTTTGATATACCCGTCAGCTCATTCCGGACAATCCCGTATTCTGTGCATTTTAACCTCCTTGATTATAACAATTTCTTAAATTTAAAGAAATACTTCACAAGTCTTCTGTTTTTCCTGTAAGCAGGAAAGAAGCCTTTACCTCCATAGTCTCACCTCCCCTCAAAATGTTCCCATTCTTACGAATGAAAGAAATACTCTTGCTATCAGACAGAATAGAAGAAGAACTAACCTGACAAGTCCCAAGAACAGCTTTAATGCTCCAAGAACAATTTTCAGCATCCACTTGAGTATCTGTAAAACAGCGGTTCCTACGGCTCCTGCAATTCTTCTCATAATAATCAATCTCCTTTCAACATCCATCCCATTGCCAATCCTGCAACATCTGAATCATTCATAACATCTTCTTCCGGCTGTTCTTCCATATCTTCCTGTGGGTTTGCAATCACTACCGGCTGGCTGTTCTTCACTCCCGCCAAAGCTCCCCAAGTAAAAGAAATGACCTCTTTTCTTGCCTCACTCATTGCAGAATACTCAATTTCCTTTTTTATCTTTTCTATCTCGTCCCTCGTTACAAACTGTTCATATCTCTTTTCCTCTTTGGAGGGAATATCATCCTCTCCATAGTGGTCAATATAAAACTCACAGGCTTCAATCAGGAACTGATTCTTTGACTTATATATCTTTGGATTAAGCCCCTTTATGACCTCATTGATTTTAGCGTGTTGAGGATTGAGCAGATTCAGTCGGAATGTGCTCTCCATAATATGCCTTCGTGCCATATGACTACCCCCTATGCAAGTCTCTTAGCAGTTTTCAGTCCCATAATGGCAAGCTGTTCATATCCTCTGGCATTTGCCTTTACATCAAGGATATAAGAGATATTCTTTGCTTCGTGATTGCTGAAATTCTTCATTACCACTGCCCCGCCACCTACAAATACAATCGGTGTAGTTTTAAGGTTATAACTAAACTCACGGATTGAGTTATATACCTTTTCAACAAAGTCCTCTATCTCAGCCTTGATAATCGCAAGGTATTCATCATCTATATCAGACCTGCCATATCGCATAATATTCTGGATTTCTGTTTCATCAACTTCCCCGTTGAGCTGTCTTACACACTGCTCATTGATAGAACGCATACAGGTAATAAGTCCTCTCGGCACGGTAACACACTTTGATTCGTCCGGTGACTTGTTAATCACGGGCATAATATCTATTGTCCAGCTACCGATATCAACAACCAGCGTTTTCTTTGCCATAGTCGGTATCTTGTCAACCACTGCCGCATAGCACTGTGGGAATACCGCCACATCGTCAATCTCAATATGGTATGCTTCATTTTCATATCTGAAATCAACACGCTTATTCTTGGTCAGGTATTTAATAAAGTTATTTCTCTCTGCTCCAAATCGGGTAAGTGGAAGTCCTACTGCAAGAAATACCTTTGCATCTGACAATCCTCTTTTCTTCAATTCCTTTGCGACTGCTGCCAGTGTCAAAAGATAAAAGCTGTCATCTTCAACCTTTGTATCTTTCACTTCCTGCCTTACTGTTCCAATCTTGTAATACTTACCGTCGTACTCAAGAACATCTCCAAAAAGTGCCGGAGTAGTTGTAATCTCCTTTACCCCTGTGACAAATACCTGAGTTACGGTTTTCATCATTGACCAGCCGTGATCAATTCCTATTACTTCTAACTTGTTATTCATTTTTCTGTTCCTCCAAATCTTACTAATTTTGTTCATACAGCTACCCGTACCTTTCGGTTTGTGTTTCTATCCTATTTTCCTTGTCTCTGAAATATCTGCCAGCGATTTATATTCGATCACACTCTGCTCTTGCTTTCATAAGACAATACTTCCATATACAGCCACCTCTCTTTTTTGCGAGATGACTTACATTCAGACCAAATCAGCTTCTTTTCTGCCATCTCCTGCTCATTTCCAATAAAAAGGCAGGACAAACAGCCGGATACACTTTTCAGTGCAAAGCTAATTTAGTCCTACCTAAAATTATTACTATTCAATTTTCACCTCTCTTGGGTACACAAAGCACACTCAGCCCATGAATCTGAACTGCTCTATGTAATGGTCATATTTCGGATTGATATGTCAGCGCTGCCCTATCCTGTACCGATTTAAAGGTATAAAAAATAAGGACTAAATTAGTTCCAACCCCTTGATTTTACTGGGTTTCTTCTAACTTGTCCCAATTATAACTCAAGCACCAATGTATACCGTATCATATGAATCCCAGTTATCAACTGTTGTAGACACCAGTTCCACATCTCTTAAGCTCTCATCATCATGTTCTCTTGACACCCGGCTGTCATCATCTGTCCAGTCAAGGTCATCATCTGTATATGGCTCCACAGGCTCTATTTCAAACAGATCTGCCTCTGTAATTTTTGCTATCTTTTCAGCAACATCTTTTGTATTTCCTGAAGCTGAATAATATACAACCAATGTTTTTCCATTTCCTGTTGATGTATTTTCTGTTGTATCTGTAGTGTTTTCGGAATTTGTATCCGCTTCTTCATTTCCAGACTGGTTTGTACTTGTAGAATGGCTGTCATTATTAGAAGCAGACTGGTTTGTATTGCTTGCTCCACATCCTGCCGTCAAACCGATCGCCATGATGCATGTTAAGAGTACTGCTGCTATTTTCTTTGTTTTCATTCTAAGGTTACCTCCTATCGTATAAAATGTTTGTCACGCTAATTTCTATCGGATGAAATTGGTAAATACAAAATCCGGTGCCTTTGGCATTTCAATTCCCATTTTTGTCGCAACATTTTTTACAGTTAATGAAATATGCCATATTGTTTCCAAGGATCTGCATAACCTGCATTCCTTCGAGATCCTGTTTTTACTTCATCCGGATTCGTCCCATGTACCATATTCCAATATCTCGATGTAATGATCGGCATCTGCATCAGACCAAAATATTTATTTACCTGGTCCCATGTGGCCGTTGTTCCGGCCCTTCTTGCTGAAATTACCACAGCGGCAGGTTTCAGGCGGAATCTGTCTCCGCCACCGTTTAAATCGGCATAAAAGACTCTGTCCATAAAGGATGTGATTGCACCGCCTGCACCACCCCAGTGTACCGGAGTTCCAAATACGAATCCGTCATAATCCTCTGCTATTTCCAGAAATTCATTCACGATATCATCCAGAATACATTTATTTTTTTCCTGACATTTTCTGCAGGCAATACACCCTGAAATCGGCTTATTTCCAATCCAGAAAATATCTGTACTTATACCATTTTCATTTAATGCACTGGATACTTCACAAAGAGCTGTATAAGTACAGCCATTTTTTGTGCGGACTGCCATTGACAAGTAATACTTTCATTGATTTTTCCTCTTATGCTTACCAGTTCCTTTTTTCTTTTTTGAACTGTCATTATTCTTTTTCTTTCCTCAACCATCTTCACGAACCATTCCACCATATTCGGATCCTGATGCGAGAAGAAGGAGCTTGTCTTCTTGTCCAGTTCTGCAATAGTCTTCATATCTTCATCAGAAAGTATGAAATCAAAAACATTAAAGTTTTCTTCCATTCTCTCAATGTGTGTTGATTTCGGAATAACCACTACCCCTCTCTGAATATGCCAGCGAAGCATAACCTGTGCCGGAGTCTTCTGATATTTTTCTGCAATCTCTGCGATGACAGGATTCTCAAAGGTGCCTCCTCTGCCCTCACCAAATGGTGCCCATGCTTCTAACCGAATGTCATATTTGTCTGCCCATTCCTTCATCGCTTTCTGTTGATTGAAGATGTGGGTTTCCACCTGATTTACCATAGGTTTAATGCGGTTGAATGATGCAAAATCAACCATTCTGTCTACATAAAAGTTGGAAATTCCGATTGCTCTGATTTTTCCCTCATCGTACAGATCTTCCAATGCATGGTAAGCACCGTAAGCATCTGAAAATGGCTGGTGAAGCAATACCAGATCCAGATAATCTGTCTTTAACTTTTTCATGGATTCAAGAACTGATTTCTTTGCTTCTTCATATCCATAATGTTCAACCCACACCTTTGTTGTAAGGAAGATTTCTTCTCTTGGAATGCCTGACTTTTGGATTGCATTCCCAACCTCTTCCTCATTAAAATAACTCTGTGCTGTATCAATCGCCCGGTATCCAACTTTTAAAGCATCAAGCACACATCTTTCACATTCCTCTTTTGTTACCTGATATACGCCATATCCCAGTATTGGCATTTTTACACCATTATTTAATGAAATATATTCCATTGTCGTATCCTCCTTGTTTTCTTTCATTCATTTTACATTTATACTATAATACTGATAGATTCCTTTGAGAAGTTTCGATAAGTTTTTCAGTCTTAACCTTTCGGTTTATTCTGGTTATTACTTATTGAACAGCCATCCCATAATTTCTTTGTCACGACAAAACAGATAGCCACCGCCATGCTGATAAGTGACCGGTGTTCCTTCAAAGTAATCTTTATCTTTTACATCCAGTACCACCAGTTTATCAATCTCTGATTCCGATAATCCCTGTTCTTTGTAAAGCTCATGTATCTGCTGGTATGCCTCTTTAAAAGGTTCTGATCCATAGTTCATCGCTTCCCGGCGTAACATTTTCCAATTCATCTCCGGATGTATTTTTTTCTGTATTTTCTTTTTTTCTCATCTGTCTTCTGCTGTACGGTCTGTACCTGGTTTATTGTTTGTTGATTCTTCTTTTCATCCCTGCCGGGTTTTGAAAAGTAGATATATACCATGATTACCATTGCTAAAATAACAACTCCAATAATTGTAAGTACTAATTTCCGCTTTTCCATAAATACACCACCTTCTTTCAGTATTAACCTTTTCGTTTTCTCTTACCTGTTTTCTTTAGAAACACTCCACTATAATATCCAATAAATGATATCAATATCATTACTGCCAGATAATCCAGCAGAAAAGGAAAGATCCCCTTTTCATAATCATAAAATACAAAATGCATCCTCATAATCAGATAATCTCCTATTTGTCTCCTGTAAAATGCATATAAACCATAACCTGCAATTGTGGTTGCGACAGATCTTGCTGCCCATGTTCTGATGACGGATGGATGTTCCCATAATCGTCCTGCCATTGCTACCGCTATATTCCAATGAAATCCGAGATGTAATGACATCACAACCAGTCCCCAGTATGCGCAAAACATATGTATCTGTCTGGCTGTCATATATGTTCCTGAAATCTTTATCCATTTAAATATGTGATTTGACAATAATATTCCACTTATCATGGAACCCATTATAAGAATAAGCATGATGATAACCAGTACTGTCTGTATCACTCTGAACGCATTATATTTTCCTTTCCTTACAGAGGTCACCCATTTATGATTCAGTATGTGATGTGAAATAAAAAGCACAAGCATCGCCATACCAATCCACTCATGTGCAGTCTCGCTGAGCAGACTATATGGCATAAGAAGAAACAAACATATCGTCATTCCTATATCTATCAATATTTTTACTGTAAATCGTTTATTTTTCATATCCTACCTCTTATCTAAAGCATTCATATTGTCTTTATCTGCATATAGTATCCTCCATTTTCACTCAGCTAAAGTATAACAAAACGAGACTCCATTAGAAGTCTCGTTTTGTTATTCAGTATTAACCTTTAGGTTTCTACTCGCATGTATTCAATTTTTTATTTTACCTTGTTAATAGCATTTATCAGCCGCTTAACCTTAATGGACGGTTTTTTCGAATGAAGAATTCCAAACGGCATAGTATAATCCCACTCTACTGGAATGATTCTGATCAGTGGATGAACACTTTCCCAGCTCTTGAATGCCAGTAATACCTCATTATTATTTTCGCATCGGTTAAATGCTTCTACATTGTACAGATTAAAGTCTACAATATTGATTTCAGGATGATTTTTCATCATATCATCCCTTAGCATATCGCCATAATAACTCCATCCTCTTTTCATGAGCATAAGATTTTCTCCAGCCAGATCATCAAGTGTTATTTTTTTTTTTTTGCCAGCCTGTGATGAATTGATACCGCCACACAAAATGGTTCTCTTGAAATCTCAGTACCATCACAGCCTCTGAGTTCAAGCATTGTTTCATCAAAGATTCCAGCTATCACATCAATATTCTTTCCCATATTAGCCAGTATCTCTCTTGCATTCTCTGGTGTATTTTCAAATGTAATCAATTTAAACTTCATCTCCGGATATATTTTCTGTATCTTAGGCCAAAGTTCCACAAAAACTTCCGGTGGCGTCATCGGAGATATTCCAACACGAATGATTTCTTCATTATGATTCATTGCTTCCTGCGCCCGTATCAACGATTCTTTTGAATATTGAATCAGATATTTCGCATCCTGATAGAGTGATTTTCCTGCTTCCGTAATAATAAGACCTCTGTGTGTTCTTTCAAATAATTGCAAATTTAAGCTGTTTTCCAAAGAATTTATCTGTTTAATAACCGCAGGTGCACTTATATATAATTCTTCTGCCGCTTTATTAAAACTTCCAGCTTCTACAACGCAGATAAATAAATGTATCTCACAAAGGATCTTCAGATCCCTTGCAAGCGTTGCCGGATCGCAGCTCATACTTCTCCTAAACTTCATCCTCTGCGGTTCCATCTTTAGCATGGTGTCGAGGCACTTTTCATCGCAGCCTTTTCTCGGAGGATCGACCACGATCACATCCGGTGTCAGCATATCCGCTTCATCCGTATATTTTGCTGCAGATACTTCTGGCTTGATAGCTTCAGACCCTTTAGTTATATTTTTCTTTGCATCTGCATAAAACTCCGGCAGCACTTCCTCTGCTTTTCCCACGAAAAACTCGGCATTTGTGATACCGTTTATCTTTGCATTGTTCTTTGCGTCATCGATGGCCTGGGGAACGATCTCCACACCATAGACCTTTTTAGCCCGCTGAGATAGGAAAAGTGATATTGTTCCGATTCCGCAGTAGAGATCCCACACACTTTCCTTTCCGGTCAGCCCTGCAAATTCCAGGGGCTGTGCTGTAGAGTTTTTCTGTCTGCTTCGGGTTTACCTGATAAAATGATTGTGGTGAGATCTGATATGTGATTCCTGTACCCTGTGGCGTAAAATCAGGATAAGAAAGCAGATGTATCGTATCCTCGATATACGATCTGCCCCATATGCAGACTGTCTTTTTTGCCAAGGATAACATTTGTATTTTCCTTGTTGATATTATAGGAAATCGATGTCATCCCGTCTATCTTTGATAATCTTTCGCATAATGTATCTGTTGCGTTATATCTGCTATCACTTGCCTTGCTATCACACGGCTTGTTGTCGCTTGCTTTGCTATCATTTGCCTTGTTACAGCTTACTTTACTATCATCTGCCTTGTTACAGCTTACTTTGTTATCATTTGCCTTGTTATAGCTTTCTCTATCACGATCACGCTTGTCCGTAATTTTTCCGCTAGCTACACATGATACATTCACATTCTCACCCCCTGCGTTTTGAATCCAGCCCATCTCCGTTTATCACAAGACAGACCATGATCTGCTTAGATGTAAATCCATAACGGATAAGCACATGGCGCACCAGTCCTGTGCGGCTTACTTCATCATACGGCTCTATTCCATACTCATTCATCCATGCCTTTATGATGTCAAGTATCTCTTTATTCACAGGTACTCCGAGCATACAGTCATCCACCGGGATGATATTGTGGCTCAGGATGCATAAAAACCAGTTATTATGTTGCCGTCCTTATCACGCCCTACCGGAAATTGTGCCTTATTGCGGTATCTGTACGGATCGTCTATGCCGACCGGTGGTGCCATCTTTGCTAAAAGCTCATCCTCCGAAAAACCGCCTATGCGCATGAGATTATTACGCACCTTGTCATTTTTAAATTCAAGCTGCTTTTCATATGAAAGTGCCTGTATCTGACAGCCTCCGCACCTTTTGTGCAGCGCACATTTCGGCTCAATGCGAAAAGTGGAAGGGGTCTTAATCTCTTCCACTCTTGCATAGCCATAGTTTTTCTTCAATTTTGTCACACGAGCAGTTATGACATCACCGATAAGCGCATCCTTTACGAAAAGGTCATGCCATCATAATGTCCGATACCCTCGCCATCTGTTCCCATATCTGTTATTTCAAGTTCAAATATGTCATTTTTTTTCATGCTTTTCTCTTCTTTATTATTTTTATGTATATAATTACTCTTTACATTCCTTAGAATAGTGTTTGTACCTGGCGCATGCTTTCACACCAAAAAATCACACCATAGCTATATTTTAATATTGTCCGCCTTTTTTATACACTTGTTCTCCGGAAATTTGTCTCCATAAATCTATTGTATCCCTGCCAATCGAGATCGTTCTCAGGCACATTTACGAGAAGCTCCCTGAATGTTTCCATCTTTGCATCAATATTGTCCGCAAAACTAAGAGCCAGTGCTTCAACAAGAGCCGGTTTCTTCCGGTGAGCCAAACTCAAGCTCACCATGATGTGCGAGTATGCAGTGCTTTAATTCGTTTGCCAGAACTACCCGGGAATCCGTCAATTGTCCTTATCGCATCGCCTACCCACTCAGCACCTATCATTATATGGCCAAGGAGCTGGCCTGCATCTGTATAGTCATTCTCTGGAAATGTCGAAAGCTCTTTTAATTTTCCGATATCGTGGAAAATAGCTGCTGTGATGAGAAGATCACGATTTAAGACCGGATACATATTTGAAAAAATAGTCGCAGTTTTTTGTCACACCTAGTGTATGCTCTAAAAGTCCGCCTACAAAGCCATGATGTACGCTTTTTGCTGCTGAATGAAACTTAAATCTGCGCTCAAACTCTTCATTATCAAAGAAACTGTGTAAAAAGCTTTGAAAGATACTGGTTTTTTACAGAATCTATGTATCCCATAAGTTCATTGTACATCGCATCAATGTCCTTATCACTTACAGGAAGATAATCTGCCGGATCATATTCACCTTCGCCAACTTTTCTGGCACGCTTTATCGAACATTGAGATTTCCCTGAAAGCTTGTTATATCTCCTGTTATGGCAATATAATCCATAGCCTCAAATTCCTCAATGCCTACAGATCCGACATCCCAGATCTTTGCATCGAGTGTTCCCGTTTTGTCCTGTAATATTACGTTATCATATGGCTTTCCATTCTTTGTCATGGCTGCCTGTTTGCTCTTGCATAAGTAAATTTCGTTAATGCGCTCTCCCTCGCGGAGAGTTGAAATATATTTCATAAATCCTCCTAATCCATAACTGAGATTTTCACCTGGCGTGTCAGCTCTGTGTAACCATTGCTGCCTTTTCGTTTTACTGTGACATCATAAGTTTCATCTGGTTTTAATGACAAAAGCTCTGTATGATAATTCTCTATAGAAGTCACTTTTGTATTGTTAAGCTCTGTTATCACATCACCATTCTGAAGTCCAGCCTGAAATGCCGGTGAATCCATAGTTACTTCTTTTATATATACTCCTTTGGGAATATTATATCTGTTTGCTATTTTCTCGGTGACTGTCGTTCCAAGTATTCCTATATAAAGGAATATTATTTCCTTCTTCAAGCATATCTATTATCGGCTCTATATCACTTATCGCCACAGCTGTAAGGGTATTGCTGACATCCGCCGCATTGAAACCTTTCAAAACAAGTCCGATAACATCACCCGATGTGTTTATCAAAATTCCACTTTGCAGCTCACTGCTTACGATATCCGTAGTGAACACCGAAAAATTATTGTCCTGTGCAGAAACTGTGTTGCTTGTGGATGTGATGCAGCCGGTCATGATAGAATAATTTGTTTCAAGTGCAATAACAAGCGCACCTCTCGACATTATATTGGAATTTCCAATTTTTGCAATAGAAACTGCTGCCATTGTCGACTCGTCTATTAATGATTTATCTACAGATACTATTGCAATCCCTGTATTGCTGTCGTATTTTACTGCCACTGCATCTACTACTATATCGTTTGCGAACGTGACACTTAGCTTATCTGCCCCATCAACTATATTTTTTCAGTCAGTATCAACAGCTGCTTTCCGTTGTCTTTTATGATAACACCAACGCCCTGTCCTTCTGTCTCATACGAGTTATTAAAAATATCCGTAGAATCAACAACACTTGTAATTCCTACTATTGATCTGCTTGCCGATGCACCGGTCTTGTAAAGTTCATTCTGGATCGACTGATAATCATCCAGTGTCAGGGTCTGTGGTATCACAGTCTGTGTATCCTCTGTACCATCCTGCGTATTCTGGCTATCCTGCTGGATAGGCTCCACATATGCCTCATTTTCAGTCCCCATGATCTGTTCATTATCATCTTTCTCAGGGAAATGTGGCACCAGAATACAGAATACAATACTTGCCGTAACCGCAAATACTATCCCGCAAAGTGCTGACACTCCAACTTTTATAAAGATCTTCTTTTGTTTACCGGTTTATCTTTTTATTTTCTCACGTATAAAATCTTCCATCGTAGTCACCATGTCTGTTTATTGCCATTACCCGGCTGTTTCGCATGTCAATTACTGTACCTGTGTAACTGCTAAATAATTTTTATATACCACCTTTATATTATATTCACAAAACATATACCTTTGCAACCCAATTTCACCTTTTCTAATATTATGAATTACGATATAATGAGCGTAGGCAACAAGCAGTGCCATTACTGTATATCACATAATATGACTGTTCACAGGCAATATTATGTGATATACAGTAATGATAGGGCGACTGCCCGGACAATCAGAAAAAATCCATGATTTTTCTGATATGCACTGCGAAAAAAAATTATGGAGATATACTATGAACCAGAAAGTTTTCAAAACATTAGAATATAATAAAATACTTCAAATGCTCTCCGGTTTTGCAGCGTGTGACGAGACAAAAAAACGCTGTCTTGCCCTTTGAGCCGATAACAGATATAAATAAAATCGAACATTTACAACAGACTACCTCTGATGCCTTAAGCCGTCTTTACAAAGACAGCAGCATCTCTTTTCAGGTACCCACAACGTAAATGCTTCACTGAAAAGACTTGACATCGGTGGCAGTCTGAATGCAGCTGAGCTTCTTCGAATAAGCAGTCTTCTTGAAGTCGCAAAGCGCTCAAAAGCGTACGACCGCTCAGACAGGAATGATGATAAAACCGATTCCCTTTCAGGACTCTTTTTTCACAGTTAGAGCCTCTCACACAATTAAACGATGAGATTAAAAGATGTATTATTTCTGATGACGAGATTGCCGATGATGCAAGTCCGGCTCTTTTTAAAATCCGTAAAGCGATCCGTGGCATGAACGACCGCATCCACGCACAGCTTACAAGCATAATGAACAACCAGACGACAAGAACTTACCTGCAGGATGCCGTTGTCACAATGCGTGACGGGCGCTACTGTCTGCCTGTAAAGGCAGAAGCAAAAGGAAACGTTCCCGGTATGATGCACGATCAGTCATCAAGCGGATCCACTCTTTTTATCGAGCCTATGGCTGTAGTCAATTTAAACAACGAGCTAAAAGAATTATTTATAAAAGAACAGGACGAAATCAATGTTATCTTAGCCCAGCTTTCAGACAAGGTTGCAATGAACACAGCCGCTGTTGAACTTGATTACAATGTCCTCACAGAACTCGATTTCATATTTGCAAAAGCTTCACTTGCCAAATCATACAATGGAGCTGCACCTGAATTTAACACCTCGGGATCATAAATATCCGTAAAGGCCGCCACCCGCTTTTAGATCCTAAAAAGGTCGTTCCTATAGACGTCCGACTTGGAGATGGCTACAAACAGCTTATAATAACCGGTCCAAACACCGGTGGTAAAACAGTATCACTTAAAACCGTCGGTCTATTAACCCTCATGGGACAGGCTGGTCTTCATATCCCGGCTGCCGACCGTTCAAAGCTTGCTGTGTTTGAAGAAGTTTTTGCTGATATAGGCGATGAGCAGAGTATCGAACAGAGTTTAAGTACTTTTTCATCCCACATGACCAATATCGTAAAAATATTAGACAAAGCCGACGACAGAAGTCTCTGCCTTTTCGATGAACTTTGCTCCGGCACTGACCCGACAGAGGGTGCTGCCCTTGCCATATCGATATTAAACACTCTTCACAATTATGGCTCTGTCACAATGGCTACAACACATTACAGCGAACTTAAAATTTATGCTCTCTCGACAGATGGTGTTGAAAATGCATCCTGTGAATTCAATGTAGAAACATTAAGTCCTACATACAGGCTTTTGATAGGCATACCGGTAAAAGTAATGCCTTTGCAATTTCATCAAAACTCGGACTTTCTGATACAATAATAGAAGATGCCAGAAAACGCATAAATGCCAAAGATCTTGATTTTGAAGATCTCATCGCAAACCTCGAAGCACAGCGTCAGACAATCGAAAAAGAACAGCTTGAAATAAACCGCTATAAAACACAGACTGCACAGCTGAAAAAACAGCTTGAGGATAAAAATAAACGCATTGACCAGAACAAAGATAAAATTATCCGTGAAGCAAACGAAGAGGCTTAAAGGCGAAATCAACTGGTAGCACGCGTCAAAGCGGTTCTCCGCCGTTTCCAGCCTGCCAAAACCGAGTCCGTTGTAGAATTAAAATGTGTGGAATATCCGGATCTGACCGTCAATCTGTCCAATTATTCGGTCATGTACAATGGGCATCCGATTGACATGCCGCCAAAAGAACTGGAACTGTTATATTTCCTTGCAGCTTCTCCCAACCAGGTGTTTACCCGCGAACAGCTGCTGGATCACATCTGGGGATATGAATACATCGGGGATACCCGCACAGTAGATGTCCACGTCAAACGTCTCCGGGAAAAGATCAAAGACCATGAAACCTGGTCGATCGCAACTGTCTGGGGAATCGGTTACAAATTTGAGGTAAAAGGATGAAAAAAACACTGATCCCCAAACTCATTTTCGGCTATGTCCTGTTTGTGGCTCTCGGCTTTATCATCCTGTGTACGTTCACACAGCATGCGATCACGCATTATGCCGAAAA
>VOFC01000200.1_pt1 | contig 16001 bp, 25 predicted proteins | sample 5384161 | NCBI WGS metagenome assembly VOFC01 (sample SAMN12384722, study PRJNA508395) | human gut metagenome | isolation source: healthy gut B | host: Homo sapiens | reverse complement strand
ACAGAATGGTATTCCTACATAAAGGCTGTATCCTTTTTTCGTAATCGAGTCTGTCAAGCAGTGCTTTTTTTCCCTTTTAGCTATTCCCATCGACAAGTTGATCTTCTCATCACTTGCTAGATAGTTTTCCTTAAGGTAATCATATGTCTGCTCATCATTCATGCCGTCCTCAAGACATTTCATCGCGATTTTTGTCGGGCGGATACCTGACAGAGTTCCCCATGGAAGACTGCGTCCAATACCTTTTTTCTATCATCTTGTAGAGTACGATCTTTAGCTGGTTCTTGGTTTCCTTGCGGTCAGCAGGATCAACATTTATCCAGGTCTCATGGAATACACTCTGATACTCCCACTTGATCGTGATCTGATCTCCCACATAATCGATCCTGTACACCTGGTCGGCATCAGCAAATTCTTTTTTACCGTCACCTGTCATCTCATGATGTGTACATGCAAGATTTCTGCCCGAAACCTCTTCCGGCGGACAGCTGTAATACATCTGCACATCTTCCTGAGGGAAAAATTCTTTTAAAAGTGAGTGTACATCATATTCAAAATCCGGTTTGTTAAAAATTACTACTATCATAGGTATGGGTTATACATCCTCTCATTTTCGATTGTTGATGACTCGTTATGTCCCGGATATACTGCTGTTTTATCCGGCAGTGACATAAGTTTTTCTTTTACGCTTCTGACAAGATCGGATATACTGCCTCCCTTGAAATCTGTTCTTCCGATCGAACCACAGAACAGTGAATCTCCTGTGAATACAACGTCCTCATATGGAAAATAGTAGCAGCAGCCTCCTGGCGTATGTCCAGGCGTGAATAGTACTCTTATCTTAAACCCTGCTATCTCAAGTTCCTGCTCATCTTTCACAAAAATATCCGCTGTATAAGTCATCGGATGCCCGATCATCCAGCTGGCATTCATCTGTGTATCTGTAAGTGTATCCCTATCCTTCTCATGCAGATATATTTTTTACGCCAAACTCTCCTGCAACAGCCGCAGCCCCTGTAATATGGTCAAAATGCGCATGCGTAAGAAGAATTGCAGCCGGCTTTGCCCCAGAAGCTTTTATTTTCGATATAAGCATATCTGCCTCTTCACCCGGATCTATAACTATAAGTTCGTTCGTTTTTGTATTTGTGACCAGATAACAGTTTGTCTCAACCGGTCCAACCACATAATGCTCCAATTTCATATTTGTCATTTTAAATCTCCTATTTAGGTGCCTGACCCTATTAAATTTTTATAAAAAACCACCGGGATCCTAACCGGTGGTTCTTTCTACATCTATAACGCTTTCTATCTGTCTAATCTTTTTCAACAAGGCTGTTGATCTGTTTTCTTCCTTTTGTGTTGAAAAATACTTCGATCGTAGCAATTCCCTGCTTGCTTGTCTTAGAATGAATTCCGTTTATATTGATTTCTTTTTCTGTAAATACTTTTGTTATATCAACAAGCAATCCTGATCTGTCATTACAGAATATCTTAAGCTCTGCCTGGTATTCGGCATTTGCATCTTCGTATACCGTATCCTCCCACTCTGCCTCAATGAGCCTTTGCTTTTCAAGCTTTGATAAACCTATAATATTTACACAGTCAGTCCTATGGATCGAGATACCTCTTCCTCTGGTGACAAATCCTACAATCTCATCTCCCGGCACAGGACTGCAGCACTTTGAAAAATGAACCGCTACATCATATAATCCATGAACTACAATTCCGCTTCTGGATCTGCCCTGCTGCGTCTGCTGCTGCGCTGCCTGAGGCTTGTCCGCTACACTGTCCATAACATCCGCATCTGACAATGGGACAATATGATCCTTTTTGTATTCATCATACATACGGTTTACGATCTGGCTTTCCTTTAAGTCCGCCGTGTCCGACTGTTGCAAGACAGGAATTCCAATCATGGAAACCATATTTTCTGCGGATCTTTTCCTGATATTCCGGCTTATTTATATCTGAGAAATTAATGCCTTTTGTTTTTGCATAATTAGCTATAAGCTCTTTTCCATGAAGGATATTTTCTTCTTTAAGCTCGCTCCTGAACCACTGGTTTATCTTGTTTTTCGCCTGTGTACTCTTTACTATAGTGAGCCAGTCACGGCTTGGTCCCTTCGAATTCTGGGACGTGATTATCTCTATCTGGTCACCATTTTTGATGACATAATCTATTGTAACAAGCTTTCCGTTTACTTTTGCTCCAACCATTTTATTACCGACAGCCGAATGGATGCTATACGCAAAGTCTATCGGTGTAGACCCTTTTGGAAGATTCTTTACATCTCCCGATGGTGTAAATGCAAATACATTGTCAGAAAAAAGATCCAGGTCACTCTTTAAAAGACTCATAAATTCTTTGTTATCTGACATATCCTGCTGCCACTCAAGAATCTGACGGAGCCAGCTTAGCTTTTCCTCCTCGGTAACAGTTGTTGCCGTCGCATTTCCATTATTGGCCTCTTTATATTTCCAATGAGCCGCAATACCATACTCCGCAGTACGATGCATCTCATAGGTACGGATCTGGATCTCAAATGGCTGTCCGCTTGGTCCTATAAGAGTAGAATGAAGGGACTGGTACATATTCTGCTTCGGCATGGCAATGTAATCCTTAAAACGCCCCGGAATAGGTTTGTATTTTTTCATGCATTATGCCAAGCACCGCATAGCAGTCCTTTATTGAATCAACAAGAATCCTTATCGCAAAAAGATCATATATCTGATCAAGTGTCTTGTCCTGATTTACCATCTTTTTTGTATATACTGAAAAAAATGCTTGGCTCTTCCGTATATATCAGCCTTTATGCCTGACTCAGAAATGTATTTTTTAACATCATCAACAAGCCCCTGAATATAATTATCACGTTCCGTCTTACGCAATGCGATTTTTTCTACAAGATCATAATATGCTTCCGGATAAAGATATTTCATCGATAAATCTTCCAGTTCAATCTTTATCTTGCTGATACCAAGACGCTGTGCTATCGGACAATAGATATCCTGCGTTTCACGGGCAATACGCATCTGTGCTTCCGTTGACTGGTATTTAAGCGTCCGCATATTATGAAGTCTGTCAGCAAGTTTGATCATTATGACCCTGATATCCTTTGCCATAGCAAGGAACATCTTTCGCAGATTTTCTGCCTGCATTTCAAGCCTGTCTGCATTTTTTATCCTTAGGATCCTTTGTGCTGTCCGTAAGGTGCAGATGCTTGAGTTTTGTGACACCATCGACAAGAAGAACTACATCATCACCAAACTGCTCCCGCATCTCGTCCTCGGTCATAACTGTATCCTCAAGCACGTCATGCAGAAGCCCTGCTGCAATAGTCTCCTTATCAAGCTCTAATTCAGCAAGAATGATCGCAACACATAGTGGATGTATTATATATGGTTCTCCTGATTTGCGCACCTGTCCCTCATGCGCATTATAAGCAACCCTGTATGCTTTCTCTACAAGGCTTGTGTCCGTAGATGGATGATACTTTTTTATCTCATCCAACAATTCATTGAAAAGTTCTTCCGGACTTGTAAAATCTCTTGTTCCTCTTATACCACTTGTGTCAGAACGCATTTTGTCAGCCATGCGCTCTAATTCTTCTGCTGAAAAATCTGCCAATAAACTCACCTCTTATTGCATTTTTATAATGGAATATTATATTTTATTTTTGTACAAATTGCAATATTTTAGTGTATTATGGATGGCTTATTTTAATTTCCCTATACCGGGTTACCCTATAACCATTTTTACACCGCCGTACATTCCGGCTGCATTTCCAAGTGTTGCAAGCTTTATTTCTGTCTCACGGCTTGCGTGGAAAGCATATTCTTTGTAATATTTTGAAGCTGTATCGATAATGATATTTCCAGCCTTTGAAAGACCTCCACCAACTACAAATACTTGCGGATCGATCACACATGAAACAGATGCCATGGCTTTTCCCAATAATCTCATTGATTCCTCTACGGCTGCAAGGCCTGCTTTGTCACCGGCTTTTGCTGCATCACATACATCTTTTGCTGTAAATCCTGCATTAAGATCAAGTCCGTCTCCACGGTTCTATGTGCAGCTATGTATTTTTTCTGCCACATTTACAAGTCCGTTTGCAGACGCATACTGCTCAAGACAGCCCTTTTTACCGCATCCACAGCACTCAGACTCATCATCTATCATAGGCATATGCCCGATTTCTCCTGCTGCACCATTTGTTCCGGCAACAATTTTTCCGCCACGGATGATCCCGCCGCCTACACCTGTTCCGAGAGTTATCATAACGACGTCTTCGTAGCCTTTTCCGCCACCCTGCCACATCTCACCAAGTGCAGCAACATTTGCATCATTACCGGCTTTTACTTTTACTCCGCCGCAGATAACTGAAAGAGCCTTTTCAACATTGAATACGCCCCATCCTAAATTCACACATTTGAGAACTGTTCCATCATCCTTCACCGGTCCCCGGTACACCCATACCAATTCCTTCAATATCATCTGTTGTAATACTCTTTTTTCATTATTTTCTTTTATTGATTCAGCGATATCCGGAAGAATGAGTTCTCCATCATTCTCAGTTCTTGTAGGGATCTCCCATGTATCTACAAGCTTTCCTGTTGTCTCAAAAAACCTATCTTTACAGTTGTTCCACCTATGTCTACTCCATATGCATATTTCTTCATTATTCAATCTCCTTCATAATTTACACTGTGGTGCGCAGTCTGATCACAGCGCCAGAACTGCGTCTTAACAGCAGCTATAAGTCTATATTATTTCTAAAAGTATTTTTTTTTCAACTTATTTATTAAAAATCTGCCATCTTTCCATATAATTTCCACCGATGATCACATTAGCTGAATTAGTAAATCCAAGCCTTTCTGCAAGTCTCCCGGATTTTGTATTTGCCGGTTCGATAAAGCAGCTTATGCTGTCATAGCCTGTATTCTTCCAGGCATATCCTATAATAAAATCACATACCTCCGCTGCATAGCCTCTGCCCCCTGGTATTCAGGTGCGATTATGTATCCCAGCTCAAGTTCACTTTTTTCCATCATATTCCCTGTTATCAAGCCCCGCTCTTCCTATAAGCTTTTCATCTGTCCTGTCAAATACAAGCCACATACCATATTCAAAATATCCGTATACATATTTTATATAATTTTTTGATATTCTGTTTCTTTTTCAAGATCATATAACGGCTCAACGAAATCCGTAATTCCAGGCTTTTCATAAAGATCGTAAAGTGCCGGATATCAGAAAGTGAAAGCTCCCGGATCATGCACCGCTTTGTGTATCCTATCACCCATGGTATTCCGTTATAACGCATCCTTATCTTGTCAAGGTATTGCGCATCGACCTCTTTAAGGCTTTCAAATGCATATTGTGTGCCCATGTCCATCTGTCCTGCCGCAGCAACATGTACCTCATCGGCTGTTTTTACCTGCGAGCGGTCTGTGACGATCCATACACAATCCTTTTTGTCTATTGCATTTTTTGAAAAAAATTCCTCGAGACCATGTTTATCTATTCCGTTTTTCAGTGAGATCATCCGGTCAGTTTTTCCTTTTTATTGCAAAAAGAGACAAGCTTTCTGCCTGCCTCCTCTATAAGAATGATCATTATACAGTCTCCGGTTCCGGATATTCAACACCAAATGTTTCAACTGTTACTGTTTTCATTTTCTGATCCTCAAGCGGACGATCCATATAATCTGTTGTCACACACGCGATTTTGTCTACAACATCCATGCCTTCTGTCACTTTGCCGAATGCTGCATACTCTCCATCAAGGTGAGGTGCATCCTTATGCATGATAAAGAACTGGCTTCCCGCTGAATCAGGGATCATGGTACGTGCCATTGAAAGTACTCCTGCTGTATGTTTTAAATCGTTTTTAAATCCGTTACCTGAGAATTCTCCTTTGATCTCATATCCCGGACCGCCGGTTCCGTTTCCATCCGGATCTCCGCCCGGAGCATAAAGCCTTTTATTACTCTGTGAAAAATTACTCCATCATAGAAATTATGATTGATAAGGCTGATAAAATTGTTTACTGTGTTTGGTGCGATCTCAGGATAAAGCTCTGCTTTTATCACGTCACCATTTTCCATTGTGATTGTTACTATTGATTCTGTGCCATATTTTTTCTCTCTTTCTTTTATATGTACTCCCGGAATCTTCTTCAAACGAAGCATTCTGAGAGTACATTTATTTATTAAAGCTTACCGCATCTTATTTTTTTGGCAAATTATGCCTGAAGTGCCTCCACAACTTTTGAAACTCCATAAAATGCGAAGCCTTTATAAGTATTGTATCTCCTTCTTTTACATATGAAAGAAGTTCGTTTGTCATATCCTCTCGTTTTTTTCAAAATAATGCACATCAACATTACTGTCCGTTTTCTGTGCACCCTGTGCATATTGTTTTGCCAGACTTCCGGCACAAAACAGGGCATCTATATGATCATTTCCGACTGCTTTACCAACCTCATAATGAAGTTTTTCCTCATCACTTCCGAGTTCTCCCATATCGCCTAAAACAGCTATAGTCCTGCCGCTTGCATGGGATAAGACTTCTATCGAAGACTTCATGGAAACAGGATTTGCATTATAGCAGTCGTCTATTATAGTCATGTTGTTATGCTTTATAAAGTTTGTTCTTCCTGCTATAGTTTTTGCAGCCTCAATGCCATTCTTTATTTCGTCAACAGTAAGTCCGAGTTTAAGACCTACCGCAGCTGCTGCCATTGCATTGTATACGTTGTGTTCACCAGGAATATGTATCTGCGCATCAAATTCTCCCTGTGGTGTGGCAAAATGCGCTTTCATTCCGTCAAATCCAAGATTTTGTATACCGGTCGTGTATACTGATCTCGTAACTGCTGCAGCATATGCTTTATTGCCATTGTCGTTTTGGCTGTTATCACCACAGCTTTCTGCTGACCGTCCTTTACCATAAAATACAACAGGCTTTCCGTTTACAGTCTGTATTGTCGCAAGCTTATCGTCATCACCGTTTAACACTACCGATGCATCCGGCATCATATGCTCAAAACACTCTGTCTTTGCCCTGAGTACTCCGTCCCTGTCACCTAAAAATTCAAGATGACAATATCCTATATTTGTGATCACCATTATATCGGGACATGACATTGCAGATAATCTGTGCATCTCACCAAAATCAGATATTCCCATCTCGAGAACTGCTACCTGATGCTCATCACGGATCCTGAAAATCGTAAGTGGAAGACCTATCTCATTATTGAAGTTTCCGGCAGTTTTCAGTACGCTGTATTTTTGCTCCAAAACAGATGAGATCATCTCTTTTGTACTGGTCTTTCCGACACTTCCTGTAATCCCCACAACTTTTATGTCAAGACTTTTTCTGTAAAAAGCAGCAAGCTTTTTCATCGCCTCTGTCGTAGAATCGACAAGCACATATGGACCTGCCGGATCCTCAAGTTTTTTCTCTGAAAGGACTATAGCGGCACCTTTTTGAAAAACATCAGGGATGAATTTATGTCCATCGACTTTTTCGCCCTTTACCGGTATAAAAAGGTATCCCTCCTCAACAAGTCTGCTGTCAATAACAGCTCCTTTTATGCGGTCTGATAGCAGTGCCTCGTCACCTATATATTCTCCTTCACAGGCTTTGGCAATATTTTCAAATGTAAGATTTTTCATGTATTGATCTGACATTTTACACCTCATATTTTTTTTGAGCGATATTGTGATCAAATACTCACATAGCTGGTTAAAATTAACACCTACTGCTGCTGCCTCCTGAGGAATAAGACTTGTCGGTGTCATGCCGGGAAGTGTATTTGCTTCGAGACAGAACATTTCGTTTTTTGTCATTTAATAGGAAATCAGATCTGGAATATGTATCAAGTCCGATAACTCTAGCAACTTCCTCTGCATAATGCTGCATCTGCTTTGTAACTTCATCCGGAAGTTCTGCCGGACAGGTCTCCACTGCACTGCCTGCTTTGTACTTATTCTTATAATCATAGAATCCTGCGATAGGTGCGATCTCTATTATAGGAAGTGCTTTTCCCTCAATAACTCCGACAGAGAATTCTCTTCCCTCTACATACTCTTCGATAACGAGTTCGTCTTCCCACTTAAATGCATCGTCAAGTGCAGCCTTGAATTCGTCTGCATTTCTTACTATGGTAACACCTACACTTGAACCACCACAGCATGGTTTTTACAACACATGGCAAAGTAAGCTCGAGCTTTGTTACATCATCTTCCCTAGTATCTCTTGTCATAGAGATTCCCTTTGGAGCAGGGATTCCATTTGCAAGGAAAAACTGCTTTGATGTCTCTTTGTTCATTGCGATTGCAGAGCTTAAGTAATCGCTGCCTGTATATCTGATTCCGAAAAGATCAAATGCAGCCTGGATCTTTCCATTCTCACCATTTTCTCCATGAAGCGCCATAAATACAATATCTGCCATCTGGCACATTTTTATAACGTTTGGTCCAAAAACATGCCGACTGATCTTTACGTGAAGCTTTAACTTTTTGCAAGATCAGGCGCAACTGTAGGTATATCACTGACCTTTACGCTTATCTCATCCGCACGGTCAAATATACCTGTCAGATCCTCTTCCTTATCGCTGTATCCCATAAATACATCTAATAGTATAACTTTGTGTCCATTCTCCTTAAGAGCTTTTGCAACCATGCTTCCTGTCTTGAAGGAAACATCTCTCTCTGTGCTCAGTCCACCTGCAAGTACTACAATGTTCATTTTGATCCTCTTTTCACAATTGATATTTAATCAAACTTGTTCGTTTAATATTGTGTTATTTATATAATTCTTAAAAAGTATAACACCTTATATTCTTTAACTCAAGAAAAATGGTCAAAAAGCAACCGTTTTTTCCGGTAACTTTCTGACCACTTTATGAGGCATATTCAGTGTGTATATCCTGACATTGCAAGCTTTACAAACACTCTTCTGCCTATCGTATCCTTTGCGTGGAGCGAATTTCCATATGAATATATGAGTTCTCTCATCTGCTCACTTGTTAGTTCATTCTTGTTTAACAAAATCTGCCTTAATATTTCGTTTTGATAATACATCTGTACATTATGGCTTTCGCCTATTATGTCTATTATGCCATCAATATACTGTCCAGGCAGTCCCCCATTTGCCTCCAATACTCCTTCTGACATTTGTACCTCTTATTTCCTCCTTTATGATCCCCTAATCTGATATGACTATTTTTACACACTTCAGCCATATTTACCAGTCGCGGAATGCGACTGATATAGTGTACAAAATCATCCGGTCTAACTCATTGATCTTTTGAACCTCCTTTGCCTGTATTATCGCCTGTTCAGAGGTTCCCTTAATCTCATCATATAGTACATAGGAATGTTCAAAGTTTCCATCTGCTGTAAGTACTTTAAGTTTTACACATCATTTAGTATTTTTTATATACCGGTACTACCGCATATCAGTATAAACTGTTACTGTTCTCCGATTATGTATATTTTTTTGCCAGTTCAAAACTTGTTATTGCCCCATTTGTTAATTCCTGCTGTTTCTTCCTTAGGGTATCGCGATTTATAGACATTTTTGTCTCTATTCCTGCAAATACTTTATATCCGGACATATAATCCGTATAATTTGCAGCTTCTGCAAGCCCATATATCTGGTTATCATACTTTAGCGATATATCCAGTGTGCTGCATACTCTTCCGATGCTGTTCATGTAGCCCTTGTCTTCCTGCCAGTCACTTGAGCCGGCAAATACATCATTGGCATCCATTATAAATCCTGATCCACTTACGTGAAGAAGTGCAAAGCCTCTGTAATATCCATCACAAAATGCCGAATCCGAATTGTGGAACTGCATGAAAATATATTTTTTACCGTAACGCTCGCAGAGCATTATTTTCTCGGTCTTTTCGTTAAATGATCTGACACCGCCGTCTATAACGGATGTCTGTGCTGTCTTTACACAGCTGTTTCCATCTTTTTTGTATAGTTCAAAGATAAGATCATCTTCACTTGAATGTCTGACCACAAGCATTTCATCACTGCCATCGTTATTAAAATCTGTAACATAATATCCGATGATTCCACTTATATCTGCATTTGTATAGTTTACAGGATATTTTCTTCCAGTCCCATTATCTGCAATGGCATTTACTGTGCCCTGTACGCCGGATCTGGCCGGATTTGCCTTCATGTATTTTGCGAATGGATCGTTTTTTGTGATCTGTGCGCCAAAATCCACTACTCCGTTTTCAACTGTATATTCGTAGTCACCATAAACACATTTTCCGCTGTATCTCCAGTTTACTACTCCGCCATTTACATAATACCAGCCGCTGCCGTATTTAACTAATGTTTTGGCATTTTCAGACCAGTTTATCTGTCCGTTCTCTATAAACCACCATGTTCCGTTATATTTACATAATGTGCGGGCGCCAAAATCAATCCTTCCACCATTTATGTACCACCAGATCCCGTTGTATCTGTACAATGTTCTGGCACCAAAATCTACAACTCCGTTTCTGACATACCACCATGAGCCGTTATATCTGCATAATCCTGTGGCAGAGAAATTTACCCTGCCACCGCTCACGTAAAACCAGTTTCCATTGTATCTGCATAAACCGGCAGCATTAAAGTTTACTTTTCCGTTGCTCACATAAAACCAGTTTCCGTTATATTTGCAAAGAGTTGTTGCGCTAAAGTTTACCTTGCCGCCACTTGCATAAAACCAGTTTCCGTTATATTTACAAAGAGTTGTTGCACTAAAGTCCACCTTGCCGTTTTTTACATAGAACCAGTTTCCATTGTATTTGCACAGGCCTACAGCGTTAAAGTTTACTTTTCCGCCGCTTACATAAAACCAGTTTCCATTGTATTTACATAACGTATGGCTGTCAAAATCAATCTTTCCGTTTCTGACATACCACCAGTTCCCATTATATTTCACAAGTGTCGTTGTGCCTGTGGCAATTTCTCCGTTTACATAATAATTCCAGTCCGTGCCCTCATGAAATAATCCGTTTTTGATCGAGGTATCAGCAGTTGTATCCGCAAGTACAGTCTGGCTGTCAAGCAAAGATGTGCCTGCTGGAAATACTGCAGCTGCGATAACAAAAGAGACTAATGGGATTAGTAGGGATTTTAAAAATTTTTTCATATGTGACCTCCTCGACTGACTTTTTAGTAAATTCATTGTAATATGTAGCTTTCGGATGGTCAATTGTTAATTTCCCTACGTTTAATGAAAAAAACACTACATTTCCGGCCTTGAAAAAAATCTACCCTTCCTTTATTTATATACCACCAATATCCATTGTATTTAAATGTCGTTGTTGAAAAATCCACTACTCCATCACGCACCAGCCACCACGATCCATTTTTGAAATAGACTGTTTTTCCGATCAGCATTGCGTCATATACTCCGTTTTTACCGAAATCTATACGGCATGGAATGACCATCAGCTGTTTTTCAGCTGCTGCATCTTTTCAGCATCCGGCTTATCCCGGTTTCTTATCTCTGCATTGTTCTGCACATTTTAACGTCTCCTTTCCACTATTTATCATTTACAAGATTTAGGTCGCAGCATTTTTCAATATAGTTTCAAAAATATATTTTTTTTACGACAAAAATCCCACCACGTTCGTGATGCGGGATTTCATATTTTATTACATTTCTGAAATTATGTGTGCATTGTTATATGCCATATTTTTAGAATTTCACAATTCCTTTTACTACATTAAAGTAAGAACCATTGTATTTCAATTTTCCTGTGTAGCCCCATGCGACCTTGCCGCCACTTACTGCAAACCAGCTGTTTCCGTATCTGCAGAGTGTTGTGCTTGTGTTAAGCACACCGTTTCTTACATACCTCCATGTTCCAGCGTATTTTGTGAGTGTTGTTGCCTTAAAGTACTACACCCTTCTGTACATAGTACCATGCACTGCCGTATTTGCAGAGTGTTGTTGCCTTAAAGTTTACTACACCCTTCTGTACATAGTACCATGCACTGCCGTATTTGCAGAGTGTTGTTGCCTTTAAAGTTTACTACACCCTTCTGTACATAGTACCATGCACTGCCATATTTGCAGAGTCCTGTGTAATTCCATGCTACTTTACCACCTGATACGCAGTACCATGCATTTCCGTATTTACAAAGTGTTGTAGATGTGTTGAGAACACCATTTCTTACATACCACCATACCCCGTTATATTTGCAGAGTGTTGTTGCTTTGAAATTTACTACTCCTTTTTTGTACATAGAACCATGTCTTGTTGTATTTGCAAAGACCTGTTGCTCCCCATGCCACTTTACCACCTGATACATAATACCAGTTGTTTCCATACTTACAAAGTGTTGATGCTGAGAAATTAACCTTTCCTTTGTTTACATACCACCATGTTCCATTGTATTTGCAAAGTGTTGTAGCTGAAAAATCAATTTTTCCGCTCTTTACATACCACCATGAACCGCCGTACTGTGCAAGTCCATTGTATGATGAATCTACACTGTTATTTTTATAGTAATACCAGTTTCCATCTGTACTTCTTGCAATTCCGTTTAATACTACAGGTTTTTTTTCCTAATGATGTGTCATACTTGATGCCATATTTTTTTTGCATATGCAACAGATGTTGAGTCAATATAACAGTGAAGTGTAACTTTTGGATCTTCATTGTATACACTATCTCCTGCATACTCTACTTCCGGAGCCTTTACTGTGACCGATTCAAGATTTGTTCCTTTATAAAATGCAGCTACTCCTATTTTCATCACATTTTTAGGTATTACAATTTCTTTAAGTGATGTACAACGTGAAAATGCAAAACTTCCTATTTCTGTTACACTTTCAGGTATGGTTATCTTCTCAAGATAATTTGCATCCTGAAACATACTTCCCGGTATCTTCTTTAAACCATCCGGAAGCACTACTGTCTTTAATTTTTCACAATCGTCAAATGAACCATTTCCAAACTCTTCAAGATTTGGATTCTTTATCTCACAATATGATAAATTTCTATCATTCTGGAATATTCCTACTCCAACCTTGCTTACGTTCTTAGGTATTACAATACTTGTCAATGAACTACATCCTGAAAATGCAAAACTTCCTATTTCTGTTACACTCTCAGGTATGGTTATCTCTTCAAGATAATTTGCATCCTGAAACATACTTCCCGGTATTTTCTTTAAATTAGCCGGAAGTACTACTGTCTTTAGCCTTTCACAATCATCAAATGAACCATTTCCAAACTCTTTAAGATCTGATTCTTTATCTCACAATATGATAAATTTCTATCATTCTGGAATATTCCTACTCCAACCTTGCTTACGTTCTTAGGTATTACAATACTTGTCAATGAACTACATCCTGAAAATGCAAAACTTCCTATTTCTGTTACACTCTCAGGTATGGTTATCTCTTCAAGATAATTTGCATCCTGAAACATACTTCCCGGTATTTTCTTTTAAATTAGCCGGAAGTACTACTGTCTTTAGCCTTTCACAATCATCAAATGAACCATTTCCAAACTCTTTAAGATCTGATTCTTTATCTCACAATATGATAAATTTCTATCATTCTGGAATATTCCTACTCCAACATTGCTTACATTCTTAGGTATTACAATACTTGTTAATGAACTACATCCTGAAAATGCAAAACTTCCTATTTCTGTTACACTCTCAGGTATGGTTATCTCTTCAAGATAATTTGCATCCTGAAACATACTTCCCCGGTATTTTCTTTAAATTAGCCGGAAGTACTACTGTCTTTAGCTTTTTACAATCATCAAATGAACCATTTCCAAACTCTTTAAGATCTGGATTCTTTATCTCACAATATGATAAATTTCTATCATTCTGGAATACTCCTACTCCAACCTTGCTTACATTCTTAGGTATTACAATACTTGTTAAAGAAGAAGTACATTCTGCAAATGCAAAATTTCCTATTTCTGTCACGCTATCTGGTATTTCTACTGACACAACATTCTTCTCAGAAAATGCTCTATAACCAATTTTTTTTTGCTCTGCCCGAATTACAATTTTTGTACTGGAGCCATTGTATCCTGTTATTGTGTCGCCATCCCAGCTAAAATTTGATTCTGCTGTTGCACCATACAGTTGTGTGTCCTCATCCTGCTCGACCACAACTGCCTGTGTGTTTTCCTCATCGACCTGCTCACTCTCTTCCTCAGCGGCCTGTGTGTTCTCTGCTCCGGCTGCCTGATCATTCTCTTCCTCAACTGCCTGTGTGTTCTCTGCTCCGGCTGCCTGATCATTCTCTTCCTCAACTGCCTGTGTGTTCTCTGCTCCGGCTGCCTGATCATTCTCTTCCTCAACTGCCTGTGTGTTCTCTGCTCCGGCTGCCTGATCATTCTCTTCCTCAACTGCCTGTGTGTTCTCTGCTCCGGCTGCCTGATCATTCTCTTCCTCAACTGCCTGTGTGCTTTCTGCTTCAGCAGCCATAACTGTTCCTGCAGGACATAATGTCACAAGCATTTGTGCTGCAACCATTACAGCAATTAATTTTCTTTTCATCACTTTTCTCCTTATCATTTTTTGTTGGTTCTTATCGAATAGACATTCCTTTTATATATTATCCTATTTCAGCTATAACGCAATAGTAATTTATATCTATTTTTTTTCATTTAGGCGAAAAAAAATTCCCGGCAGGTATATACCTGCCGGAAAAATGAAGAAAAAAGAACATTTTATGAAAAACTTTTCTGACCTGTCTAAAATTCTGGTTCGATGAGTCCGTATGTATTTCCTTTTCTCTTATATACTACGTTTACCTCATCTGTATCTGCGTTTCTGAATACGAAGAAATCATGTCCTGTCAGTTCCATCTGGATGCGTGCATCCTCTGGATACATAGGTTTCATTCGAATCTCTTTGTACGGACAATCTTTACTTCCTCATCATCCTCTGGATCGTCGGCCTCCAAAAATTCAGGTGCGAATAATTCAGCTGCTGCTATCTTCTTTGAAGAAAGCTTTGTTCTGTACTTTCTTAACTGTCTCTCTATTACTTCCTCTACCAGATCAATTGAAACATACATATCGCTGCTTACCTGCTCTGATCTGATAACATGACCCTTAGTAGGGATGGTAACCTCTATCTTCTGTCTCTCCTTTTCTACACTGAGCGTAACGTATACGTCTGTGTCAGGCTTAAAAATACTTCTCAAGCTTTGATAACTTCTCCTCCACTGCATCTTTAAGTCCCTGTGTTAAGTCAATGTTTCTTCCTGTGATTATAATTCTCATGATGTCCAACCCCTTTACCGTGTATTTGATACGGCTTATATCTTGTATCATGTAAATATTATACCATAAATTCCTATTTGAGCAACGTTTTTTATGCACTTTTTATAAAAAATCAAGTTCCATAGGACTAAATATCCTATTGAACTTGATTTTAAAACGCTGTTCAGCTTATATGATATTATATTTCATCAACCATGATGACTTTTTATATTCTGATCCATCTACTGAAGTTCTTCAAGCTGGGAGCTTAATTCCTCCCATTTTTCCATATCTGATAGAATTTCTTCTTCGAGTTCATCTATCTGGTTTTGTATCTCCGTAAGCTTTGAATAGCTTGACTGATATTCAGGCCTTAAAAGTTCTGCCTTTAATCCATCAAGTTTTTCTTCTTTTACGGCTAATTCTTCCTCTGCCTTCTTCACTTTTTTCTGGATCTTTGAACGCTCTTTTCCCCGGATTATAATATGTTTTTGCGGATGGCTGTCCTTCTACTGCGCTCTGGTTATCTTGTGCTGCGCCATCAGACTGTGTACTGATTCCAGCTAAATCGTTTCCATTCTGACTTATTGCTCCGCCAAATACCGCATTTGTCCGATATGATGAATTGTTAAGCTCCGCCTCCCGGTCGAGTTTTTCCTGATACTGCTCATATCCAAACTGATAGAGGTTCGTTGTTCCATCCTCAAATACAAGCAGCTGCGTTGCGAC
>VOFC01000081.1_pt1 | contig 16001 bp, 19 predicted proteins | sample 5384161 | NCBI WGS metagenome assembly VOFC01 (sample SAMN12384722, study PRJNA508395) | human gut metagenome | isolation source: healthy gut B | host: Homo sapiens | reverse complement strand
TTTTGAAAATGGTGATAATGCTAAAGATATTTTAGCACAAAGTGATAAAGAGTTTACGGTTATTTTCTCAAAGGAAGAAATGGAGAAGATGGCATCCGATCCCAAATATTATGCTGAAAAAGATGCATAGTATTGAAGGTGCTTTGCGTATGTCGGATGAAATCAATGCTCAGTTTGGATTTGAAAGAGCATTTGGTAAGACAAACGGAATAGAAAACAGTGCAGATACTGATACAAAAATAACAAAGTTTGGTATTTTTTTTTAATAGTGATTTGAGCAACCTTCGCTACGACGATGCCGCCAGTCGTCAGTATTTGCGGGACTTGTTCAACTCCGTAGAGCTGAAAGATATTATCAAGCGAAACAATATCCGTGATGTGGATATGCTGGAGAGAATTATTGCTTATATAACTTCCAACATCGGCACTACCTTTTCTTCCACAGCCATTTCCAAGTATCTGAAAAGTGAAGGGCGCTCCGTTTCACCAGAAACGGTACTGAACTACATCAAAGCCTGCACGGACGCATTCCTGTTTTATCAGGTGAAGCGCCAAGACCTCCAGGGAAAGAAAATCCTGACCGTCAAAGGAAATACTATGTTGCAGATCATGGTGTCCGGGAAGCCGTGTACGGTGGCAACATGAAGGACATTAACCTTGTCCTTGAAAATGTTGTCTACATGGAGCTGCTGCGCCGTGGTTATTCTGTGACTGTTGGGAAAGTCTCTGACAAGGAGATTGACTTCGTATGTGAAGATCATGGGAAAAAGCTGTATGTTCAGGTTTCCTATCTACTTGCCTCGGAGGAAACCATCCAGCGTGAGTTTGGGGCGTTTGCCGGTGTTCGTGACAATTTCCCGAAATACGTTGTAACGATGGACGAACTGGATATGAGCCGAGATGGAATCAAACACCGCAATATTCGTGACTTCCTGCTGGCAGAGGAATGGAACTGAAATGTTCTTCTTTCACCAGAAGATATGCAGAAGTTCTTCCAATGCCGAGAATGAAAAAACAATGGTGCCTGACACAATAAATATTATGATATGTCTGTATTTAACCGCTGTATAGAAACCGGGAATGTTCTCTTAATACTGGAATGTTGGCAGGATGTCCACCCGGCGCTTGTCAGTATCCCAGTGAAATGGGAATACAGCTCGCCGTATGGACTTTTGTATGCTCTGAATCCGCCGGATGATGTTATGCAGTTTGAAAACAATGGTGCCTGACACAATAAATATTGTATAAATGTCAATGCTGTTGTGGTACATGTTGTATTCTGCGTAAATGGTATTCATGTTGTGTCTCCTTTAAACCAATAAAAATATAGAAGCATTTCAATCAGTTCACAATGTCACTTTTATTTTGTGTTATACTGTTTTATATAATTTTCTTGCCCTTGTTTTTGCCCTTATCAGAGTCAGGAATTATGATGTAACTGTTTTTGAGCAGGAAATCTGGAATCATTGGGAAATGGATGGAAAGAGAGACGGAAACGAGTATCTATTTGTAAGAGACGGAAATTGTGTCCAGTGGACCTTGGCACTGGCACGACGGATATCCTTTTTTTTCGATATCTCCAGACCTTGCGCGAGACGGGGATCGAACCCGCGACCCCCTCCTTGGCAAGGAGGTGCTCCACCACTGAGCCACTCGCGCAAACAAGACATATAATATATGAAAAAATATGAATTGTCAATATATTTTTAATAGAATATTTTAAAAATCGTCAAATATAAAAGAAATATATTATATTTATTTGACTTTCAAACTATTTTAAGTTAAAATCTTCTAGGATATTAAGTGACATAATAATATGTCATTCATCAAAACAATAAGGAGTAGATAATACATGTCTAATATTGCAATAATAACAGATTCAGCATCTGATATAAAACAAAATAACAACAAAAATATAACAGTTCTTCCTTTAACAGTTTCTTTCGATGATAATCATTATAAAGATGGCGTGGATCTTACACCTGATGATTTTTATATGAAGCTTATAGAAAGTTCAACGCTTCCTAAAACAAGCCAGATAAGTCCATATGACTTTGAACAGGCTTATGATAACCTTCTTAAGTCTGTTGATAAAATAATCGTAGTTACGCTTTCTTCCAAGCTTTCAGGAACATATCAGAGTGCCTGTATAGCAGCTTCAGAATATGAGGGCAAAGTATATGTTGTAGATAGCGAAAATGTTACAGTCGGTGAACAGATTCTTGTTGATTATGCAGTTTCATTGATAAATAAGAACATATGCGTTGAGGATATAGTTAAGCAGCTGAATACTATGAAAAAACGTATTCGTCTTGTAGCTTTGCTTGATACTTTAGAATATTTGAAAAAGGGAGGCAGGATATCATCAGGAGCAGCTTTTCTTGGAAATGTGTTAAGCATAAAGCCAGTTATAGCTATTGCTGATGGTGAAGTTTCTTTTCTTGGAAAGGCAAGAGGCTCTAAACAAGGCAATAATTTCCTCATACAGCAGGTGCAGGCATATGGCGGCATAGATTATTCATTACCAGTGCTTTTAGGGTATACAGGATATTCTACCGTTCTTATGGACAAATATATAAAAGATAGTAAAGAATTATGGGAAGGTAAAATACTAATTCCTCCTGTTGTCCAGGTAGGTGCAACAATAGGAACTCATATAGGACCAGGTGGAATAGCTGTGGCTTTCTTTTCTGAAGAGTGATATATAAAGCGGTATTAATTATTTTTTGCATTTTTTGAAAATTACCACTTGACATATCGGTGCTATGCGTGTATTATATCACTTGTGTTCGCATGAAACACAATATATAATATGCGCGAGTGGCTCAGTGGTGGAGCACCTCCTTGCCAAGGAGGGGGTCGCGGGTTCGATCCCCGTCTCGCGCTCTCTAAGATAACAAAAAGGACTTCCGAATGGGAAGTCCTTTTTGTTATCCGAGAAGTGCGGGGCACTTCTCGAACCCCAACTGCTTGGCAGTTTGGGTTCGATTTCTCGGGACGCTAAAGCGCCCCTCGGTCGTGCCAGAGCCAAGGTCCACCGGACCTTGTGGCACCCGTCTCGCATTTCTCAAATGCAAGCTGCTTTACAGCAAGGGTTTGATTTCTCGGAGAGCTAAAGCACTCCTCGGTCGTGTCAGAACCAAGGTTTTCCGGTTATAAAAGAATTGCTTTATTTTCCAGATTAATGTAAATTAATATATTATAAGGATTAAAAGGACATATTATCTTTTGGTTTTAAATTCAAATAAGAAATTTGAACAAGAAATATGAATAAAAAATATAAATATGAGATTTAAATGAGAAATTTAAATGAGAATAAGATGTTGATTTGGAGAATGAAATGGGTATAGGTAAGAAGTTTGTTAAGTACGTATCACAGAATATATTTGGTATGCTTGGAATATCATGTTATGTTGTTGCTGATACTTTTTTTATATCAAAATATGCTGGTGCAGATGGAATTACGGTTCTTAATCTTGTTCTTCCGGTATTTAGTGTAATATTTGCATTTGGCTCTATGATGGGTGTTGGTTCAGCGATTCGCTTTAAGATATTAAGAGCAAGAGGCGATGCTCATGCAGATGATTATTTTTCTAATTCAATCATGTGTGCATGCATTTTAAGCATATTATTTATACTTGTCGGGATTTTTGCACCAGATAAGCTTTTGCATATCATGGGAGCGGATGATAAGATTACAGCCATAGGTATAGGTTATACTAGAACATTTCTGATGTTTACACCATTTTTCATGTGCAACTATATAGTCAGTGCATATGTAAGAAATGATAATGATCCGTCAAGGGCAATGCTTGCTACGTTGTCTGGAAGTCTTTTTAATATTGTGTTTGATTATATATTTATGTTTCCGATGAATCTAGGGCTGCTCGGTGCAGCGATGGCTACAGCAGCATCACCAGTGTGCAGTATACTTGTGTGTATGACGCATTTTATGGGTAAGAAAAATACAGTTGTGTTCAAATGGCATCTTCCTTCATTTAAAATGTTAAGGGAGTCATGTATGCTTGGCACAGCAGCATTTGTAGGTGAAATGGCATCAGCAGTTACAACAACTGTATTTAATATGCTTATGTTATCACTTACCGGAAATATTGGAGTTGCGGCATATGGAGTTGTTGCTAATTATGCCTATATCGGCACAGCTATATTCAATGGTATATCGCAGGGAGCACAACCTCTGATAAGTGAATCATATGGTAAAGGTAATAAAAAAGAAGTGTCACGAGTTTACAGATATAGTATAATTACATCAGTGGCATTATTTGCTGTTATGTATGCAGTAGTTGCATGCTTTACCGGACAGCTTGTAAGTCTTTTTAACAGTGAAGGAGTTGTAGAGCTGGCAGGTTATGCATATACAGGTATGAGAATATATTTTATAGGATTTTTGTTTGCAGGATTTAATATAATATCAGCGGGATATTTCAGTGCTGTGGAGATGGCAAAGGAATCCTTTGTTGTTTCGGTTTTAAGAGGCTTTGTTCTTATGGTTGTGATATCTGTTATTTTATCGCGTCTGTTTGGAATGAATGGAGTCTGGAGCAGCTTCCTGCAGCAGAGAGTATTACAACCTGTGTATGTGTTTTATTTATTATATTAAACAATATCAGGGTCAAAAGGTCTTAACCCACATAAGCAGAAAGGTAATATGTTATGATGAATCCAGGTTCTATTATGAAATTAATGAGTTTAAAGAATAAGTTTGCAGGTACACATCCAAAGTTTGTATCATTTCTGAATTATTGTTTTTCTACAGGGATACAGGAAGGAACTATTGTAGAAGTGACAATAACAAAACCAGGTGAAAATCCTGTTACAGCGAATATGAAAGTGCAGCCATCTGATATTGAGCTTGTGAATGAACTTAAAAATATAAAATAACTTGTAAATGAATTAGAAAAATAAATGACTTTTGAATGACCTTAAAAATTTTAAATGATTCAGAATTTAAAAATATGCAAAAATATGAATAATATGATGGTGTAATGGTTGAAAATCCGGCAGGAAAGGGGTATTGTTATGGGAAATGTAATGGATTATCTCGAATGGCGTGGTGACCTGACATTTGAGCAGTCACCATTTAATGATGTTGACAATGTCATACTTGCACAGCTTGCATATGTTGATTTCAGGGATGTTATTCCATCGCTACAGATGAACAGAGGCATAACATTGAAAAAAGCATCAGAGATTTTTTTTTGATTTACATACAGAAGAGGAGTTAAGCCGGGATAAATCTTTTATAAAGGATGCACCTTATCTAATGAAAAAGGCTGCCAGTACAAAACGTTTTAAAGATGTTATATTATCAGATTATGTAGATACAATCGATGAAACACTTGAAAAACAGTTTGGAGCATTTCATATTAAATTAACACCACAGTTAACGTATGTTGCATTCAGGGGAACTGATGACACGCTTGTTGGCTGGAAAGAGGATTTTAATATGAGTTTTATTTCTCCAGTGCCATCACAGGAGGATGCCGTTAAATATCTTAATGATACATGTTCATATATAAGAGGCAGGCTATATGTCGGTGGACATTCAAAAGGAGGCAATCTGGCGATATATTCAGCTATTAACTGTAATAAGCGTGTGAAAAAAGAAAATTAAATGTGTATATAATAATGATGGTCCGGGATTCGATATTTCAGTCATTAAAAGTGAGCAATATCAGTCAATGCTTCCATATATCAGGAGTATTGTGCCAGAGAATTCCATAGTTGGAATGTTACTTGAGCATGATGATGATTATATCATAGTAAAAAGCTCACAGACTGGAATAATGCAGCATGATGCCATGTCATGGCAGGTATCAGGACCAGATATGGTTACAGTAAGAAGATTAAGTGCACAAAGTAGAAGGCTTAATAGGGCATTTAGCAGCTGGATAAGCAGTGTTGATAATGAAAAAAGATGTGAGTTTGTGGAAACGCTTTTCGGACTTATATCATCATGTGGTGTAAAGAATCTTTCAGATATATCTGTAGACAGATTTAAAAGTACAAGAGAGGTTATAAAACAATATGCAAACCTTGATAAAGACAGCCGTACGCTTCTAAGAAGCATGCTGTTATCGCTTACTGACCAGATAGGAAAGGCAAGGCTTGAAAAATAATGCAACAGCTGATTTGCTGGATTAAGGAGGGACATATGTCAGGAATTATTAATATAATACTTGGAGCAGTTATTCTGTTTCTTGTAGTAGTAGCATTTTTATGGGTATCAACTAAACATAAAGAAAGTGGACTTGGTGATACATGTAGTGGAAACTGTTCATCATGCCGTGCACACTGTAAAGATGAGGCAAAAACAGCTGGATCCTCAGACAAGGATGGCAAAAACAGCTGAGGATTTTAGGAGGTAGATTATGGTAGATATCTATAAGACCGATAATAAAATACTTAGTAAGCTTGGCAGCATAGAGGAAGGCTGCTGGATTAATATGGTTAATCCAACAAGCAGTGAGTTGTCGCTTATTTCAGGATACTTTGATATAGATGCAGATGATCTTGCAACAGCACTTGATGATGAAGAAAGTTCACGTATAAGTCTGGAAGACGGATATACACTGATACTTGTAGATATTCCAACGCCGGAGGTGAGGCATGAAAAAAAGATGTATACAACTATTCCTCTTGGTATAATATTGAAAAATGATGCTATAATCACCATATGCAGGGAAGAAACACCGGTTCTTACGTACTTTGTACGAAACAAGCTAAAGGATTTTAGCACAAAGAAAAAGATGCGTTTTATATATGAAATGATGTTCCGCTCTGCCATGTTATATCAGGCATATCTTCGTGGCATAGACAAGAAGAGAACAGAGATAGAAGAACGTGTTGGTGATGATACACATGATACAGATATTATTGAACTTCACGAGCTTGAGTCGACGCTTGTATATTTTGCTACATCACTAAGGTCAAACAGTATAGTGCTTGAACGGTTACGAAGATATAAAAGGCTTGAGCAGTATCCAGAGGATATGGAGCTTCTTGAAGATGTAACGGTCGAATATCAGCAGGCTATAGAGATGACATCCATATACAGGGATATTATTGATGGTACAAGAGAGCTGCTATCATCAGTGATTAATAACAGGTTGAACAATGTTATGAAGATCCTTACATCAATAACTATAGTTATGGCTATACCAACTATTATATCAGGTATATACGGTATGAACGTTGATGAGAAATGGATGCCATTGTCAACAACACATTATGGGTTCTATATTATAGTTGGTATTATAATTGTTATATGTGTATGTGTATTGTGGTTTTTAAAGAAGAAAAAGATGATGTGAGTGGATAAATGTGAACAGATATATGTAAGCAGAGTAGTGTAAATAGATATATGTAAGCAGATTGAAGTGAACAGATTGAAGTGAACAGATTGATGTAAGAGGTAACGAGGTAATGAATATATTCAGCAGAATAAGAAACAGACTTTCACATGCGCAGATTATGGCGCTGGGTTTTTTTATGGTCATAATAACAGGTACAATTCTTCTTATGCTTCCTGTATCAAGCGGACAGGTCAATGGACACCGTTTATTAAAGCATTATTTACGTCTGTAAGTTCGACATGTGTTACAGGGCTTGTCGTTGTTGATACATTTTCTTATTGGACAGTATTTGGACAGCTTGTTATACTTGTTATGATTCAGATAGGTGGTCTTGGATTTATATCGATAGGTGTGATTTTTGCACTTTTCTTTAACAGAAGGATAGGGCTTGCAAACAGAACACTTATACAGGAGAGTGTGAATTCAAATGTGCTTAAGGGTATAGTAAGGCTTATGAAAAATGTGATATTAGGAACAGCGGTGTTTGAATGTATAGGAGCATTGCTCTTATCAATCAGATTTGTTCCACGTATGGGAGTTGTAAGAGGAATATATAACAGTATATTCCATTCAATAACGGCATTCTGTAACGCTGGCTTTGACCTTATGGGCAGATATGAGCCATATTCATCGCTGTCAGGGGTATTATGATGATTATGTAGTTAACATAACAATTATTGCACTATACTTATAGGTGGTCTTGGATTTACAGTATGGGCAGACATTAAGCATAACAAGCTGCATTTTAAAAAATATACTCTGCATACAAAGATAGTTGTGGTAAGTTCTATAATATTAGTTGTTATTCCAACAATCATGTTCATGGTGTTTGAAAGAAATGGAGTTGAAGCAGGTATGCCTTTTAAGGACAGATTTATAACTTCATTTTTTGCTGCGGTAACACCAAGAACAGCAGGATACAATACAGTGGACTTAGGCGCAATGACACAGGCAAGCAAGCTTCTTACAATAATACTCATGTTTATAGGAGGCTGCCCTGGTTCAACAGCTGGCGGTGTCAAGACAACAACTATAGTAGTCATAATCGTGTATATATGGTCTAATCTAAGGAATTCAGCTGGATGTAATATATATGGAAGAAGACTTACGGATGAAGATATAAAAAAGGCAAGTATGGTTATAGGTCTTAATCTGTTTATGGCGGTTGCGGCATTGCTCATAATAAGTGGAATGCAGAACTTTAATTTTGAAGATTTGTGTATTGAAGTGTTCTCAGCTGTCGGAACAGTAGGTCTGTCAACAGGAATAACAAGGCAGCTTAATACATGCTCGCAGATAGTTATAATGCTTCTGATGTTTGGAGGAAGAATAGGTACAGTAACATTTGCTTCTTCATTTGCATACAACAAAAAACAGGTGAAGCTTATGAATCCAGAGGAAAATGTAAGCGTAGGTTAATAATAGTGATCCTATTATGCGGCTGAATATATTTTTGAAATGTACATCATATTGTAACAGATAGTCATAAAAAGAAAGGAATAGTATGAAAACAATATTAGTTATAGGAATAGGCAAGTTCGGGCATCATTTTGCTGAGAAGCTTATAGCTCTTGGTAATGAGGTCATGATAATAGATCGGGATGAGGATAAGATAAGGGAGCTTATGTCAAAGGCAACAAGTGCCAGAATAGGCGATTGTACAGATGAAGATGTACTTAACAATCTTGGCTTATCTAACTTTGATACAGTAGCAGTATGTATATCGGAAGATTTTCAGAACAGTATTGAAACAACAAGTCTTGTAAAGGAGCTTGGAGCTAAGCATGTTATAAGTGTTGCAAGCAGGGATATACACGCAAAGCTTCTGTTAAAGAATGGAGCTGATGAGGTCATATATCCGGACAGGGATATAGCATACAGGCTTGCTAAGAAATACAGCCGCAGCCACGTGTTTGAATACATAGAGCTTTCTGATGAATATGCCATATTTGAGGTGCCTGTCATACCACAGCTTGTCGGCAAGAGTATACGAGAGGCAGATGTCAGAAAGAAATATAAGATGAATATTATAGGAATAGTGCATGGAGAAGAAGTACAGATAATGCCTTCAGCAGATTATAGATTTTCGTCAGATGAGCACATTAAAGTTATAAGTGATAATGATAGTGTGGATGCATATCTTAAGCATGTGAAGTAGAAATTGTTGTTTAATTGAATATTAGTTAGTGACGAACGGACGACAAATATAAGCTACAGGCAGTCCTGCACACTATGTTCAATGCCAGAAGCTTCAATCGGCTGTCTCTAAGACTTTTCATATAGGTAGTTATAGGTGACGCTACCATTCGGACGCGCCGTCCGTGGCGCGGCCTCATTGCTTCGTACATCCATGTACGAAGCTAGCTGGGAGCGAAAGAAAAGTCTAAGAGTCAACACGATTGAACTTCAAGTGCATTTCACATAGTATGCAGGACTGCCTGTAGCTTATATTTGTCTGTGTTGCGGCATAATTTAATGCTGAATATTCAATTAAATCAAGGTGACGAAACAGGGCGGAATTGTGCGTAAAGCGCACAATTCCGCCCCTCATGCTTCTCCCCTTTGATTTAGCCACACATTCATTTTTTTAAATTAAGACAACGTCAGACAGCATATATGAGAAAAGCAGGTGCGCAAACATCATAAGATGCACTTGAAGTTCAATTGTGATAGTTCTTAGACTTTTCTTTTTCTACCCAGCTATCCACAGACACGGATGTCTGTGGAAGTGAGATATGGGACATGGATGTCCCGTATCGAACGGTAGCGGAAACTACCATTACGTATATGAAAAGTCTTAGAAATATCCAATTGAAGCTTCTGGCATCGTTGATGTATGCACACCTGCTTTTCTCATATATGCTGTCGTCCGTATGTTAAGAATGTGTGTTAACAACAATAATATTATTCGTCAAAGATACTTACGATTTCCCCATCCATAATCTTATTCATATTCTTAACAGCACAGAAGTTTCCACACATAGAGCATGTGTCTTCTTTTTCAGGTCTTGCTTCCTGTCTGTATCTTCTGGCTTTCTCAGGGGTCGATGGCAACATCAAACTGTGCATCCCAGTCAAGTACTTTTCTTGCGTTATCCATCTTAAGATCCCAGTCAGTGGCATGAGGTATGCCTTTGGCGATATCTGCAGCATGTGCAGCTATTCTTGTTGCTATGATACCTTCTTTAACGTCGTTAAGATCAGGAAGTCTTAAATGCTCTGCAGGAGTTACATAGCAGAGGAAAGAAGCACCATATGTAGCGGCAATAGCTCCTCCGATTGCAGATGTAATATGGTCATAACCAGGGGCAATATCTGTTACTAAAGGTCCAAGTACATAGAAAGGTGCACCCTTGCATATTGTTTTCTGGATTTCCATGTTAGCCTGAATCTGGTTTATAGGCATATGTCCTGGTCCTTCAACCATAACCTGGACATCCTTCTCCCATGCTCTTCTTGTAAGCTCGCCAAGTGTAACAAGTTCTTCAATCTGTGAGATATCTGATGCATCCATAATACATCCCGGTCTGCACGCATCTCCAAGACTCATAGTGACATCATATTCTCTGCATATATCAAGAACCTCATCATAGTATTCAAAGAATGGGTTTTCATTGCCTGTCATTTCCATCCATGCATAGATGATAGATCCACCTCTTGAAACTATATTCATAAGACGTTTATCTGCCCTGAATTTTTTAGCAGTTGCCTTGTTTATTCCACAGTGGATTGTCATAAAGTCAACACCGTCTTCTGCATGCATTCTTACAATATCAAGCCATTCCTTAGCGGTGATATCCTTGAGTGCCTTGTGATAGTAAACAACTGCATCATATATTGGAACAGTACCTATAATGGCAGGACATTCAGCTGTAAGTTTTCTTCTGAACTTCTGTGTGTCGCCAAAAGAGCTTAAATCCATAATGGCTTCAGCACCCATTTTTACAGCATTGTTAACCTTTTCAAGCTCCATATTAAGATCAACACAGTCTCTTGAGGTACCAAGATTTACATTGATTTTAGTGCGTAGCATAGAACCAATACCATTAGGTTCAAGACATTTATGATTTGAGTTGTGTATTCCATAATAAACCTCCATTCTTGCGCTGCTTCTTTGCGCATCTCAAGTTTGTGCGAAACACAAATCTTGCGTGTGAAAAATCTTATTTTTCACACTAAACCTCATTTCTGCGCACTATTGTGTGGTTAAAGATTTTGTCAGGTGCGCACTGAACAGATAAAAAAAGATATACAGGGGAAAATGTAAAATGCCATGGGAAATGAATAATCATGTATAAATAAATAGATATAAGATAGATTAAAATATATTATAAAAGTATTATCGTAATATAAAAATATATATTTATATAGAAAGATACACAAGAACTCCCTACGATGGCATTATCCATATCAGGTAATGGGTCGGAACCAGATTCCCTCTCAGCCAGGCACTAAGCCTTAAGCTCCCCAGATGATATCTTTGTTTAGTATAACATTACATGTACAAAAGTCAATAATTTTATTCTTCAACACTTATGCAGGATTTTTGACTTGCAGGCTGCTTTTGTGCCTTTTTTTCAGGAAGTGCATACAGCAAATGATATATTACGCCAATAAGGATAATGCCTCCGGCTACATCATATAATGAATGCTGCTTTAAAAATACAGTTGACATACATATAAGTATGCAAAGTATAAGTGAAGCATTTTTTACTGGCTTGTGATTCTTTAAAGCTGTACATTTGGCAAGTGCAATATGAACGGCAATGGAGTTATATACATGAATACTTGGAAATACATTGGTTGGCGTATCAGTTTTATATAAGCTGGCAACCATTTTTTTCCTAATATTGTGTCTGATGTTGACTCAGGTCTTAATGTAAGACCATTAGGGTATATCATGCATATAATCATACATACTGACATGCCGATTATAAGTGAAAGAGCAAAGCTTATGAATTCCTCGGTTGTTTGCTTTAAGCAGCATGAATACACAGGAAGCAGCTATGTATACAAACCATAGGAAATAAGGGATTACAAATATTTCACAAAACGGTATCATATCATCAATAGGACCATTGATGATGTGTATTCCTGATAGTCCGTAGTTATCTTGCTTTCAAGGAAGAAGAACCATGGAAGATATATAAATGTGTATGAAGCAAAAAGCAGACGCCACCATATTTTTTTAAATGTTTTCATAATAATCCTCATTTCTTGCGTGTGAGAAATCTTATTTTTCACATTATCCTCATTTCTGTGTGGAAATCTAAAATCAAGTATATGTAAAATGTTTGGAAATTATAGCATTGTTTTAAAATAAATTCAAGTGATTAATATCAGGCAAAGCTGGTATGTGTTTACAAAGTAGGTAATCTTTAATATAATATAGAGTAATGATTGCGTGAATTATATAGTAATGTAGCAATCCTGATACATCAGTGAGTGGTAAAATTTGCTTTTGACACTCACATAATTATATCAGTATATGAATTTTGAGAGTGATTTAAAACCGGAGTCTGCCGGGATTGAATGCTGTACAGAATATTGAAGTGGAGATTAATATGCTTAAGTTAAGTCATATAAAAAAAGGATATAATAAAAAAGATGTCCTTATAGATGTGGATTATACGTTTCAGGAGGGAAATATATATTCGCTTCTTGGAGGTGCAGGTGCAGGAAGAACAACATTGTTTGAATGTATATGTGGAGATGTTCCTGTAGATGAAGGAGCTATAGAAATACCACCTAAGGCTAAGATATTCTATGCATCAAAGCAGAGCATACTGCCAGTATATATAACAGGTTATGAATTTATCAGTATGCTGTGTGATATAAGTGATGAAAATATAAAGCCTGAGGCTGTTTTTGAAAAAAGTAGGGCTTAGTATTGGGCAAAGAGATAAGCTGATAGTTGATTATACTTTTGAGGAAAAGAAGCTTTTGCAGTTAGCTTCAATATATGTCATAAATCCATATATAATTCTTTTTGATGAGCCTCTTGATTACTGTGATAATGAATATATTGAAAAATTTATTGAGGTGATTAATTCAGTTAAATCAGGCAGGATAGTTATCATTTCATCGGGTCTGTTAGAGATATCATTAAGAATATCGCCTGACACTATTGTTCTTAATAATGGTGAGTTTAATTATATAGATAAACAGACGATGGCTATACCAGAAATTAGAAAAGCAGTATTAGATATATTAGGGGAGGCAGACAATGAAATTGTTTAAAAAGCTGTTTGCTGAAAAGTTATTAAGATTTTATGAGGGGACTAATGCAGGAATCAGATATATGGGCATGATACCAGGCATTAAAAACCACATAAAAGAAGAAACATTCGCTGAGAATTCAAAGGCAAGGCTTGCTGTGGGCATATTTGCACAGTTGTTTATGGTTTTGTGGGAGTTTATAAAAAAGCTTTTATATGTATTTGCACTTATTTATATACCATATAGAATTATAAGTTTTGAATGTCCTCTTATAAAGGCGAACCAGAGCTTACTATCATATATATGTTTGTCATGCTTACTATTGTATGCGGAAGTCTTGCAAACAATATATTGTTTACGGTTGGTGACAGGGATTATCTTATGATAAGGGTTATGTTTATAAGTCCATATATGAATTTCCTTGGCAAGCTCATATATAAAATGGTAACAGAATTCATATTTTATTTTATCATATTAATGATATTTGGAGTATCTCCACTGCATGCGTTTATGCTGTGTATTCTTACATTAAGTGTAAGACCTATAGGAGAAATGTTTGCGATTATGTCCTTTGATCATTTTATATGGATATATGAGAACAGAAGCGTATTTAATGGTACTATTATGGCAGCATGTGTATTGCTTGCGTATGGAGTTCCTTTGTTTGCAAGAAGAGTATCATATAGCTGGATGTATGCTGTGCATCCTTTTGTTATAGTCATATTTCTTATTGCAGGTGCTGGAGCGATGTATTTCTTATGGTGGTATAAGTACTACAGAAAGATAGTAAGGGCAGCGGTTCATATGAAACATGAGTAAGAGCTTAAGCAGATATTGGAAATGGAGTGCAGTTATGAGAAAGATAAGTAAGAAAGAAAAAAAAAAAGAAAATTAATTGCATTCAGGGTAATGATAGCTTTGTTATGCATAGCTGTGGCATTAGTTTTTATTCGCTCGTATTATATAAAAAACAAGCAGAATGATCTTGATATAAAGTCAAGATATACATTTTCGGTTGATATTGATGCATATGGAGATGCAATAACAGAACAGTATAAGACAACGACTATATCGTATGATGATTCCAATGTTTTAAGCACGGTTCCAGATGTGTATTTAGTGAAAACAGAGAAAATAGCAAGAACATGGATAAATGCTTATGTAGAACAGTATATGAGTGAATATCTGCCATATAGCAAGGCAGTCAGAAAAATGAATATAGATAATATAGAAGTTCTTAATGAAGATGAGCATATAGCTTTGATTAGTTTTTCTCTCTCATTCTAAAAAAATGCTTCATCAGATTATTTTCTTTCATGGGATGGAGTTACTGATGATGGAAGGCTGAAATGTGAATGGGTTATGGAGTATTATATTGATGCACATGCTGATAATACTGCTACTATATATGTATCATCAGCCATGAGCCCTGAGGAATATGGCATAGCCAAGTATAATGAAAAGGCGGGAACATCAGCAAGTAAGGAAAATACTGCTAATACATCTACGGATTCTCTTTCAAAATATGTTATCAGAGATAATATATTAAGTGTTACATATGATGGTGGAGAACATTATACAACTGTTCCATTAGATGTTGAGAATCTTATGTATGAAAACAACAGTTCAAGTACACTTAAAGAGGGCAGTTACATGATAACAACCTCTAAAACGGCATTTATATATGGAGGGAAGCAGGGGCTTAATGATAAGATGCCTGTAACGATATGCTATTCAAGCGATAAAGGTGCTAACTGGACTACAAGCGAACTTGATAACATATATAATGCAGAAGACTATTATGTGGATTTTTTTGACGAAAGTAAAGGTGTGGTTGTATGTGGATATGCCATGACTGACAATGACAAAGAGTCATACAAGATATATAAAACAGACAATGGTGGTGAAAACTGGACTACAGTAGGCAGCGGCCCTGCCAATTATCTTCTTAAAGGTATTATATATGTTGATGAAAATGTGGGCTTTTTCTGTTTTAATTATATAGATGGCATGGATGGCAATCTGTACATAACAAAGGATGGTGGAAAGACATTTTCCAAGGTCGTTTTTCCCTGAACAGGAACTTGACAGTACAGCAAGGTCAGAGACAGGAACATCTTCCATGCAGCAGTCAGATGAATTAAAGTGGAGTGATGTTTATAAGGAAGCACTTGTTCCGGTTGTTGACGATAAAGGCGTGATTACAGTATATGTTACACAGGGAAGCGATGGAACGTATAATGATGGAAAGACAGCAGCCAAGTACCAGTCATCAGATAAGGGTGAAAGCTGGGTATATATAAGCCAGCTTGAGATAACCAAGAATCAGAATAACCAGAATAATAAGAATAATAAAAATAGTGGTACAAAGACAACAACAGCTAAGTCATAGTCCAATTAATGCAT
>VOFC01003897.1_pt1 | contig 16008 bp, 36 predicted proteins | sample 5384161 | NCBI WGS metagenome assembly VOFC01 (sample SAMN12384722, study PRJNA508395) | human gut metagenome | isolation source: healthy gut B | host: Homo sapiens | reverse complement strand
GCTTCTAATTCTTCTACTGACATATTGTCAATATCTTTAAGTTTTTCTTCTTGAAAGAGCATCAATATATAACTGCTGGTTCCTTTTCTTGTCAATAAGCTCTTTTTGCTTCAAGTCTCTCTTTACGTTTTGTTGTAAAGATGTATCTTACAATACCAATCGCAGCCGTTAATTTTGGATCAACATTTGCCTCATCCAACAGACTTTCTTCTGAAGATTTAACTTCCTGATCTTTCAGATTTTTATAAACCACGTCTAAATCTTTGTCGGATAAATCCCAAAATCTTCCACAGATAACTCACCCTTTGTTGATGGGAATCTCAATTTGCTTCTTGTTGCCATTTCGAATAACTTTTCTGTTGTCATAATTTAATCTCCTTTTATATTAAAATTTAATTTTAAGAACTCTTTCTGTTGCACCCTTGACTTTAACGATCACATCATCTCGTTTTTGTAGAACTGAAGCCAATTCCTGATAACTGGTTTTGGATCATCTGCGACATGCATCTCTTGCTTCCTAAAGCCTCGAATACTCTCTTGTGCTGTACTAATTCCTGCTTCAAAAACTCATTGAAGAATCCATTTGGAGTATCTTCATTTACACATCCGTTTAACATAAACAGATAATGTTTATGTCCAATACCTGTCTGCTCGTCCCAATAGTTAGGTGAATAACACATTTACTGTTACTGGCACAAACTGATTTGTATTGATTCCCCAGATTTCTCTTGAAGATGTTGTTGATGGAAGTTTCTCTTTGATTGTGAATACTCCATCTTTTAATGTAACTGTAGCCACTGGTACGTTCTGTCCCTGTCTTAAAGGTTTATCATATTCAAATTCGTAAATCTGACCATCAAATTCAATCTCTGCTGTAAATCCTGATGTACCGTTGCTATGGCAATAATTATGTACGAAAAAATTCATAATCTCCATCAACCATTTCAGATTTATCCGCCCATGTAATATTTTCTACAGCAGGTTTTCCTTTTTCTGGATTGATTACATCAACATCAAGTCTGCCTCGTGTCACGTGATCAACCATATGGCTAAAGAAAAATATGCTGACAAGGTGTTTTACAATGTGCATCAAAATCATCCCTATTCCAATCTTTTTCCTGCATTCCACTGAATTGAAAATCTTAAGACTCCATCGACTGCTCCACCTGCGTTCTTAACTCTTTCTTTCATTTCGCTATCTGTCATATTTCCTGTGTATGCCCAACTGAAAGGATTACTCCACTTCATCATATTCTTAGCATCTTTATTTACAGGTGCGATCAGCGAAACCATATTCTTCTTGTGACGATTTTCAAACAGAACTTCTAATTCTTTTGCTGTTGGTAGAACATCTGATACAAATTTCTCTGCACTGATCTCTTCTACTTTAGAAAATTTCTTAGGATTTACAGCGACTTCCTTGCTCATCTCGTCAAAAAATATCTAAGCCACCCTGGATACGTGGTGCTGCATCACGATTACAAAACAGAATATTGTTTACTGTAATATCATCAAGTCTTGCAAATCTACGCTGCAATGAATCCATATATCCTAAATCCGTTACAGTTTTCTTTGCATCCTCAAGCATTTTCTTAGTAAAAATTGCCTTTGGTCGTTTATAATTCGCAGGAGCTACAACATTTTCATAGCTTTTTACTGCATTATCTAAATCCATACTTTCGCTGATATTCACAAGTAATGTACCGATACTATGGTTTCTAATACGACCAATTACATCTCCGATCGTCATGGCTTTTGTCCATGTGTATGTATCTTTTTCTTCATCAGACAAACTGTTGTATTCTCGCTGATATTTTTCTAAAAATCTTTTAATACTCTTTCCCATTCCTGTCCTCTATAAAGAGTATTTGAAGCGATCAGTTCTAATACCGTATCAACAGCTTCTTCTGTGATTTCATCAAGCGATCTTTTGAACACGTTCTTTCGATCTCTAACTTTTGCTTTTACTGTAGGAATATCGGATTTTCTTTCTAGTAATCTCTCTGAATCGGTGTATACATATGAGTCCATTTGATAATCTGCTTATCTTCTGTATACTCATTTGTACTTTTTACTCCAACTGTATTTGTAAAATGTCTCCAAATATCTTTGATTGGCTTTGATTCTACATATGTTCGTAAAGCATCAACTACTGGCTGAAATACGACATCATCTGTGTCGATCTCCCAGATTGTATGAATCTTGCCATCAACAATTGCCACAGCTCCACCGATTGTTTTAATAAAGTTTCGACAATGACCACAGTCATATTCTCGTCGTTTACGATACATTTTGTTTGTTCCTTCAGGGAAACTGCTCAAATATACTTCCCAAAGCTCATCTTTATCAATATCAGTTTCATACAATGTAGAATTGTTTTTTTCTCTACATAGTCGAGCATCTTATTTAAACGCTCTGACAATTTGTTTAAAAAATTGCTCCAGTTTTCATTCATTGGTGTGCACATAATTTATCTCCTTTTCATTTTGTTATTTAATTGCTACGAAAACGTCTTCCTGTTTTCTATCATTAATATAAATTTCCTACATTTAAGTTCTGGAAAATATTTCTTTGCTAATTTCTTAAATTCATTAGCAAGCTTTTCATCTTCTGGTGCATAATGTAATTTGTCATCTGAAAAGCTAGGTACTAAACGATCCACTGTTCTTCTTAAGAATTTTGCATGAGGTAAACCTTTGCGTTCCTCCTCTCTGTGCTTATCATTCTCGATGATCTCTTCCAGTTTGCATAAATTTTCTGTCACTTCAATGCAGCTACTTGGATATTTCACATATTTGTTTGTCCAGAAGTCAACAGCATCATAGGCGCCTGCGTTACCAAACAGGTATTTTAATACACAAGTCTTGAAACCTTCTTCTCTGTTAAATCTGTCGAACCTGCTTTTGTATAAGCAACAGTTTCAGTACCGCAGTTCCAAACCACCTTAACCATACCTCTGTAAAATTTATACTTAGTTACTGGTTTACCATCTTCTTCGAGCGGCTTTACCATTACCATCTAACACTGGTTCTTTGACCGTCATTTCCTTGTTCTACATAAATAACTTTTTGATTTTGTCTTTTAATTTTTCTGTATACATATCTTTCTCCTCTTCGTTTTTTTTGTAAGTTCACTCATGATTTCATCAATTTTTCTGACGAAAACGTTAAAGTCGCACTCGTTTCACCATTCCAAACAATATGTGTTGGTGCATAAGGACTCAACCCATGGTCGTCATGTATCATCCTTGATTCCCCTGGGGCTGAGAGTCCACCAAGCCAATTCTTTTTCTGCTTCTGACATTGCGGTAATTGGTTTTTGCTGATAGTAGGCATAGCAGACACTCTTCTTTCTGAGCGTGGTGGTGGGGCTAATGTTCCAATTTTTATTTCGTCAGCTAAAATCGTACCTGTATGAATCTCAAGATTTTCATTCATTGATTCTTTTCTTGTGATTCTTCTGATTATAATAGTTGCCTCTGTCGACTTTATACTTTGTAGTCTATATCGCACTTTTTCATACCAATATGGAACAATAATATTTACTCTACCATCTCTATACACATCCATTTCAATCGACTCAGCATCATCAAATGTAACATATTGCCAAGATTGCGTTTTTTAGAAACCTTTCCATGCGGCTTTATCATATAAGTTTCGGTTATTGGAAGATTTCCTTTGAATTCTACTGTTTCAATTTTTAAACATCGCATATACATCGTCATTCTCTACTTCAACAACATCTCCTACATTAAATGGTGCCATATCATCTCGTGGATTATATTTAATTATTTTGCCATTCATACTGTTTTGTATCCAAACGCCCGTTTTATTTTCATCCATTCTTTGTCTCCTCTCTAAGCTGATGCACTCTGTGAGGCAAAGTATTGTGCTAATTTCTTTGCCAAGTATAATTGCCCTTTGCCAGTCACATATGTTTTGGTGATCAACTTTGTTTCCATTCTTAGTTTCAACTTCACTTTCTGTTAATTTGAAAATGCCCTGCTTAACATATCTTTCATATGGGGTATTATCTGACATGAGATACCCTTCTTTTTCTTAACCACGCAAATAATTTGTTTCTGCCCATATGAATATCTTGATTTTCTTTCTCAAGAAGCTTTGCCATTGTTTTCATATCAACCATTGTTGGTGGGCACTGACCGTATTGGCAAAATCAACAAGTGGCTTCTGTTTACTGATAACTTCTTCTTTCTGGGCTAATAGTTCATCCTTTTGCTCCAAAGTGTTTTGCATAATATTCAATGCTTTCGCCATGATAGTTAAATCATCATCATCTTTTCAATTGAATATATCCGCCCGTCTTACGAATCTGCGGAAGAAACTTCTGATGTTACCCAATGCTTGAATTCTTTTGCCTTATCAAGCTTACTTCCAAAGATTAATGCATAAAGTCCTGACTCATTAATAAATGTGAGTCCTCTGTTTACATTTTTTCTAAGGTCGTGATTTGCGACCTTAGGGATTACCTGTTTGTCTTCGGCATCTACATGTCTTGCAAGAGCGTCTTTTGTATTTTTGTACTCTAAACATTCAGCAACATCTTTGCCAACAAACCACGGATTATTATCTAAGACCGCTGTACGGATATTTCCAAATTCATCATTGCTAAATACTAATGTGTTTAATCTTCCATTTACAATATCCTTTTCTTCTGTCATTAAATACCTCCTAAGTTATAATTTTACATTTTAATTTTGCACAAATGCCTGTGCGAGTCATCATATATAATAAGGAAGAAGCTCTACCCGATTATATTCTGGATCAGCTCATAATACTTTGTTCTACCGACATACGACTTATGTTCTGCATCTTTTAATTCTTTTCTTCAAAGTGCATATATCTTTCTGATTATCCATGCAATTCTGCATCACTTCTATATATCGAATACAATTCTTGATTTTTCTGTGCAATTCTTGTAAGGTTTTTAAGATACCCAACAATCACGGCATCGTTTCGCAGCATCAATCTTTTTAAACTCAATTGCATGAAGAATATCACTTCTGGCAGAATCGGCATATGATAATGCCTGCTCTAATTCAAACTTCTTTTCTCCTAATTGGTCTGAGTCATATGCCAGAAGTCCTACTATAGCTCTTTCCTCAGTCTCTATGTTATCGATCAATGTATTATCACATTTCCCAATCCATAAAGCAATTTCCATTACCCTTACGCATTATTTCACTAGATTCCATAGGTTTTCCAACTTTACCTAGCTCAATTTCTCTGGCATAAAATCCGTCTTTCATCCACGTATATTTATGCTTCAAACCTAAAATGTGCTTTGCTTGCTTGGAGGTAAACTGAGTAGCTTCAGACTTACGATTATCACGAACGTATTTATTTCTTGCATGATCTCTTTTCACATAGAACTCTTCATTCGTAATTATGTATTTCATACATCACTCCTATATTTAGTTGTATTTTTTGGAAAAAAATTTCATGTTGACGAACATGTTTAGAATTGTTATAATGATTTTTAAGGATATTATTATCCTTTCAGATTAAACAATTCTAAATATCAAATTCGATTTTCTATCGATGCTGCCAACACGGTGGAGATTCAAAAATCTTTTTTGTTATCTATGATTTGTTTAGTTGAAATTTTTAGTTTGTGTGAAAGTAGAAGTTTTATCAAAGACTTCTGCTTTCTTTTTTTGTCTGTATTTTTTTATGCCAACATTGTATCTCTCTTTGTATGTAAATTGCAGGCATTTGATTATGTCAAATATGTCGTCCTGCTTAATATGAGAGAACAAATTCTCATCTTGAATAAATTCGATCCAATGATATGAAAGATCTTTATCTTTGCCATAGATCTTTATCTTTCTATCATCTGCTCGAATCTTATATTCACTCAGAAACCATGATGACATTTCTGATGAGTGTAAATCAAGTACATCAATATGCATTTGATTTGATTGATTCGCTACCAATGTTTTTTAATATTTGATTGTCCATACATATACCTTCCTTTTATTCTGTCATAATTTGATGTACACGATAATTTTATAGTCCTCATCTTTATATAGATAACCAATAGTTTTACCAATTACAGTTTGACGATCACTAAATTGTTTCTTTTTAATCTATATGATATATAATAATTATAATAAAATTCAATTGCAATTTCACTAAATTGACGTGCGATTAAAGATCGTGCGATTCCTTCTTTTGATTTAATATAATATAAATCTGCAATTGCCTTGATATCCATTTTAGATTTTAAATATTGTATAAAACCAGAATTAATAACATCAATGGTTGTCAATTTCTCATAAGATAAAGTGTTACCAGTTAATTCTAATTGAGACTGCAATTATTATATATCCTCTTTTTGCTCTGTTTTCTGATATTCTTCTATATTATTACATTTTTTTCGTGGTATTAATACAAAATCATCATATATATTCGTATCTCCCATTTTCAATTTATATTCATTCAATGTCTCGATAAAATCTTTGGAGACTGGTTTCCCAAAATTGTTAAATCATTTTGATTAATATCTGAGAATTTTAGATTTCTTAACTCCTTTCCATTTATACCATTATATAAACTTACAATGTGAAATCTAGTATTCAATTTGGTATCGTCTGATGCATTGCATGACATCAGATTCGAAATAAACGCATTTATTTTATCTGGTGTAACATAATTAACATTAACTCTATTTGAAAATATATATCAACTGCTAATTGCAAGTTTATAAATTTATCATTAACAAATGGATTATATTTAATGTAATTTTGTTCATATGCATAAGTATATAGTTTAACGAGCTGGTCATATCTTTTTTAATAGAATTCATACTTTTGGTTTTTTACCTCTAGTATCTGATAATATAGCCTCTTGTATTGTACCTGGTGCATACGTTAACCCAGATTCATTGTCGTCCGCAATATCAGAATCTAATAACCAATTCCATGTTGGGCGACGTGATTCTGATACGTGAGAATCTATATAATTTTGTATCAATTCTTTATTATTCATAATATTCTCCATTTCTAGGATGCCATTGCATTCATGTACGATAACATGCCGTTTTGTATTAAAATGCCATGTCCTATTTTTAACATTAAAGATAGATCAGATATTCTTCCCCAATACTCTAAAAAGATTATTCTTTGGAATTGTTCTTCCTTGCTCTAAATACACCTGTGATACCATTTTTAATCCATTACTGGTATTTGGATAAATGGTCACATGTGTCGGTATCCAGTTCCTTAATTTTTTTGTAATTGGATACACGTTAATCTCGGTGCTCGTATTATTACAAATATTATTAGAATATACGATGACTGGTCTTTTCCCATGCAAGATGTGACTACCTTCAATTTTCGGCAAATCTGCAAAATATATTCCCCAAACTTGAGGATTTTGATATTTGCCATATACATATTCTTTTTCTTTTTCTGTTATCGTTTCCTTTTCTTTCTTTGTTAGTATATCCGTTCATTTTACGTCCCTCAACTTTCCCCAGTTGCATTTTTATTTTCATGAATTAAATATATCATACTTTTTGCACCCTGTCAATAGGTGCAAGAAAAGAAAGTTAATTTTTATTGTGAACAAAGAATCTCTACATTTCTTATTATAATGCTACTATAGAACAAAAATCAAGATATTTTTCGAACAAATGTTCCCTTTTGTTCGAACACTTTACTTTTGTGCTTACTTGAAGTGGGAAATACTGTCTAACTTTTATGAGGCTTATCCAGTTTCCACTTCTTTTCCTCAAAGTCATAGTCGCAAAAAATCAAGCACTTCATCCACGCATCCGTCATTATATTCGTAATCTACAATCACAGGATATGTTTTATATCTCATATAACGTGATGCGTTATCTGGTTTTAGCGGTGGAATCTCTGCTGAAATCCACATAAGATTCTGGTTTACTTTCTTTTCTTCTTTATTTTGTCTAATTGTATTTATCTTCATACAAAATTCTCCTTATGAAATTCTAATTATCTGTTCGTAAAATTGCAATCGCATTATCCCACAGAAAATTTTTATTAACGTGCATATGCCCAAAGAACCATTTTTGATAAATCACTTTGTCCTTTATTTGCTGTAAATAATCCGTTAACTTATCAGATTGGTACAACCCTGCTCCGCCATCCATTTGTCTTAAAACAGATGTGTATGGGCTATGTGTAATAACGTAATCTACTTGAAAGTCATTTTTCTCCAAATTCATCACACCCTCTGCCATCTCTTTATCAGATGGCAATTCTTCTTTCCACCATGACGTATGATTGATCCTAAACATTTTGTCGTAATCTCTGTACCATTCATTAATTCTTGGATCGTCTTGTTCTAAAATTCCATCCTGAACATCATGGGAACTAGCTCCACCAAATGTGAAGAATCTCTTTCCCTGGATATCAAATACCTGTCCTCGCATGAGATGGAAGATAGAATCACGAATCTTATGAATCTTTCCTCCATTCCATTCTTCTACAGGATATTCGTACAACCGATCATAATTTTCATGGTTCCCACATACAAACAAAGTAGTAAATGGTTTGTTGTCCAACCATTCCAGATTATGTCGTTCTTCTTTTGTGTCATGCCATAGCTCCGCTAAAATCTCCAGATGATCACGTAATCATCCTCTTCTGTAATTGTAGCATAAAAAACGTCCAAAGCATTTGTATACAATACATTCTTCATCCTTATGATCATGTGTCCTGATCCAGCCTTTTACTTTTAACAAAATCCAAAGCATTTTGCTTCACATGTTCCGTTCCGAAACATAATCATCCATTGGCACTTTGCCATCAATCTTGACATCATATTTAGTTCCTGCAACAGCTTCAAAGAAAAATATCCACTGCTTCAGTTACCAAATCGTTAAAGTATACAGTTCTGAATTTCTTTGTTTTCTTTTCCTGCTTACGAGTCTTATCGTCTAATAAATCGCCCCATTTGAGTCTGACGATATCAGAGATACGATATGCTGTATTGTTTCCAACTGCAACTAAAAGATTGTTTCTGGCAGCTACATATCGTTTGTACTCTGTGTACGATTTATCAATCTGGTCTCTAAAATATGCATTAAAGGCCGCAAATTGTTTTCTGTCTTTGATCGGATACACTAAAAAGATGATACGCCTTTTTTGTTTATTAGATCGAGTCCATTTAGGATTTCCGTCCTTGCGTCTTTTAATCTTTGTTTCAGATTCTTCTGCGTTATTATTATTTACTGTTTCAATAACTTCAAACTGTGTTGCTGCCATGATAATCTCACCTCTCTTAGTTATTCTTACACTCTCTTAATTACTTTTTCTATTTCCTGTGCCAGCAGAAAATCATTTATTGCATTTTCATCATCAGTAATCAATGTATATTTCCATACTGGGGAACCATGATATGATATATCTTCAACCTTAAATAATCCTCTTTTTTACCAGTGTTATTTTCTCTATGATCTGGCTCCAATAACTCTGTATGAATTCCCCAACTATCATATAGATGTCCATCGTATAGTATTTGAGCCGCAGCTATTAATATATTATATTTACTCACATCAACCTCTGTATTCACTGTTCCGTATAATTTCATTGTTCCAATCTCCTCTCTTAGTTATTGCACTGTTCACGTACTTCTGGTCTAATTTCTACCTCGATTAATTCCATAATTCTCACTCCTATTCTTTAAAAATTAGACAAAACAAAAAAGAAGCCCCTAAGCTTCTCAAAATTGCCATTATTCAGTTTGCAAATCATCATCCGTCATACAGGTTCATCCTGTCATCTGCTTCTCAAACAACTGTCTTTCCAACGCACCAAAAATCATAATCACGATCACATTCCAAGTGTGCAAGGTTCGTTACCTTTGGCTTTTGTTTAGCGTTCTTCTTAGCCTGATTTCGTTCCCAGTTTCGTACTGCTGCCTTCCAGTCTTGCATTTTGCTATTGCCCATCATCCAGTCTTTGGCTGTGTAATAATCCACAAACTCTTCTGGATCAATTCCATTGTGTTCTGCTGGCAATATCTGGAGACTTGCTCGCAATCAGGCGGTGTGAATCGCTTTATATTATTATTATATTTATTATTATTCTTTACTTTCTTTTTTATGTGTCGCTTCTGTGTCGTTTTGGTGTCGTTTTGTGTAGCTTTTTCATCTACAAAACCTTGATAAACACTGTAATTTACTATAGTTATGACTGTCTTTCTAGTGTCGCTTTTTACATATATAATACTGTCGTTTTCTAGTATTTTTAAAAAATTTGACAACTTTTTTGAATTGCTCCACCCCCATCGATCACACAATCTTCTGATCGAAGTAACTACCGATCCTCGCTCGACTGTTTCTAAGTTTCCATCAACATACTTAGGTTGATCATTATAACCTGCGAGAATCAGTAAGTCAATCATTGCTTGTCCTCTGGCAAATGGTTTGTCTTCCCATAGCCAATGATCTGTAATTTTCCGATGGAGTTTAATCCATCCTGTGTTACTCATGGCATCGCTCCCCTCTATATGTGGAGATAAAATTCTCCTTTCACTGTTTTAAATGCTTTTTCTACCTGTTAATTCATCAATTGCATAATGTGTCATAAATTCATCATAACTCATTATACGTTTACCACAGTCACAGCATGTCATACATTTATTATATGTACAGTATTCAATAATTTCTTCATCTTGCAAATGTCCATCAAAACTATATATATCGGTTCCATTAGCTTTAAACCTAACAGCCATTCCACGATCACTTCCGCAGTGCGGACATTTTTGTTATTGGTTTTCTCATTTAGCACCTCCCTATAATTCCATCTCTTAAACCCACCATTCGTACCACCGCCTATCAAATTTTCGTTTTATTCTTCATCAAGTTCCATATGATTTACATCAACAGGATTCTCTAATTTTAAAATATCTTCTTTCTGTTCTACAAGAGCCTGTTGAGCTATTGCATTAATTTTATTCTGTGCAAAAGCCTCGATTTCTCCTTTAGCTTCTGTAATTGTTTTGTCTATCTGATTTTGGAATTGATCAAAAGATAAATTTTGAACTAGATTCCATACCTTGAGTCACGTTGGCAAGTCTTCTTAGAATCATTTCTCGATCACCTTTTCCAATAGATTTCTTCGTAGTAAAAAGCTCCTTGACTTCATCATAAAATTCTTTTGCATCGCTCATACGCTCGTTCATAGACTCTTTAAATTCATTTGTTATCTGCTGTCTTTTTATTGATAAAATCCGCTTCGTTAATACGTCCTTTACCACGTAAATATTTAATAGTACATGGAGTACCTGTTCCAACATTCATAGAAGTAATTAATTCCGCAAATTGTGATTGCGACATTTCTACTTCCAGAATCTCATCTTCTCCAACATACCAATCATCATTGAGTCCCCTTGTAACCACACCTTCCCTTAATACCATATGGATTGTATCGTTATGCTGAATGCTACTGCCAAATAAATTGCTATGCCCGCCATGAGTACGATTGAATGATAACATTCCAAATGATGGGTGTTTATATGATATTCCAAGAGCATCTTCTGATATTATATAATCTCCTTCTTTCCTAGCATTTTCTCTCATTTATCCAACTTCCTTTCCATCAAAGTTTCATTTCATCTATACGATCGTCACATTCCCATACCGCTTCATAGCAGACATCTAATATATCTCTTTACGATTTGTTTCCTTTGACTTAACTTTGCTTCTCTTTTTTTCAATATCCTCTTTATCACGCAATAAATACATATATTTTTTGATACGGCATATTTGTATCTGTTAGTTTTTCTTCTATAGCGATCCTTTCATCAATTACTTTTCTTAGTTTATTACCTAATTCCTTATTCTTGTCTTTAAGCGCTTTGATAATTGCATATCCATACATTCTTTGATATTTAGACTCAAATTTTCCATCTTTGAATTCATAACGATCCTCAACCTTACAAGCATCTAAAATCTTATCTCCGTTTTCTCTGCATTCATTTAACAATTCTAATAAACTCTGTTCATTATCAAATGTCGCATAGCCAATTCCATCCTCTTTTGTTTCATAAACACATATATGGTTTTTTCTGATGTATATGCTTTTGATTTTTCCATTTTAAACACTCCTTTTTAATTCCTTTATTTCTTACAAGCTACAATGCAAGTTAGCTCTTTAAAGAACAGTTGATCTTTAACCTGATTTAATAAATAATATACATCCAAATTGATCATATCTTTTTCGGATTTATCTATACTATATATTATTAAATATTCCAGTTTGTCACTCCAATTCTCAACAATTCTAAATATTTTCCATTTCCTCTTTAATGCTCTGCGAATCATCTAAAATAAAATTATCACATCTTGAAAACAGACTGCGAGAAATATTTTCATCTTCAAATATGATTACAAAACATTTTTCTGATCGAGAACTATCAATAAAATCACTGAGAAATTTAGATTTTCCGTTCCTTTTAATGTTAATATATTCATTTTCCATCACTCCTTCTGATCAAATATTTGTTTTATTTCAATATCCCATATTAGTTTCTTTTGTAATCTTTACTGCTACAGAATCTAACATCTCATATTTTTCAATAATATTAGACACTTCTTCTTTTTGTTAGGAGTCTCCATTCATCAGTTCCATTCTTTTTAAACTCTAGTGTATGAGAGCCACGATCTACCCATACAGGAATTCCAAATGTTACTCAACGTATTTATCCATTAAAGCTAAACATTTATCAACTAATTTCCTATATTCTTTAGCTTCTTCTTTTCGGTTTTCCAATTTATTCATTTGAGACAACTCCTTTTTGCGTTTTGTTTCATAATTATATCATACCTTCCTATTCTTCTGAAATAATTTCCACAGCAGCCTCATAAAATCTATTGTATAAAGTTGCATTTGTTTTAATAAGCTGGGATTTAGATAACCCATGAGCATATTCATCCCAGTTAACGCCATTCTCTGTCATCTTAGTATAGATTTTACGATAAACAGACGTTCCACCTTTAGATTTATTTCCAATATGATTAGCATAATTGGTAATCTTAATCTTCATTTCTTCCCAATCAGGCTGTGCGTTCTCTTTGCGGAACTGTCGCAGAAGTTTTTCCAGTACACTAACCAATAAATCAGGATACTTCTCGTAACACAAATCAATCGTTGGTACATTGCCTCTTTCTCTGATGTTATATTTCTCTTTATATTCTTTTCCGATCCTGTTCCCACACAATACCATAGGTGTTAGTCAGATAATTATAAGCTTCTCTTAAAATATCTCTAGTGGTAGTTCCTAGTTCATCTGATTCTTTCAAAATATCTGCGATAATTCCATAGACGTTAGATTTCCATTCATTCATCTTATATTCTGCGATTACAGCTTCTTTATCCATCACTGGAACATCTTTCGTAGGATATCAATCTGCTTAAACAATTCTTTCCGTTCGGCTTTCATCTCTTTAACAATGTCTGCTAACTGATTGAAACCTTTGATAGTAACATTGTATAGGCGTTCATTGTTTCTTTCCATCTGCTTCATAGTTCTGTCTGCTCTGTAAGAAATCGTTCTACTGTCGTTACAGGGAGTTCCTGTTCTTAAATTTCCATGACGATAAGCTGCAATCACATCCCATACCCAATCCATAAAAGCGTTTGCTTTTGGTTGCCTACTATGTCTACAAATTTCCATTACTCCACGTTCACTATATAGAGTTAATAGTCTTGATGTTTCTATATTAGTTGGAACAGAGGTTCAATTCGTACCCCTGTATCTCTATTAACAACCATAGACCATTTATCAAGTCGTTCTTTGTTTCGTTTATGAATTTGCTTGATGGCATCTCCATCGTCATTATACTCTAACGCCTCTCCGATCTGCTTTTCTTGTCATCCAAATATCGTCCTCAGCACTATAAAAATCACACGATAAATCGTTAAATTTTTCCGTTTTAATTAACTGTAGGTTCATTCTTCATCTTCCTTTCTAAACTGTCTTATTTTCTCTATACTCATTATTTTTATATAGCTGTATTCCGTAAACCAATAGAAATAAAATCAACATTTAATTCCAACATAAGTCGAACTATTCGACTGTAGATAACCAGCCATTAGCTAGCGACAATATATCGGTAAACTAAAGAATTTAACCACTACGATTTTTAGTTGTCACCTAATTGCTTTAAGCTCAAATTCGAGTTGAGTATTATGGCGGCTTATTACAAGCATGTTCTTCGGTAAAGTGCATTTATCTTGCCAATCTTTTCTCATTAATTAAAGAAAAGCTATCCTTTTCTTTTGCTTGCATCTTTTAATAATGAAACTGCTTGACAATTTCCTCATTGTTGCGTTGGATACGTATAGCTACTGGGCAACCTGCATACGCTTTTTCAAGAAAGCATCTATGCCTTTGTTCCGCTTACTATGTCACAATCAAACTGTCGCAATATAGACAAATTCTATCTCATTTTTTGGTTTTATGTTTGTTCTCCAATCTGTAAAAGTGTCGACGAAGTCTTAAATGGCTTGTCTTTTTAGTTGCAATGGCTATTGCATCAGGATTAATATCTATCCCATATACCTTCGACCTAGTAGCTTTGCACTAACCATGGCTGTTCCACTTCCACAAAAGGGATCAAGCACACAGTCGCCCTCGTCAGTGCTAATCTTAATAATCCTTTCAAGCAATTCTTTGTTGATTTTTTCCGGTATCAGTACTCTCTTTCGCTTTTGGATTTAGAAATGGTATCTCCCCAAACATCTGACATTGAACGCCTTTTTTTCGATGCAATAATCTGTCCGTTGGAATCACGTTTATATACCGCTTTCCCGTTTTGTCTCTTTCTCGTTCCTGCAATATCTGATCTAAATTAGTTGTAGCTGAATAAATAGATTGATAAAACTTATAAACACTTGTTTTTGAATAATAAAAATAGTGGTGCGCAGGGAGAAGCCCTTTTGAGAATTGACCATCGCTTATATGACCATATTTCGCTCCTAAAGTTTTTCTCTACCAAATATGTCATCCAAGTACAATTCTAAGATAATGAGAAGCAGATGTATCGCAATGCAAGAATAAACTACCATTGTCTTTAAGAATGCGTTTCATTTTCTAATATACGCACTCTCATGTATTCAATATAATCGTCAAAGGGAATCCCATCGGTCAGAAAAACTCGTATATATATTTCCGTTACGATCGGATAATGATTGTTTTTTTGTGTAAAAAAATGGCGGATCAAGATAAATCATATCTATTGAAGAATCCGGAAATTCTTTCATTATTTCGAGGCAATCAGCATTATATAGCATAATCTAATTTCGAGAATCGGCGATATGCTCAAAATTTCGAGCAAATCAATTCCCGTGAACTCCTTTATATAATTCCAAGCAGAATCACCATAATAGTACTTTCCGCCAATTCCTATGTATAGTGTCTCAAGTGTTTCTTGAATCTTTTTTTGCGCTTGCGACCTTTGCGGATAATAGAACATTACTCTATTAGGAACATAACCTTTTCCGTTAATGACTTTTACACGCGTATGCTCTTTTGTAATGTGGTCGCCGTCAGTTGTGGCGTCTCTCCATTTTATTTCATGTGCTTTATTACCTACCAGACACAATCTATCTCAAAATTTTGGCCGACTACCCAAAGTATTAGGTATTTTAATCTTTGCAGCGTCTGGGTATTTATGTTTCATACAATATATTGCCGCTTCTTCTAAAAAAGGCCAGCATATTTATATAAGAAACGCCCCTTGTTTTGATACAAGTCAATAAGATTGCCTTCTTCGTCAGAAACACCTAAAACGCGATAAAGTAAATAATGAGAGTTGTCACCCTTCATCTCTTCGATGCGTAAATCAACCTGATTCTTCAATTCGACGCATACTTATCTGCTAGTGCTCGTATTGCTTCATATGCTTCCTGATTCATATAGACACTCCTTTTTCGACCCGACATCTATTCGATTTCAGCCTATCCCTTCCTTCAAGGATAGGTTTCAGGGAAAATCAAAGCATTATCGA
>VOFC01003557.1_pt1 | contig 16049 bp, 24 predicted proteins | sample 5384161 | NCBI WGS metagenome assembly VOFC01 (sample SAMN12384722, study PRJNA508395) | human gut metagenome | isolation source: healthy gut B | host: Homo sapiens | reverse complement strand
GTAGAGGGAGCATCCGGCCACATTGAAAATGGCACAGAGCGGCAGGTGAAGACACCGTGGTTTGAGTATGAGATTCCATTTACAAAGGCTGCGGCAATCGGAACGCAAAAGGTGATTCATGACCATGCAACGATCGGACTGGTAGTGACTACGGATGGAAGTGTGACAGAGCTGGCAAGAGAAAAATTATATCCCGGCAGAGGAAAAGACCGTTCGGGAATTGCAGGAGATCGGAAAAACCGTTTCTGATTATATTGAAACTGCCAGAAACCTTAATGCAGAAGAGGCAAAAATCTTTGAAGGAAGAGCTGCAGGAGAAGTATCAGGCTCCGGTGATCGCAATGAATTGTGAACAGATGAAAAGAGGATCTACATGAGATGATGCAGCAGATATTATATGAATTTCCGGTTACAGAAGTGGAATTTTATCTTCCAAAGTGGGTGGAAATGCTGTCGAGAGATCATCGGATCAAGCAAAATCTTCTTGAAAATGTAAAAACTGTCCTGGATGCATTAGGTGATATACGGAGTGCGGTGAACTTGAAAATCCAGCCTCAGGGAGAGTATATTGACCGGATGCAGGTCGAAAAAGTGGAAATGGACAGCGGAAAAGTCTGTGTCAGAATTGGTTTTGATCAGAAGTATTATTACGAAAAATACTCAGTGAACTGACGGGAACAACGATCAACGGAGAATATGAACTGATCTCAACGATGAAAAGAACTTTTGCAGCGATGAAAGAGGAATTTTTCGCAGATCCGGGATGCATTTACCGAAGTCAAAATGAAAGGATACGGGGTTGTATGTCCGAGAAAAGAGGAGATTACGCTGGATGAACCGGTCATTATCAAGCAGGGAATAAATTTGGCGTGAAGATACGTTCGGAAGCTCCGTCAATTCACATGATACGTGCGAATATAGAAACTGAGATCGCTCCGATTGTCGGAAATGAACAGCAGGCGGAAGATCTTGTGGAGTATATTAAAAAGAGAGTGAGACACCACAGGGAGTCTGGGGAACAAAATATTTTCGGAAAGTCGATCGAAGAACTGGTGATGGACGGAATGAAAAAATAAGATTACTCTGATCGGGGATGAAAGCAGATCCAAGCTGCAGGATTCCATGCAGAAGATTGTAAATGATACAAATGGCGGGCTGATCTGTATTATTATCTGATCTGACCGGAGTGGACAGAACAGTCTGAGTCCGTTATAATAAAGAACAGAAGTTTCTTGTGGGATTTTAAGGAGGAAACGATGAGTATACAGTATGAAAAGCTTGAAAGATGCTATGAATATTATAGAAGTATTGCAGATTTTTCACCCCAGAGTCGGTCTGATTCTCGGATCAGGGCTGGGAGGATATGCAAAGAATATGCACGTGGAAAAAGAAATTCCATACCGGGAGATCCCTGATTTCCCGGTTTCCACTGTGCAGGGGCATGACGGAAAATTCTTACTGGGATGGATCGGGGAAAGTACCGGTCGTTGTCATGAAAGGCAGAGTTCATTATTATGAAGGATATTCGATGGAAGAGGTAGTTCTTCCGGTCAGACTGATGAAAAGATGGGGATAGAAATTCTGTTTCTGACGAATGCATCCGGTGGAATCAATCCAGAGTTTGCGGCAGGCGGTTTTTATGATGATCCGGGATCAGATTGCAAGCTTTGTTCCTTCTCCGTTGATCGGACAGAATATAGAAAACTGGGAACCAGATTCCCTGATATGACTCATATTTATGATGAAGAACTTCAACATCTGATCAGAGAAACTGCAGCGGAAGAAAGAGTACCCCTCCGGGAAGGAGTCTATCTGCAGACTACAGGACCGAATTTTTGAAAGCCCGGCAGAGGTTAAAATGTATGGACTTCTGGGGGCAGATGCCGTAGGAATGAGTACAGCCTGCGAGGCGGTTGCGGCAAGACATGCGGGAATCCGTGTATGTGGGATTTCCTGTGTGTCAAATATGGCAAGCGGGATTTCAGGAAAAGAACTGAGCCATCAGGAGGTACAGGCTGTTGCAGATCGGAGAAGTGCAGAATTTGAGCGGCTAGTTACGAAAATTATAGAAAAAATGTAAGGAAGTCAGGAACAGTATGATAAAAGTGACGTATTTAGACCACAGCGGTTTTCTGGTAGAATTAGAAGATGCTTATTTTTTATTTTGATTATTATAAAGGCAGATTACCGCAGATTGATCTGGAGAAAAAGATGTTTGTGTTTGTGAGCCATGCACACCATGATCATTATAGAAAGGATATTTTAATCTGAGAAAGCATTTCAGGGAGATCCGGTATGTTCTGTCATCTGATATCGAGATAAAAGCAGAAAAAGATATCGTTCAGATGCAGCCAAATGAGAAGAAGGAAGTGATGGGAGCAGAGATCAGAACACTTCGATCCACGGATGAGGAGTAGCCTTTGTTGTTCATTATGCAGGCAAGACGATCTACCATGCTGGGGATCTGAACTGGTGGCACTGGGAAGGGAACCGGATGAAAAAATACAGAGATGCGTCGAGCTTATCAGGCAGAAATCAACCGTCTGATGGATGAGAAGATCGATATAGCTTTTGTCCCGGTAGACCCAAGACTGGGAGAACAGTATTGCTGGGGACTTGACTGTTTTATGAAGAGAACAGAAACAAAAGTAGTATTCCCAATGCATTTTTGGGGAAACTACAGTATTTTTTAACTTTCGGCTGGCACTGGAAAAATGTGCGAAAAGATTATGAAGACCGTATTGTCAGGATTGAAAAGCCGGGGCAGGTATTTCTGTTGGATGAGATGGATGAAAATGACAGGATCCGAGTGAGGGTACAGCAGCATTTTACAGCAATAGATAAAAAGAAGGAGGAGCGGATAAATGCTTGTAAAAGTTTATACAGATGGTGCAGCAAGGGGAAATCCGGACGGACCGGGAGGTTATGGAGCTGTACTGGAGTATGTGGACGGAAAAGGACAGTTGCATACAAAAGAACTGTCGCAGGGCTATACGAAGACAACGAATAACCGGATGGAACTGATGGCTGTAATCGCAGGACTGGAAGCATTGAACCTGCCATGTACGGTTGAGGTTTATTCAGGATTCACAGTATGTGGTGAATGCATTTAACCAGCACTGGGTTGACGGATGGATCAAAAAAGGCTGGAAACGTGGAAAGAATGAACCGGTGAAAAATGTGGATCTTTGGAAAAGGCTTTTGGAAGTGAAAAAGCCGACATCAGGTTACTTTCCATTGGGTAAAAGGACATGACGGACATCCTCAGAATGAAAGGTGTGACCAGCTTGCAACAACTGCGGCAGACGGGAATGAACTGATCGTGGATGAAGGATTGAAATAAAAAGATAGAAAAAAAAGGGCGTGTGAAACAAACGAAAGTTTTTCACACGCCCTTTCTGACGGGATCTAAAAGATCTTACTGTTCTTTTTTTTTTTTCAGAATCACGACAGCACTTCCAGATGCAAGCATCAGGAGCATATAAGGAAGAGCAGTGGATGCATCTCCGGTCTTTGCAGCTTTTGATGCAGTATCTTTCTTATCAGCTTTTCCATTTGTGGATGAAGAATTAGCGTTCGTTCCATCCTTTTTTGCTGTCATCTTTTTTATTGTCGTCTTTTTTATTGTCGTCTTTCTTATCGTCGTCTTTCTTGTCATCATCTTTCTTGCCATCATCCGATGTGTCTTTTACGAGTCTGGCAAGATCAAAAGCGGCGATTGCTTCGCTTACCTGTGCCGGAGTAGCATCTGTGTCAGCAAAGTACTTCGTTGAGTCTTGCAAGGGCAGCTTTGTAAGCGGCTACAGAATCAGCAGTGTATCCGTCAAAATCAGTTACAGCCTGATTAATCTTCTCCTCAAGCTTAGATTTGTCAGTTACAAGAACTGCATTTCTGAGAGCAGCGAGAGCGTCATCAATTTCTGCCTGGGTTGCATCTTCATTATCAAAGAACAGCTTTTGCAGTATTGACTGCGGCTTTATAGGCTTCAACAGAATCAGCAGTGTAACCGGTGAAATCAGTTACAGCCTGATCCACGAGTTCCTGAAGAGCCGTCTTATCAGCTTCCGGCTGATCGGATTCTGAGCAGTATTGGCAATGTCGAATTCAGAAACGGCTACCCATCCGTCACTGGAAGCTTTAGCAACGAATTTTACATACTGAACTTCCTGTGCATCAAAAAGTGAATGTCTTCTGAGTTGCATCTGCTGCAAAGGTCTGATCCTGTGCGACAAGTGTCCATTCATCAGAATCGTTTGCTTTAATGTAAAGGTCTGCTTTTGTGACATATCCACTGGCTGTATCTGTTCTAGGAGTAAATGAAAACTGGTTGATCGTGTATTTCTGACCAAAGTTGATCTCTGCATAGAACGAATTGCTGCCTGTCAGTTTATCGGTAGCACCTTTCCAGTTAGAATGCCATCTGGAGGTATAATCGTTGTCGAACGCATAGCGAAGAAGTCCCTCTACATTGTTATAGGTTGTCTCGGAGTTTGTTGTTCCGGTCCACTTGGACTTATTATACATATCTGCTGCGGTTACATTTACATTATCAATGGTTGCCCTGAAACCGCATTGGTTTCAGAACCGATACGCTGAAGCGGCAGAGCAAATGTGGCATTTGTAATACCGGATTTCTTGGTTGTACCATTATGGTTAAATTCTCCGGTCGCGTTAGATACGAACTGGCCGTTGACATACAGCTTTGTTACCTGCTGCTGGGTCACAATCTTGATATTTACTTTTTCTCCGACCGGTAATGTATAATCGAAGTAATAATCATACAATTCGCGTGTAAATCCGAGTTTTCCGTTGCTCATGATACGGATATCATGAGTTCCGTATGCTGCGTCAGATTCAAACAGAATGTCACCGGATTCTGGTTCAGAAGAAAGTGTGATATCAAAGGAAAGTGCATTTCCATTACCAAGCTGTTCGATCGGTGTTTCTACATAACTCTTATCTCCGGAGAGAACCAGAGCTTTATTCTGTACTTTTGCAGTACTGTCAGAGGCAAGTGTGAGATCTCTGTCATTTTCAGATGTATCATCCAGTCCTTTACCACTGTTGAAATCATAAGATTCATAAATATTATCTACAGAAGACTCCTGATAATATGGGTTGGTGTTCGGACCTGTCCCCATAGATGTGGCAAGGGTATTGAGAGCATCTGCAGAGCCTTTTTCCTGTCCGGTAGCAGCCCATGTCTTTTCCGCGTAAAATGGAAGTGCATCGAAAAATCTCCAGTACAGATCAGATTCAGAAAGTCCGGAAGCACGTTTATCGATATTATCATTCCACAATGCAAAAAGCAGCACCAAGCATCTGATCATCACCGGAAGGTACAGCAACGTAACCGCTGGAGGATCTCAGTTTATTTGGTTCAAAAGAACTGAAAATACGGCTTGTATTTAACAGATCTCCATAAGAATTTGCACGGGTTTTTACTTCCATCAGGAACCATATAACCATAATCATCAATGGTATTGATCAGATCATATCCCATATTATACATTTCGATTCCATCAGCCCAGTCTTTCGACCAGAGATTCATTTCCACACCGTCGATGGCATCAGCATTGATCTGAGTAATCAGTTGTCTTTGATCCAGGTAAGACCACCCCACATACGGACTGTATTGGTCTGCTTTACATACGGGATGATTGTATTGATAAAGTTACGGTAAGCAGAATAATTGTCAAGAAATTCATCTGCACCGATATGAACGGTTGTCTCACTGTCAAAAGTAGCATCACTTCCGTGAGTATAGTCATCGAAAATCTCCTCGATCTTCTGAACGGTTTCCGTTTTGGAAATATCAGATGGTCGATGAGAGGCCGGTTGGCACTGGTGGAAGAAGTCTTATTGGTTACTTTCAGTTCCGGCCATACCTTCGTAAAGGAATTTGCATGGGCAGGGACATCAATTTCAGGAACGATATTTACACCAACAGCACGTTCAGTCTGAATAAATTCTTTAAACTCCTTTTTAGAGAAAGAATAATCTTCCGCTGTCGGAGATTCACCGGCATCATTTGTGAGACTGGATTCCAGACGGAATGCATCATATGCATCGAATGCCTGATTTTCCTGATCCAGTTTGCCATAATCTTCCAGCCAGATGTAGTTGTCAGATAAATGCACCTGGAAGTCATTCATTTTATAGTAACGCATGGTTCTTGAGATTTCTTTGAGCATGTCCATGGAGACTGGTTTACGTGCAGCGTCCAGAACAAATCCTCTTGTTGAAAATCTTGGATAGTCCCGCATTGTTCCAATCGAAAATGCATCTGGATTGGTTGTACATTGCAGGATTGACTGCATACCATACATATTTCCGACTGTGCTTTCAGAAGCTACATTGATACGGTCAGAAAGAATATTCATAGTATATCCCTCATCACCGAGCAGTTCGTCAGGAGCGGAAAGAGAAAAGTTGAATGCATTTGCTTTTGCATTTCCTTTTACTTTCTGTAATTCAATGCCACTGAAATCTTTGTAATCAGCAATAAATTCATTAACAACATCTTCCAGTGCATTATTATCATAAGTAACAGCAGTGATACTGTCTGTTGCAACGGAATCAGTGCTGTCAGAATACCATTCTGCAATTTCAGGAATAATGGATGGCTTTGTATTTTTTTTGCAGCATTTGTGGTATGCTGTCCGGCAATCGTGTAGGTGAAATCATCTGTCACCAGTTCTTCACCGGTTTCCTCTTTGGTAATCACGTAGGATACCTTTACGGTCTTATCTGTCAGTGGGTGAACAATCTTTCCATCCCTGGAAATAATCTGCTCAAAATCTGCTCCGTTGATTCTGATGTTAAATCCTTCCAGGTACTGTCGGCATTGGAAAATCTGCCACATCGGCAGCAATGGTTGTACCACCGGTGATCATACCGGCTACATCACTGAGAGAATAATCGTTGTTAATAGAACCGTAGATTCCGATTTCATTGATTCCGACATTGACCCAGTTGATCGTTCCTGCATCGGCAGAAAGAATGGTAACTTTCACGTCCGTAGCACTGACCGGAGATGTCAGTTTGATGACTTCTTTTTGCTTTGCTTTTTCCTCTTTCCTGTAAATTTCGGTATAAGTATCGTTGCCGTTGGCAATTTCAACTTTATAACCTAAAATGTTCTGAGCGTCATCGGTTCGCTCAAAGTTAATGTTGATCTGCTGGATCTGTTTGGAAGAACCAAGATTTACATTGATCCATTCATTCGCAGCCAGATTCTGAGCTGTTCCCCAGCGTGTGGTGAGGTCACCATCTACCGCTTTTGAAGGAGAAGTCTTTTCAGGATTATTCGTTGGCTGTTCATAAGAACTTGCAGTAACAGTCTGATTCAATGCAAAGGTTTTCCGGTGCTGCAGCAGCAACAGGAATGGCAGGAATCTGAACCATACTGCAGGCAAGAACTGCTGCGAGCAGAGGCTTTTTCATGTCCTTCTTCTTTTCATAAAACCCTTCCTTCCTTTCTTTTTTTTGAATGTACGATATGAAATGAGCAAAATGAGAGAGTTATATATTTACTCATAACAACACATACTTAATTTTATTATTATATAGGAAATTGGGAGAATGGTCTTGTTGATTTGTCTGTATCAGGCAGGAAAAATTGTATAATTCGGAACAAAATTGCAAGTGGTGAAAAAGTTATAGACTTTTTAATGCTTTCTTAGTATAATTATTTGATGTGCTGAGTAAGACAGACAATCGCGGAGGCAAATGCCGAAAGGCTGCAGACGAGGAAAGTCCGGGCTTCAAAGGGCAGGATGCCGGATAACGTCCGGTGGAGGTGACTCCAAGGCCAGTGCAACAGAAATAAACCGCCACAGTAAAGGTCACTTTTTTCTGTGGTAAGGGTGGAAAGGCAGTGTAAGAGACTACCGCCTCTCTTCTGGTAACAGCGAGGGCATATGTAAACCCCATCCGAAGCAAGACCGGATAGAAACCATGCGGCTGCCCGTCACGTTTTCAGGTAGGTCGCTTGAGCATTGCGGTAACGTGATGCCTAGATAGATGATTGTCCAACGACATAACCCGGCTTATCGTTTTGCTCGGCACGTAAGGAGTTTCAGCTTTGAAACTCCTTTTCTTACATAAGCGGCGATCAGTGGATGATCCTGTCAGAAAAGCAGGATACTGATGAACGCACAAAATCCAGGAATGTGCTTTCTTGGCACTTCTGATCATCAGATAAAATACAACAGGAGGACGATACAATGGGAATGAAGATCAATACGGAACTGCCTTTACCGGCATATCTGAAGGCAAAATATCCGCTGCCGGAAGAACTGGTGAAACTGAAAGCAGAAAGAGATGAGGAGATCAGGTCGATATTTGAAGGAAAAATCAGACAAATTTGTTGTGATTGTCGGACCATGCTCAGCAGACAGGAAGATTCTGTATGCGAATATGTAGACCGACTTGCAAAAAGTCAATGAGAAAGTCAGTGATCGTTTGATGATTATTCCACGTATTTATACGAATAAGCCACGAACGACAGGAGAGGGCTATAAGGGAATGCTTCACCAGCCGGATCCTGATCAGGCTCTAATTTATTAGAAGGAATCATTGCAATCAGAAAGATGCATATCCGTGCCATGAAAGAAAGCGGACTGACGGCAGCAGATGAGATGCTGTATCCAGAGAACAAGTTACCTGGATGATATTCTTTCATACGAAGCAATCGGTGCCAGGCAGAGGCACTCCTGTTTACGTTCCTTAACAAGTTGGGCAAAGTGTCTTCGGAACGCTCCCTGTCAATGCACTGCTCACGCAACAGCAAGGGCGGATATTAGGCTTTTCAAATCAGAAAATTTTCCCTCATGCCAGAACATTTTCTCTCAACAAAGACGAAATTCCAATAAGAAATAAAGAGCCGGATGGCTATCGACTAGGATAAAGGATTTGTCAAATAGTAAATATCATATCTACTGTCTAATATTTACGATCGAATATCTTAGTCAATAGCCATCCGGCTTTTTATTCTTTTAAATTTGCATTGTTGAGTGAATGAATACGCTGTGGAGCTAAAAAACTTCTTATCGAGATGGTCAGCGGAAAGCAGGGTGTTCCTGAGCAGGTGCATTAGCAGGGAGCGTTCCGAAGACACTTTGCAGCGTTTGTTAGAGAAAGTAAATCGAGTGCCTTTGCACGAAGATTTCCACTTTCGAGTTACAAACGGTCAACGGGCTGAGGTAAAGCGGGCCTTGCACCGCGAAGGAATATCCTGCTGCGTCCGATTCACCACAAAGAAGTCTTTTTTTTCTTTACAAGCGTATCCCCCAACAACTACAAATTTAATGAACAATTTAATTCCTCTGATACTTCTCCTCGCAATATTTACACCGGTACACCTGGTTCTCTTCATCAGTCAGGACGAAAATATGATCCAGCCCCTGCTCGATAGAAGTGATGCAGCGGGGATTTTTTACAGCGGATGATATTTTGATCTCACGCGGAAGTTTCAACGGTTTTTTGAAATAATCTTTCCATCTTCTATGATATTTACAGTGATATTATGATCGATGAAACCGAGAATATCCAGATCCATGAAGTCGATCGGGCATTCAATCTTCATGATATCCTTTTTCCCCATCTTATTACTTTTTGCATTTTTTGATAATAGCAACGCAACAGTCCAGCTTGTCAAGGTGAAGATATTTATAAATCTCCATGCTCTTTCCGGCTTCAATATGATCCAGTACAAATCCCTCGGAAATCTTTCCTACAGTTAATGTATTTTCTACCATTTCAGGTACTCCTTTCATTATGTATGGTTGTCAGTCGTAAAATCGGTCAGTCTACGTGAATGTCCAGCAGGGTAAGGATCAGTGCCATACGCACATAGACACCATACTGTACCTGACGGAATCGTCATCGACTTCAACAGCAATTTCATTTACTCTTGGAAGTGGATGGAGAACGCACTGATCTAATTTTTTATTTACCTTTGATGATGGAGAACATACAAAAGAGCCAATCTTTCATACGAACATAATCTATTGAAAAAACGCTTTTCTGTACGCGTGTCATATAGAGGATATCCAGTTTTGGAAGAGTCTTCAAGACGGACTACTGTTGTTGTCCAAGACATCCTGACGGATATACTCGGGAAGTCTTAATTCTTCCGGAGAAATGAGGACAAATCGGATTCCTTCATATCGAACCAGTGCGTTGATCAGAGAATGGACAGTGCGTCCAAATTTCAGGTCTCCACAGAGACCGATCGTCATATTGTTAAGACGTCCCTTTAAATTGCGGATCGTCAAAAGGTCTGTCAGCGTCTGGGTTGATGCTGGTGTCCGCCATCACCGGCATTGATGATCGGAATAGTAGAATACTGGCTTGCAACGATCGGTGCTCCTTCTTTGGGTGACGCATGGCACAGATGTCTGCATAGCAGGAAATGACACGGATGGTATCAGAAACGCTCTCACCTTTTGATGCAGAGCTGGAGTCGGCAGAGGAAAATCCCATAACACTTCCACCAAGATTCAGCATTGCGGCTTCATGGCTCAGACGGGTACGGGTACTCGGTTCATAGAAGAGCGTAGCAAGTTTTTTTCCATCGCATGCATGGGCATATTTTTTTGATTTGCTTCAATGTCCTGTGCCAGGTCAAGAAGCTGGTCTAATTCTTCCACTGAAAGATCAAGTGGGCTTATCAAATGTTTCATCAGGAAACCTCCTTTGTATTATAGAACTGTAAAAATGTATATCTTATCGGAACTGTAATAAATCATCCACGCTCTTTCTTTTGGAACTTCCGGGTCGATGTCAGGCCAACCAACAGCAATGAGTGCTGCAAGTTCGCGTTCTTCTGGAATCTCTAAAAGCTCTGTAATCTTGTCTTCATCAAAAATGCCCATAATGACAGTGCCAAGCCCTTTCTTTTTGCAGCAAGGCAGAAAGTCTGACAGGCAGCTCCTGTATCGAACATCTGCCAACGGTCTTCTTTTTTGTAGAATAAGAACCGTCACGTTCAAAACCGCACCTTCCTTTAATAAAAAGTAACGGCAATCAGCATGGGAGACTGCTGTATGATATTGGAATTATATACCGGGGTACAATCATCTGCGATTTTTTTTTAAGAATAGAAGAATCATCAATTGCGATATAACGGGTGATCTGAGTATTTTTCCAAGAAGGAGAATAGGATGCCATAGATACGATCGATTCAATCAAAGAGTGATCGACGGGATCAGGCTTGTATTTTCGGATACTTCTGCGAGTTGTAATGCATTCATTCACATTCATAATATAACCCTCCTTTTTAATTGATATTGCATTGTGACCGGTTACAGGAGATCCACGGCGGAAACCTGTAAAGATCGAATCTATTTTCTGTATAATGATATACTAAATTGGCGGTGGTTTCAAGAGCAAATTAAAGTATATGAGAAAGAATATAAGGGGAGATTTTTCCTCATTTCAGGAACGTTCATTCTCCGATTAGAAATCTATCGTAGATTTTAAAGAAAAAATGTATTATACTAAAAATCAGTATGTGCAAAGGAGAAGAAAGATATGGCAACACTGGAAGAATTGAGAAACCAGCTTGATGAGATTGATAACCGTATGGCAGAGCTATATCAGATGAGAATGGATGTCTGCCAGCAGGTAGGTGAATATAAAGTAAAAGCCGGAAGAAAAGTCTATGACCGTCAGAGAGAAAAGACAAACTGGCAGATGTGGCTTCAAAAGTGCAGGGAGAATTTAATAAGAAGGGAATTAAAGAACTGTATTCTCAACTGATGTCGATGAGCCGGAAACTTCAGTACCAGAGACTGGTAGAGGCAGGAGCATTAGGGCGGTTACCGTTTATTCAGATTCATTCCCTGGATAAAGAAAATGCAAGAGTCGTATTTCAGGGAACAGAGGGGGCTTACGGGCAGGCTGCAATGAACCAGTTCTTCGGGGAGGATGTGAATTGCTTTCATGTAAGGACATTCCGGGATGCGATGGAGGCAATTGAAGAAGGCTCTGCGGATTTTGCAGTTCTTCCGATTGAAAATTCTTCGGCAGGTCCGGTGAACGAGATGTATGATCTGCTGGATGAATTTGAAAATTATATTGTAGCAGAGACGATCCTTCCGGTTGTTCATACTCTTTCAGGGCTTCCGGGAACAAGGTTAAGCGAGATTAAGAGGGTGTATTCTAAGGCAGAAGCACTGATGCAGACAACCCGATTCCTGGATGACCATTCAGACTGGCAGAGGATCAGTGTTGTAAATACAGCGATCGCAGCAAAAAAGTACTGGAAGACCAGGATAAGGCACAGGCTGCAGTGTGCAGTACTTATGCAGCGAAAAATTCATGGACTGGAAGTACTGGTGGATGAGATTAATGATGAGGCAGATAATTCAACCAGGTTTATCGTGGTTACAAACCAGAAGATCTTTCTGAAAGATGCGCAAGATCAGTATCGAGTTTGAACTCCCTCATGAAAGCGGTTCACTGTATAACATTCTTTCACATTTTATTTATAATGATCTGAATATGACAAAAATCGAGTCAAGACCGGTCGAGGGCAAGCAGTGGAGTACCGTTTTCTTTGTAGATTTTGATGGAAATCTGGAAGATGCGGCAGTGAAGAATGCAATCAGAGGTCTGCGGAAGAGGCAAGAAATCTCCGGATTTTGGGAAATTATTCCATAGACGGACAGATCTGAGAAAAAGAGCCTGCTGATCAGAATACTATTTTAAGCACAGAGACACAAAAAAGAAAGACGGAAGCTGGAAAAGAGGTTATAAAAAATGCGGACAAATGAACTGATGCTGTATAAGAACATGGAATATGGTGAGATTCTGAAAGATATTACCTTTCTGATCGACCATTATGAAAGTGAGTATTACAACAGGGAAGACTTAAGAGCATTGTTATTTGATTGTATCAATGAACTGCTGGAACTGTCAGTAAGTCATGGATTTGAGGGAAATCTCTGGCATACTTATCTTACCTTTCTTCTTGCCAGTGATGAGAATGCATACAGCACATCCCAGAGATTGTGGGAGAAGTAAAAGGAAGTATCAATGAGATTGCATTGCATGATTTTAAAAATATTTAAGGAATTATTTGACTATGATTTCAGTGCGATGGAAAAAAAGTCTGGATGCAGAATGTCTGCAGGTCATTCTGGATTATCAGAAATGTAATGTCGGTGGGAAGGTTTTTAACCGCAGGATACGGGATCGGATCTGCACTTTGAGCTGCGACCTTGGTACAGCACAGGATGAAAAAGAGTTTAAAGTGATCCTGACACAGTTCTACAAAGAATTTGGTGTAGGTAAACTGGGTCTGCACAAGGCATTCCGGGTGGAGCATCCGGAGCATGAAGAAGTTCAGATCGTGCCGATCACGAATATTGCACATGTGCATCTGGATGATCTTGTTGGATATGAAAATGCAAAAAAGAAGCTGATCGATAATACAAAAGCATTTGTGGAAGGGAAAAAAGCAAATAACTGTCTTTTTGTTCGGAGATGCAGGAACAGGAAAGTCCTCTTCAATTAAGGCAATCGTCAACCAGTACTATGATCAGGGACTCCGTATGATCGAGATCTACAAGCATCAGTTTAAGGATCTGAATGATGTTATTGCTCAGATCAAGAACAGAAACTACAAGTTTATTATTTATATGGATGACCTTTCTTTTGAGGAGTTTGAGATTGAATATAAATATCTGAAAGCTGTGATCGAGGGAGGCCTTGAAAAAGCCGGAAAAAATGTACTGATCTATGCGACATCCAACCGTCGTCATCTGATTCGCGAGACATTTAAAGACAAGCAGGATCGGGATGAAGACATGCATACAAATGATACGGTACAGGAAAAGCTGTCACTGGTAGCAAGATTCGAGTAACGATTTATTTCGGTTCACCGGATAAAAAGCATTTCAGGAGATTGTAAGGACGCTCGCCATTAAAAAAATGGAATCAGTCTGCCGGAAGAGGAACTTCTTCTGGAAGCAAATAAATGGGAGTTATCTCATGGAGGACTTTCAGGAAGAACAGCTCAGCAGTTTATTGATTATCTGTTTTCTGGATCTTGAGCCAGAACTTTAACCACCGAGACTTGTAGTAAAGTCAAAGTAGGATATCAGTTCGGAAGATGAAAAATGCAGGCCTTGAGTGGGGTCTTTCTTTTGAGACTGTGAAAGATGAAAAAGAATATAGTATGAATCTTTTTGAGGTCTTGGGCAAGACAAGTGATGGGCATTCTTGAAAGTCTCAGGTCATCTTGGGGATTTGAAAATCCCAGTGTTTTTAAATTTATAGAGATGCTGCCAAACTTGGGATACCAGGTGGATATGAATGAACTCTCTTAGATCTGAGGAACAAACCCAGTGGAATCTTCTGTTCAGATCAGATCACAAGTTTAGTTTTGGTCGGTCAGGGTGCCAATTCAGGTTCTGATGAAACGGGAGGCAAAACCTGAGAACTTGAACCCAGGAAAGGGCCAAATTTTGTTTCTCCACGTAGGTTTTTCATAGAAAAATGCCCAGGGATATCAACTGAATCAGTGATCAGGAGATATAGGTATGAATAGGTTGAAGAAAGATTTATCGCCTTGTAGGATCAGGCTTGGCTCATAAATAAATATGAGTAATTAATACAAAATCAGGGCTGCTCATATAGAGCTTTTTGAACCTGTTTCCAGCTATAAACATGATCAGAACTCTCTTTTTATTAAAACCCACTTGCCAAGACCAAGCCAAACAACAAAGGCAAGTGCTGGCTTCATTTCAAAAAATAAGCCTCAGAGCAGGTTCAGCTCAGGTGGGTTCGGACAGATGACATTGAGAACTTGACCTCTTTTGAACCTTAAGGTCAACTACAAAATGGAAAGGTGACTGGGTCAATTCCTTAGATTATTTTTAAATCTTAGATTGGAGATGGTTCTTCTTTAGATATAAAGCGAGATCTAATTCTCAAGTCAGGTAATGTGCAAATTCTGTACAGATTCAGGGTAAAGGAGATCTACCCAGAGCCGTCCTGCAGAGAGCTTGTCAATTCTGCTTCAAAAGTAGATTTCTGCTTCATTAATATTTTAGCTCACACTTCATTACATTTCCTGGTAATACAGGCAGGATCTAACAAGATGGATATATAATAGTTGAAACTTTGTTTCTGGTTCTGATTTATAAGCAGTCTCGGGACTTCAATGAAATCAGAAAAGAAAAACTCAATATAAATTGAAAAATGGGACAGGAAATTTTTTAATTCTTTTAAATAGATAAATTCAAATAATAACAGGTGACGAAGCCATACCGAATAAAAATAAAGGTAGAATCTCCGGGGAATATTCTTTTGGCGACACGATGAATGATCATTCTGCTTAGAAATTTCCAGATCTCTCTATTGACAGGACTTGAATACACTTTGGCTTTGACATCAGGTTTCCTGATCAAGATAGAGAAAATTCTTCGGAATTAGAGAGGATCATAGACATTTTAAAGCCCTAATCTCAAAATAGGAAGAGCCTCATACCGAACTCATCTGTGCAGGAAATTGTCAATGAATATTTTCGATACTCAGTGAAAAGTCAATGCCATGAATCTCTATGGTCAAATTCTTTAAACAGAGACTCTTGGTTCAATTGAATGATCTTCCAGACGAATCGTTCCAGTCCGGCTTGCGATGATAATGAGCAGATTCTTTCAAATGGGTGGACAACTAATGTCTCAGGCTGTAGCCTTCCATTTGCTTGAGTTTTTCTTTAAATTCATGCAGTTAACGACAACAGATTTCCATCGAAATACAAGTTCTGTTTTCTTCGCAGATAGAAATCGTATAACAGAATCTAAACTTCAAAAGACCATGTTGACCCAATAGGAAAACCCAGGGTATAATGTGGGGCCATGACATGAGGCAGGGCTTGGATTTGGGAGCTTGAGACTTAATTAAAACAGTTTTCACTATGGAAAAATGAGAAATTTTGAAGGACCAGAATGATTGAATTAAAGCATGTTAGGTTTGAATGCAGGGTTCGAAGGAGGCAGGGTACCGTGGGGCTTCGAAAGTGTGCTCGGATATG